>VTLG01015022.1_pt1 | contig 18273 bp, 23 predicted proteins | sample 4694571 | NCBI WGS metagenome assembly VTLG01 (sample SAMN12604809, study PRJNA352737) | marine metagenome | biome: ENVO:00000447; feature: ENVO:00000209|ENVO:00000569|ENVO:01000036; material: ENVO:00002151; isolation source: viral sequences binned using virsorter ... | reverse complement strand
AGCACCAACCAAAGCAAGGCTAAAAACCCCAACAAACTGTGGAGCAGACGGAATGTATTGTTCTTTCCACTCAACTGCTTCATAAAGAGTTATACATTCACTACCATCTTGACTTCTTTCATGTCCGATAACACGTTCTAACTTTTTATCGTTACGAAAATCTCCTACTCTTTGGTCATTTTTACCAGGACAGGGAGGAAAATCTGGTGGGGGAGGATCAGGTAATGGAGGAATATCTGGCTGCCCTGCTTCTGGCAAGGGCGGTGGTTCATTATTGATAGGTGCTTCTTCTGTAATGACAAGATTCTCAGGTGTATAGTCAAGAGGAATAAAACTAGGGAACGGAAAATCGCACGTTGTAAATACACCATTTGGATCTTCTAATAATAAATTACGATTACCAGTATTTTTAATATCACGATGTTGATAAGTACAACCAGGGACATCTATATCTGGTGGCTTTGTAATAGTTAAATAATGAGGTTTATATGGCTCTGGAACGTCTGGAATGTATATCTCAGGAATCCTTATATCAGGTATTTCCATCTTCTACTCATTTTGGTAAATAAACTTCTACATAAGAATTACATTTAGGACAAGATAAATTAGTTACCATCGAATATTCTTCTCCAAGAACAGGGTGAAAATCCTCATCAATACTATGATCTCCACCCCAAATCAATTCTGTTTTACAGTGCCAGCAATTCATTTGATAATTGGCATTGATGGGCCTGTCATCTTAGGCAAACCATTATCTAATATTTTTGGCATCATACCTTGTACATTGCCAAGAATCTCGTTCATTACTCTTGATTTAAATTGTTCTGAAGTTACATACTTGTAACCAAAGTACGCTCCACCACTCATGGAAGCTACCATAATAAAAGAGATGATACTCAAAACATTAGCTATTTTCTGAAACATGATTAAAGAAGCATTAATAAAGGCTTTAGCACCTATTTCTTTGATGGTGCTTTTTTTGATTCTTGGCCTAGCTCCACTATACCTGTTGGCTGGTTTGATGACTCGTTCTTTTTCAACAACACCTCCCCAAACTGAATACCGCCCTGCAAAACGTTAATATTTAAAGCAGCTTCGTCAAGAACTTTTTTGGCATGATCTCTTGTTTTTATTTGTTTAGCTAATTCTTCTTTCCATTCAAGAATTTGCTTTTCTGTAATAGCTTGCATAGTTTAACTATATGGCGATGTACCTAATATACTTGTATTCCATTGTGCTTTCAATCCAGCATCATCTGTAGCTGCATCAATAGCACTATCAGCAGGTGCATCTCTTAATGCTTGTTTTTGAGCAATAATAGCACTTGTATCTGCTGAAGTTTCTTGTGCTTTTTGAAATTCAATATCAAGAGCTTCAAGTAATGGAGTTCTTGCAGTTCTTATTTTTGTTCTGTGAATTTCTTTGGCTTTTGCTATGTCTATCTTAATAATGCTCATTCGCCTTCTCCAACTCCATCTGTAAGTTCTGATTCATCAACTATCCAGGCATCTCGAAATGATCTGTCAGTTGGTACATCTGAATCTTCTACTATTTTATACTTATATCCTTTAGGCACATCTTTTTTTGCAATTTCTTCAACAGTAAAAACATTACCTGTAGCTGGATTTATGTCCTTAAGTATTGGAGTCATTATTGAAACAATACCACTATCTTGTTTATAAAGGATTTTCATAATTAATTGTCTCCAACAATAACTACAGTAAAGACATCTGGATCTCGGTTGTGGTTGTTATTAGCATAGACAGCGTGAATCCGAAAAAATGTAGAGGTCATCCAGTTAGTTATAGCGGAGTTAGTAGGAGAACTAACAAAGTTCTGTTGACTATAACTATTATATCCAGCAAAACCACAGATACAATAATTGATACTTCCGTAAGCAGTTGAAAAGGTTAGTTTGGCAAGACTTTCACTAACATCTTCTATTGAACTGATATTAAAAGAATCTCTTGCATTGAAACTTGCGTCAAAATTAGCCCAAGCAAAAATGGCATTTTCTCCGAAATAAGCCATTAACTAACCTCCTGCAACATGAATTTATACATCTTACCATTTCTGTTGTTAATCAAGAAAAGATCCTCGACTCCTTCTTGTATTGTAAAGTCGCCCCATGTATTGTCAACTTTGTTGCTACCGCCCTTGTTACTTAGATGTAAGTCATTAGTAAATATATCAGACCATCTAGCAGAAGAAGTACCAAGAGTCCTAGTATTATTACCATCAGGTTTTACAACATGGGTTATAAGATCGCCAGTAAGTTCTCCACCAGATGTAGGTAAACCAGAAGAAGGTAGGTTTGTTAAGTTTGAGCCATCAATAGCTGGCAAAGCTCCTGTAAGTCTTGACGCTATAAGTTGTGCAGATCCATCAATTACAGTAATACCATCTACATTAAATCCACCATCAGCCCTCATTACTAAAGGAGTATAAACACCATTAGTAAATTCTTGTCCTTGATTAAGTCTTAAATAGCCATCATTGTGATCTGCTGAAAGTGCTGTCCTATCGTTAAAAGCAATACCCCTACTATCATTTGTGGAAGACGCAGTAAAATTTAAAACATCACTCGTGTCTTTCGACATACTAATTTGGTCTTCAATAGTATCTGCTGCATTAGATCTAACAAATTCTATTGATGCAAGACCATCTAATAAATCAGCATCTAAGCCAGAACCAGGACCGTCATTTCCAGCGTGCCAAATCTTATAAAAAGTGCTTCCATCTGTAGAAAATTCTATGTCATCTTTTATCTTTACTTGAGAACCATCTTCTTGGTTTGCCAGTTTTAAATTACCACCAGAATCCCATTGAATAAATGCTTTTTCGGTAGAACTTTCGTGAAAAGCTATGTAAGGATTACTTGAGCCTTTTAAAATAATTTTTTGATCTGTTGATGAATCAAGTGTATAAGTGGCTCCTGTTAATGTGTCGCTTGCATCTGCTCTTACAAACTGAGTTGAATCCAAACTATCTAAAGTTGCTGCGTTGCCCCCATCAGCAGAAGTAATGTATCCAGCACCGTTTGTTATGTTTGAATTGTTAAGAGTAATATTAGCTGTACCGTCAAATGAGGCTCCAGATATGGTTCGTGCAGTAGCCAAAGCTGTTGCTGTGGCTGCATTTCCTGTGCAAGATCCTGACGAGCCAGAAGCATCTCCTGTTAAAGATGCAACGACTGTATCTACAGTCAAAGTATTTGAACTTGGATTATAAGTAAATTTACTGCTTGTTGAATCTACAGCTATAGTTTTAGCTGCTCCACTACCACCTGTGCTAAATAAAACTTGAAGTGCAGAATCAGTAGTCACTCCAGAAACATCAACTGAATCAGAAGAAACAGCATTTCCTGTGCAGGAACCTGACGATCCAGAAACATTTCCAGTTACATTACCTGTTAAAGCACCAGCAAAAGCTGTTGCCGTTACTGTTCCATTCACTTCCAGTTTTGTGCTTGGACTGTCTGTACCTATACCTACATCCCCGTCATGTTGTATCTTCATTCGCTCAGTATCACTCGTAGCAAAAACTAGATCTAAACCACGTTCATTCCATATAATTGAGTTTCGATCATCGCTAGAGGTTTTACCTGCTGTAAAAGCATCTCCAATTAATAGACCTTTTGGAGTGTATCGACCATTCTGTCCATTAGCATCATTAAAAGCATTAGTTTCAAATACCCCATGAATATTTAGCAAGCTGTTAGGACTTGTTGTACCTATACCTACCCGATTATCAGCAGCGTCAACGTGAAAAGTAGTGGTATCAATAGTTAGATCACCAGTTCCAGTGATAGCTCCTGTTACATCAATACCATCCCCAAAATCTGTATTGCCTCCTATTGTTACTACACCACTAGAGTTGATTTGTAATCTATCAGCATTATTTGTGGCATCATAAACTTTAAAAGTTCCATTATTGTTAAAAACTAAATAATCATCATCATTATTAGTATCAGTTAAATGTAATTTTGCTTCTGTACCTTGAATTATTACATCACCACCTGTAACAGTTAAATCTCCTGTTGCAGTTATATTTCCTGTTACATCAATACCAGCCCCTACATCTAAATTGCCAGTTATATCTGTAGTTCCATCAGATCCAATAGTAAATCTATCTGCTCCATCTGTTTCATCTCTTACTACAAAAAGACCATTTCTATTCATAATAGAAAAGTCATCATCATTATCTGTATCTGTAAAATGTAAAGTTGGATTAGTATTTTGAATTTGTATATAACCAGACGTTTGTACATTTTGACTACCAAAATCAGGATCAATCTTTGTACCAGCTATCGCTGCACTCGCATCAACAGAAGCATTTACTATAGTGCCAAAAGACATAACACCACTACCATCTGTTTTTAAAACAGTATTGGCTGACCCATCAGCAGAAGGTAAAGTAAATTCAACATCAGCAGCAAAAGTATCAACAGGCTTAAATTTCAAAAAGTTAGCTGTTGTTCTATCTCTAAACATCAATTTACTAACAGCACCAGATGTTCCTTGGACTGTTACTCCTTCTGTGCTGGCAAGTAATCTTTGTACTGGTGTACCCCCTTGATCAAAAAGTCCAATCACTTGATCAGAAGCAGTAAAAGCAACATTGCCAAAACTTAAATTACCAAGCCCATCTGTTTTTAATGCTTGACCATTAGTGCCGTTACCATTTGGAAGAGTAAGCGTAAAATTGCCTGATAAGGTACTTGGACCTTGTAAAGAAATTTTATTTGTATTACTAGAATCGCTATCAAACTCAATCGCATTATCTGATATAGAAACATTACCCGTAAATGATCCACCAGAGGTAGGCATTACTCCTGATATTTTGCTTGCACTTATAGCTGCATCTGAAGCAATATTGGCATTGTCAATTACACCGCTATCTATAGTAAAGGTCGCTCCAGAATTACTGACAGTAATATCTCCTTTATCACCATCAGTTATTCCACCCCCTGATATTTTTGCTACTGAATTGTCATCTTTTTTAAGAAATAGCTCACCTGTATCGGTTCTTATGGCTGGTTCGCCTACAACTAAATCACTTGCTCCTGGATCGCTACCAGAACCACGTTTTAATTTAATTTCGTTAGCCATTAGCTACTACCTCCTAGATTTAGTATGAACCGCCATCTATATTGAAGCTAGAGGCACTTTCATCTTCTAAAAATGTAACCAAGTCGCTTAGTGCCACTTGTTTCATTGTTCCATTATCGTTACAAACAAACCTATCTGCTGCTGCAAGAGTTGTTGATGTAGCTGAAGTTCCACCATCCATCAGATTCAACTCTGTAGTAGTTGAAGTGATGCCATCTAAGACGTTCAACTCCGTTGTATTTGAAGTTACCCCATCAAGAATATTTAATTCAGCAGTTGTAACAGTAGCTCCATCAAGTATTTGTATTTCAGCTTCAGTTAATGCAGCTAAAGCAGCAGATCCACCTGATTGACAACCAGATAAGATATCTAAATCAGCATCATAAGCTTGTACCTGACTTCCAATCGTGACTCCAAGACTTGCTCTAGCAGTTGCACCAGTCTCAAGAACAAAATTTGATCCATTACCAACAATAAAATTACTATCTGATGGAGTTAAGCCAGCTATATCGCTAAGTTGTGCGTCAAATGCTTGAACATTCGTACCAATGACTAATCCTAAAGCTGTTCTAGCTGCACTTGCACTTGTAGCACCCGTTCCACCATCGCCAATAGCAAGTGTTCCTGTTATAGAACTAGCAGCAAGATCAACGGCAATTTCAGCAGATTCAATAACAAGTCCACCATTTGATTTGAGATCAACAGATAAAGTGTTTCCAGACTTAGAAAGGCCGTCAGATGCCGTGATTTGACCTGCACCTGAGAACTGTGCAAAAGTTAGATTGTTTGTTCCAACAACTGCACTTCCTTTATTACTTGTACAGACAAAACCATTATCTGCATTAGTTCCTCCCTGCTCAATAAAAACAAAAGCACCAGCAGCGTCAGAACCAACAGCAAAGTCATCTGCTCTAGTTGGACTAGAACCTACAATGTAAATACCATTTTCAGTTGCAGTATTTTGGTCTTTAACTAATACACGATCATTAGTTGAAAGAGTATGACCATCTAATGTATCGCCATTATTAAGTGCAGTTGATATTGTTATGTTTGCTGTTGTTGCTACTACACATGAATCTTTTACATCTAATCCCTGTGCAACTCCATCAACATATTGTTTATTTGCACCATCAGAATCAGCAGTAGGGGCTGCTAAATTTGTAATTTTATGAGTGTTTAGAGATACGTTTGTATTCGGAGCAGTCATCTGATCCAATCTTGAAGTTCTTACTTGCGTATCGAAATCAGATATTTTTGCTGAAGTTAGCGTTGGTACGTCTGCGACTACAAGTGACCTAAATGTAGGTGCAGCAGCACTTCCTGATCCTGGACCAGCTAATATAGTATTCGCAGTTCTAGTTGTTGCTTTATCAAAAAACGCTCCCTTACCGCCAATAGACTCAATAGATGTAGCAGATCCTCCTGCTCCTCCAGTTCCTTTACCAATAACTAATACTTCATCACCTTCTCTAAAAGCTATTTCAGCATTTTCAAGAGAAGTTGGGTTAGACGATCCAGTGGATCTTTTAATTCTAATTGTATTAGCCATCAGAAATTACCTCCGTCTACGAGTGTTAGTTTAGTAGTAGTTGAATCTGCTTTAAATGTACCACTAGATGAGTCGAAAAACACTACTGAACCATCTACTTTACTTGAGTCATCTAAAGTAGCACCAGATGTTGTAAATTGTGGACCTTGTGGACCTTGAGTTGTAAGTTCAACTGTAGTTACATCAGAAACCTGACTAACAGTTACAGAATTAGGACTGCTCATGCTGTGTAACCTTCACTTATAAATAGTTTACCCTCTAAATAATAGTTTTTGTTACCTCCTGGTTCTGTTAACAATACGTCATAAAACAAAATACTTGGAGTAAAAGTTGCAGTGTCAGTATCGGATAATGAAATATCTACAATTCCACCTGATCTATTTGTATAAGCAACTGTCCAATCTGCATATTTTGTGGATCGTGACTCATCATAAACCTGTGCAGCTACAGTGTATCCAGTTAAATTTATAGCCGATCCAGAGGAATCTTTAAATGTCAATCTTATTGGAAAGTCTGCTCTTCTATCAACAGTAAAATTCTTTTTTCCAGGAATAATTGCCATAATTCTATTCTATCTCCGTAAGGTTAAACTTGTACTTTTTGCCATTTCTTTTGTTTATAAGAAAAAGATCTTGTTCACCTTCTTGAATTTTATATGAACCCCAAGTTCCGTCAATATCATTTTTACCTCCTTCATTGCTTAGATTTAAATCATTAGTAAAGATATCTGACCATCTTAAAGCATCTGTACCCAAGCTATATTGGTTATTTGTTGCTGGTGCAATTTGGTGCATACCAGCTAAAGCTGTAACTGTATCTCCTCTAGAAACGGAAGTACTGCCTAATGCAAATAGAACACCTGACACACTTGTAGCGTTTACAGACGTAGCGGAAGTTAATAAAGTTCCTGTCTCATCGGGAAGAGTTAATGTCCTATTTGAAGCTACAGATGCAGGAGCTTTTAATGTTATATAGTTTGTACCGTTAGATGTACCTTCGCTAAATCTAATTTCATTCTCATCATTTAATGTGATGCCGTTAGCATCAAATGTCATTTGTTCTGTGCCAGAAGAAGAAAATCCCATCACGTTTGCGGACTTTCTAAATAAACCTAAGTCTGTATCTGTATCGAAAGAAAAAGCTGGAGCAGCAGCATCGGAACCATCATGTCCAAGTAAAGCACCCGTCATAGTACCGCCAGCAGCAGCCAATAAACCTAAGTTGGCTGTATCTATATTTCCTATTTCAGTAAAACCATTATTAGAACTATTGCGTATTTTTAAAATATTTGAAGTGGTATTTAAAAAAGGCATACCAGCTACACACTGGCTTGTAGCTAAGTCGCTAGATTTAGAATTACTTGATTGGATCGCAGCAAAAACATTATTAAGATCAGTTCTTACGTTGGCTCCAGAAGCATTTTCGATTGTGTAATTTGTAACGTCAGCCACAGTTAAATACTATTTTCCTCCATGTTACCCTCCTTTGCCGAAACCAACAGCACTGTAGGTAAAGTTCCTATCAATACTAGCATTACTTGAGTTTTTAAAGTGAACTGTAAAACCAGTTCCAGATATACTGCTAACTTCAAAATAATCTCCTGTCGCCATGTTTTGTGGAGAAATAATAACTGCTGGTAGGAAACTATTTAAGTTGCCAAGTGCAGACGTTCCAACAAAGAACGAAGCTGTAAATGTGACAGCTTTTGCTCCTGCTCCAGATGCAATAACAGAGGATTGTTCGGTTCTTGACGGCATAGTAGCTGTGTATCCTGCTTGTTGAAGATTCATATTTTGTGCTGTATCTCCTGTATCTAAAGTAATTCTAAATTGAAACCCTCTACCTTTAAATGCTCCATTTGCAAAGTCATTGAAAGAACCATAAGTAGGTGAACTACTAGGATCATCTGTTGTAGTTCTCACCGCTATTTTTGCGTTTACGTCTTGAGCAACCGTGCCATCAAAATCTGTCCATGTATCAATAAGTTCTGTTCTATTGTCAAATTCATCACCAACGTAAAAACCAACTCCTTGAAAATGTCTTTTTAAGACAAGTGAGAATGTACCACCAAGATCAAGGGTGTCCACAAAATCATAAGTACCAGTAGTATTTGCCGTTGGGTCTGTTAACTTCAATCCACCAAGAGTTGAATCGTAAACAACATTTGATTTAGTTCCGTTGTATGGTGTTCCGTCAGTATCTTCTCTATCGGTTTTTACAGTAATAGAATCTAAGATATCAACAAGAGAAAGATTTACACTGGCTGCATTAGCACTAAATCTACCGCCATCATCTTGAAACTTAAGAAGATATGTTCCAGCTAGTGCAGGAGCTATAACTTCTGTGGCATTACCAGCAACAGCTTCAATGACATCTTGAGCAGCTTGAAATGAAGCACCACCTCCAGTTTGATTTGTATGCCTTACATAAACTCGGCCACCATGTAAAACATCTATAGCAGTTGCCTGTGTAAATCTGAGTCTTACAAATTGTTCGTTTACAGGTTCAATAGTTAAGCCAGAAACATCTTCTGGTAAAGCGGTTTTACCTTGAGCAGTAAAAGTAGTATCAGTTGAATTTGCAGATATTTCTAGTGCTGCATTGTATGAAAAAACTTGGAATGTATAAGTAGCTTTAACAGTGTCTAATAATTCAAAATCACTACTAAATACAACCTGAGAAACATAATTACCATTCTCTACTTTGTAATTAACAAGATATTGAGTAACCCCTACTACGGGCTGCCAATCTACAATTAATTTACTTCTAGCAATATTATTTATAGGAACTGTGACTTCTGTAACTGTTAAATTACTTGGGGGATCTGCTGGTTTATTTAATAGTGATATTGTTCTTGTAGGTAAGGGAGTTCCATCCTCAATAAATGCGTATTTACCTTCAACATAAGATAAAGCTGTAATTCCATACTTAACGTCATCTTGTTCTTCTACCTGAACAACTCTAAATAGTTGAGTTTGTAACGTAGTGCTTGATATAAGATAGGGAGAGTTTGCCGATGGTGCTGAAGAAAACTGTGATGCAGTGGTTCCATCTGGTTTTGTAACGCTATTAACAGTGATAGTTGCATCTGCTATAGCGGATATAACACCTACTTCAACCGTTCCATCAGATAAAACTACACTTATAGTTGGGTTATTGGTTGGGTCAGGCGAAAAACTTGTTTGTGTGACAGCATCAATATTTATAGAAGTAGTTGTTGCAGATACCACACGACCACCTCTTCTAGCTCCTGCCCTCACTGGATCGTTGACTTCGATAACAGAACCAGGTCTTACAATAATTCCAGAATCTATTGAAGTTGTAAAACTTATAGTTTCAGATTCATTTTGTTCAGCAAAAAGCACTGCTCTTCCTAGCCTAGCTGCTTGATTACGGGAAGTACAGGCAAATGCTTTTATGGTTTTTACTATTGTTCCAAATTTACTTATTGCTGTTGCATCTTCAATAACTTCAAAATCTACTTCTTTTGAATCCATATTGAAGTAACTTACAGAAATAACACTGTGTCTTGTTTTTAAACTGCTTCCTGAGTAGTTAAAACCTGTCTCGCCTACATTGGCTAAATTAAATAAATAGCTTGCTGTTGTTTCTTTATCCTGAGATAAAGTTATACCTCCAGCAGACCATATAGGCATACATCTCATAACACCAGCTAGTTCATTTATGGCTGCAAATGCTTCTCTAGAACTCTGAATATTTACGTTACAACTAAATCTTGCTTCTTTCGCACCTGATCCCGTTCCATCATCTACTTCCTCATTTGCATACTTACTGGCAGCAACAAAACTAAATAAATCTATATTGCTGTCAACTATATGATTACCTAGTCCATATCTAGTGTTTGTAAGTAAATCAAGTAAACACATCGCAGGGCAATTTGTATAAACAGCAGCACCCATAACACCATTAAATATGTATCCACTTGGATAGACAATTCTTCCAGTTTGTAAATCAACAGTCGGAGTGCCAGAGCTAGATGCTCCTGCTCCTGGGATTCTTACTTTTATTCCTCTAATACGGTATTTTCTTGAAGGAATACGATTAAATTGCTTACTATCAAAACGCAAAGCAGTGTAAGCACTATTAGGGTAAGTTAAGGCTGTATCTATAACTTCTTGAAAACTTGTAAACTGAAAAGCATTTATTATTGTAGAAGATGTGCTATCTGCTGTTACTCGAACAACTCTTATGTCTACCGTTGTAAATCCACTTGTTAGTTCTATTCTGTGATCTCTAGCGTAAGCATCAGCAGTTCTACCAAGAACTTGAGCCGTTCCTGCTGTGCCTCCAACTTTATCTACAAAACCACCAGAGTCATGTTGAATTTGTATTTTATACTCTACTTTATCTCCATCAATATCACCATTATCTTGAAGAATTTGTATTTGAGGCCAAGTTAAAGTAACAATTACAGCATCAACATCGGTATTTGTAATCTGTCTAGTCACTGGAGCGGAAGTAGTTACAACAACCCCAACACCTGTGGGTGATCTGGTTTCAGCAGGAATACCACTTAAGGCTGTTTGACTAGATGTTCCAAATCTAGATTTAAAATTTATATCTTTAAAATTAAAGTCAGTATCAGCAGGACTACTGTTAGAAGCAGTCTCTTGAAGTATAGGAGTATCATCAAGAAAAATATCTTTTTTACTTGCGTTATCATAGGCTGTTGTGCCTTTAGTAAGCCCTGCTTTAGATGCACTAGCAAAACCTTCTATTTCTCCTTCAGATATTAAATCTTGAACAGTAGCAAAACTTCTACTATGTAGAGTATCAGGAGCACGATAAGGAGGAGGTGGTTGGCTTGGTCCTTTAGAACCTCTAATAATTTTAATTTCGTCTGTCATACATCCACCTGATTATTATCTACTGCTGCACTTATTACAACACTTCCTGTAAATATTTCACCGTACACTATTGGAACGGGAGTTCCTGCTCTTGATGTATTCTGAACTCCGCTAAAACTAAAAGATAACTGTGGATCTTCTTCCGAGCTAAATTTCTGGGGTTCTGGTAATGGAAATAACATACCACTAACACCTGACAATACGAGAGCGATACCTATGTTTCCACCAATAGCTGCTAAAGTTCCTCCAGTAAAACCAAAACCTCCTGCACCTAAAGCTAAACCTGTTCCACCTGATGCTACCGCAATACCTATTAAAACAGCACCTAATACTACTTTTCCGAGATCTCCTCTACCAGAAATAACAGGTATAAAATGTATATCTTCTTTACCTATAGGATAACCTAATTCATCTTTATCAATATCGTATTTACCTACTTTTACTTGATAATATTTTGGATTCATATACGCTTCTATACCTGGAAAATTATGGACCAAAAAACTTACTGCTTTACCTACCGTGTTGACTTCTACTTCAAATTCTTTATGGCCTACAAATTTAGCTAGTTCGCCATACAATTTTACTTTACGAAGCATAACGTAACCTCTTTCCTGTGCATTTTAGCAACCATTCAGAGTATGGTTCTCTACAAGATAGTCTATCGGTTAAATGATGAATTACATCTCCTTTGAAAAATAATGCCACATGATTTAAGCCTGGATTTAAAATACTCATAAATAATAAATCTCCATCTTCTAAAGGTTCTTCTGGTCTTAGCTCTCTAAAACCTGTTCTCCAAGCACATCTTTCAAACATAGGATCTTTTAAAAAATCTTCTAATTTTACTGGTCTTTCCCAATCTCTTAATTCTATATTTTTTTCTTGTTTATACCAATCTCTAACTAAACTCCAACAGTCAGTTATGCCCCATACCCATTGACGACCCAGAAGGGGTGCTTTGTAGCCACAAGGTTCTAAATAAGCCCATTGTTCTGTTTTTGGATTAACAATATGCCAGGGAAGATTACTTTTCTCACAGCTTATTTTATCGGCTTGACTTGGAGCAGGAGGTGTTATTGGATGACTGTGAACTACACCTACAATCTCTCCTGCATTATCAGCTTTTACATAATCTTCTGGATCAATTATGAAACACTGATGATCTGTTATAGACAAATTGCGACAAGGATAGTATCTTTCTTTGCCTTTTATGTTAAGCAACAACCCACAACATTCCCGTGGATCTTCTCGTTTTGCATGAAGTAATGCTTTATACTTCCAAGTCATCCTGCAAACGTACCTACGGCTGGAAAGACTGAGCGAGTGCATTGACGACCTGGAATCCGAACTCCAGCTAAATCTGTTGGAGCAGCAAGTTCAAATTCTACAAGTTCTCTGTTTTCTGATGCTTTACGATCAATAGAATAAATTTCCTGTGGAAATTCTGCACTAGGATCAGCAGTTGCGTTTGTTCCATCAGCAAAATTAACAGCATCAATAAATTTAGCTAATGTTCTTATTCTTGTAACCACGGCTCCTGTAAGATCATTTCCTACTGTAGTTTCATTAACTGTTAAAAGAATTGCTGAAAAACTTAAATTTGCAAGTGAACTACCTTGATTGCCACCATTACTAACAACTAGCTTTGGTCTTGGTAATTGTCCTTTTTGAAAAGCAAAACCCGTTGCTTGTATTGGAAACCTAAAATATTCGTTTCCAGCCCAAACTATTTTGCCATTAGCATTTAAACTGCTACCAGCATGAAATCTATAAATTGTATTTGAACCGTGTAATGCTGTAGATAGCTGGAGCGTAAATAGCTCAATAATTGCTGATGGATTAATGTCTTGCAGACTGCTGAATATCTTAGAATTTACTGTCATTATGATGCTGGTTCAAATACTTCTCTAAATGTTGCCTGGATTGTAGCTCTATTGTTATAAGGTATTGATTTACTCCAATCTTCGCAAACAAATTCAGAAGAAGAACTTTCGCCTGGTGGAGTAAAAGTAAAGCTATCACTATCGTTAGCTCTAGCATCCAAAAAGGTTTCTATAGTATCTGCATCTGTTTCTGATACTTCAAAAGTAAAACTAAATTCTTTTGGGTTTTGATGTTGAGCTAAACCAAATAAAAGCCTATGTTCATATCCATCCGCAAAACGAATAATACGAGTTTTTGGTCTAGATCTTTTACGTTGACCATAAGTTGGAGTAATGTTTGGAAAAGTAGCCATTATGCAAGTATTCCTCCAGGTCGTTTTTGTTGTATTATTTCAGATTGTACCGCAGCCGAGATAAGACGACCAAGTTGTCTTCCTTGTTCCTCATCTCCTTCTACGCTAGATCCTGTAGCATCTACATTAACTATAACTGTAGTTGAACCGCCAAGTGCATGATTTGGTGTAATCGTACCAGAAACACCTGGGCTGAACATTTCTGGTCCACGTTCTCCTACAAGATAACTTCCACCAGATTTTACTGGCCCACCTGCTGCTCTTTTCCCAAAAAGACCACCTAATAAGCCTGAACCTCTTTCAAAAGTTCCTCCAAAATTACCAAAAAGCCCTAAATTTAAAAATCCATCAATCATTTTATTTAATGTATTTCCTAAAAAGTCATTTAAAGTTGAAGTTCCTTTAATTAAACCTTTTATTGCATTTCCCATGTCTTGAGCCATCATGGTTGTGATTTCTTGGGTTAGTTCTTTTTGTTTTAATAAGCCATCGATTCTCAACTTATTATTAAATTCTATTTTAAATTTTTCTTCGTCAAACAGAGCTAACTCTTCTTTATCTAAAGACAACAACTGTTCTTTTAACGCTATCTGGTACTCATCTCCTTCTAATCTGACTAAATTCAATTCATTTTGTTTTGCCATATTTTCTGTAGTAGCATTAGCAGATTCTTTTAACTTATCTAATCTTTTAAGTGTATCTGCTAAATTTTTTGCATCTTGATCTTCAATACTTTTCATTTCTTTGAGATTTTCTTTTAAAAACAGTTCTAAATCTTTTTTATCTTCTAATAGTTGATTTTCTTTCAATAAATCACCAATTCGCTCTTTATCTTGCTCTGAAAGAACTGCTCCTGCTGCTACTAAACTGTCTATAATATCTACTTGTTGATGACGAAGACTTATTGCTTCTGCCATTGCATGACTATCAGCAGCCTCTAGTTCAAGTTTTCTTTCTAGACCTTGAAGCTCTTTTTCAATCAACTCAAAACTTTTATCTGCTTCTAAATTTGCAGCACCTTGAACATTCTTTTCAAATTGTGTATCAGTCATTTCTCTTAATATGTTTCTTCTTTGTGCACCTTGACCACCTTGACCTCTTAAACCTTGTACTCGTTGTTTAAAGCTTTGAGATCTTTTTACTTGTCTTTCAGCTATACCTCTCTGCATCTCTGCTATCAGGCCACTTAAAATCCCACTCATGTTTATTAATCCTGCTACACCAGATTGAACATTTAAAAAGAAATCTCCAAATGTTTTTGTTAGTAATTGTGTTTCAGTAGCAAAAGCACTTATTTTATTAGCACCCTCTTTTCCAAGAATATTTTGAACACGCTCAAATTCTTCTGAACTTTCGTTCATCGCTTTTCCTACTTCTGTTATTCCATTAGCAAAATCTGTTGCAAGTCTTACAACAGCAGTAGCAACAATAGATCCAGCGAACCCTCCTCCAGGACTTAATGCTTCTCCAATGCCACCACCTAAACCACCAGCTAATGCTCCTTGTATTCCTCCCCCAAATAGCAATGGAAAGCCACCACCAATTCCTGCACTTTGTATAATTCTATTTCTTCTTTTTGTTGCTGCTATTTTATCTGCATTTGCCGTTCTTTCTTTTGCTTTAGCTAATCTAGCTTCCGCTTCTATTTCTTCTTGTGTTACTCTTATTTTTGCAGCTTTTAAAGTAATACCTTCTTTCATTCTTAGTTCTTCTACTTTTAAAGCTCGGTTTTTTATCTTTTGTTGTCTATTAAATTTATCTTCTACTTTTACAACATTTTTTACAGCCTGATTAAATTCTTTCGTTCCAATAGCAGCTTTATCAAGAGCACTTCTGGCATCTGTAACTGCTTTTGATAAATTTTCAAAATTCCTAACAACAGGCATACCTGCTGTACCTTGTTCAGCCTTTCTATTTATTTCATTTATGTTTTTTTGTAATTCTGCTGTTTTCTTATTTACTTTGTCTAATTGCTTTGCACCTGCAACGGCTATTTTTATCGAGACATCATAATTAGCCACTGTTCAATAAAAAATTCAAAACATTTACTCTATCTTACCTCTTTCTACCTTTTATAGCACTAGTTCTTTGTGCTTGTTCTTTTTGTTTTTCATATTCCTCATATTCTATTTCCGAATAAGCAGCCCAACCTATCATTTCTTCAACAGTTAAAGTTTGGCATAATTCAGCAACAGTTTTTTTTAATTCTTTTGCTAATCCAAAAATAAATTTCCACTCTTTGTTAGCTTTTTAAATCGGCTTTAGCCTCTGATACCTCCTTATCTTGACCAGCATTAATCATGGCTAATTGAATTTCTTGTAAGATGTTTGCTTCTACTTCTCTTCTTAAAGAAGCCTTGTCACCATCTTGAAATAATCTATCTCCATTTTTATCTAACGCTTTGGTAATCATTAAAGCTAAAGCAAAATCATTTACATCATCTGCGTTTGATTTTTTAGTTATTGACTCTCTTTCTGCAATAGTTAAAGGATGCCAATAAATACTAAGAATAATCTTGTCATCTTTGATTACGTCATGCTGATATAGTTGGCTCACACCAAAACTACCCTTTAAAAGTTCGATTGCTCTAGTCATAAATAATACAATGCTATTCTATTATACTAGGCATTAGCTGAAAATTGGCAAGATATTACACCAACAAAATGACTTCTTTCCTCAATATCTAACAAATTTGGTCCTACCATGTCTTGAACTCTAGGCTTTACCGAAAAAGTATCAGTATAATCAGAAGCATTTACAGAAGTTAATCCATCTATAACTTTTTCTGCAATTTCTATTAATACTTTTGTTCCAACATTTTTAGGAACATGAATATTGCATTGAATAACTCCAGAATAATAATCTAAAGCTGCACCATGAGGTTGAATAGTTGATTGTGAGTAGTTTATATTCATCACTACATATCTTTGTTCTTGCCCAGGAGTATTAAAGTTTAAATTATCATAAACCATTGATATGTTTGGGTCATCTTCTAAAACAGCATCAGTAACAGCTTTTTCAAATGCAGCACGAGTATTTTTTAAACTCATAAATTAAGCTCCGTAGATGATACTGATTTACCGATACTACCAAAACCAGGGCTTTGTCTTGATTGTAAGAATATTCTACCTTTTGTTCTCTTTTCTTTCATAGTATCTCTAATTATTTTCGCCATACGACCTTGTATAAATTTTTGAATATGCCCTCCTTCTAAGGCATAAGCAGCGTATTTTGCTCTATTTCCAATAAAAACTGGCCTGTCAATGTTGAATGTTCTCCTGTTAGGATACCTTATTCTAATTGTTGGGTTGCTTGGTTTAGTGCTAACCCATTTACCATTCACTACTTTAGTGCTAGCCCTTTTAATGTTAGACCACGGCTTAAATTTTTTGATGTCATCCTTTCCTTTAACACCTGTAGTTTGTACCTTCCAACTAGAAGCAAAAAATCCTGTCCATACAGGACTATGAGTTTTTGTTGATAGACTTTTATGAGTTTTATTAACAACAGCATTAAAGTCAGCATTAATTTGTGCTGCTACATCATCTATTGGATTGCTTTTTAAAAAATCTCTTTTTTTAGCCATTAAAAACGCACCATAACAATATAAAGATAGACTTGGTTGCCTTTTTTAGTATTTATGTCATAAATCTGTGCAGTTCTTAACTGTCCATCATAAGTAAGTTTTAGTTTATCTTGGAACGTAACTTGATTATCGCCAATTAAATCTGGAGTTATGTAAATTTTTGCTCTTCTAATTTCTTGCCCTTCTTCTTCCTCAGACTGTATAAATTCAAGTGGAACTTTAATATCTGAATAAGTTGTATTTATGCTTATAAGTTCACCATTATCTACGTCATATTCTTGAACTCCTTTTTTGATAAAAGTAATTGTGTGATTAAAAGAATCACCTAAAGTTGCAACAACACTTTTAGCAACATTTTTAAATACTGAATCTAATTGACCTGCCATTATCCTCTAACCACTCTCATTTGAAAAGTTCCTGCTCCACCAAGCATATAGGCTCCAAGGTAACTTTGTAACCACGGGTAAACATCCATAATATTATTTACAGATCCAGTTCCTTGGCTCGCTGTATTGTATTTAACTCGAAGCTCACCTAAAGCAACCTCTTCAAAATTACCATCTTTACCAGTTGTACCAGTTATTGCATCCGTATCATTTGCTAAAGCTCTAGCTAATTCGTATTGTGCATACTTAATGTTTAATGGAATAGTAGAACAACTTAGTTCAACTCTATCTACTTGATAATTTGTTCTAGGAAACTTTAGTGCTTGATTTTCGTCACATCTATCACCTTGAAATACAAAAGTATCAATCCATCTTGTAGCAGCTATTAATGATCTATTTTTTTGGTCATCTGTTTTGTCAGTCCAGGTACTTGAATCAGGCACAGTTTCAAAATAACTATTAGCTTCTGTCAATGTGACATAACTATTAGCAGTTTCACTTTTTATAGTTGCATTTATGGTAGCTGCCACGATTTA
>VTLG01013312.1_pt1 | contig 18273 bp, 23 predicted proteins | sample 4694571 | NCBI WGS metagenome assembly VTLG01 (sample SAMN12604809, study PRJNA352737) | marine metagenome | biome: ENVO:00000447; feature: ENVO:00000209|ENVO:00000569|ENVO:01000036; material: ENVO:00002151; isolation source: viral sequences binned using virsorter ... | reverse complement strand
CTCCTCCACCACCGCCTCCTCCTGCATCACCGCCTCCAGAGCCGCCATCATTACCACCTGTACTCATAAATCCACCGCCACCGCCGCCTATTGCGGTAAAGGAGGAAAAAATACTATTTGATCCATCGTTTCCTTTAGAACCGCTACTAGCAGATGGAGCAATAGCGGCTCCACCAGCGCCAACAGTTATAGGATATGAAGTTCCTGAAGTAACACTTGTTGATCCAGAAAGTAATCCACCAGCGCCACCACCGCCACCGCCGTAGTTACCGCTATCTCCCGCTCCTCCAGACCCGCCACCAGCAACAACTATATAATTAACAGTTAAGTTTGCTGAAGGAACAAAAGCATCAGAATTAGTATCGTTACTAAAACTATTTGCTAGTTCCGTGGCTGAGAATGGAAGGTAGAAACCGTTAGTTCCATAGGTCAGTCCTGTTACTTCTATAGGAACCCATTGGTTGGTGGCTGAATTAGTTTCACCAAAGGATGCGGGTGTAAGTTTTTGTCCGTCTATAAAATGGACTTCTGCTAGGTAGCCGTCATAAATGCTTTGCGCCAAATTGTTTGCGTAAGCACCAATGGCCTGCAACATCCCTGACTGACCCATAAGAACAGTTGAATCCTGTGGGATAGCAGTAGAGTCATTTAAGGTGTTTGAAGAAAAGTCAGTGACCTGCTCTCCGTTGACATAAAGCGTTGAGCGGTTTGAAGCACTTGCTTGACTGGTATCCATTGACCAAACAATGTGATACCAAGCACTAGGGTCGCGGTATAGCGCGGTTGTAGTAGCCATATACCACGCACTTCCGGTGGGGTTTACGCCGATGCTTAAAGCTCCTGTACTGCCAAAAGTGAAATCTGTTCTTGGAGTGCTTCCAGCCTCACCCGCTGTAAAAATACGCCTTTCCTGATCAACTTGACCTCTTTTTACCCAACCACTGAATGTAAATATTTTTGTACTTGTAGCAGTAGAAGACGGAGTAAATGTCAGATACGCTCCATCAGGATTATTAAACCGCAACGACTGGTCGATATCGTAGCCAGTCGCCTGACCAGATGCGCCAGCGAGTATGTTATTAAAAATGGGCATTAGGAGTAATTAAGAGTAGCCACCGCATGAATGTTAGTTGCGTCAAGAATAACGTAATCAATTCTATCTACTGCTCCTGCTGTCGTGGTCAATGTAGGCGCAGTTCCTCCCGCAAAATCCCAATCACTTCCCCAACTAGCGGTTCTTGATCCAGTGCCATCCTGCGTGATAAAGATGCTTCCGCTCTGCCCTGCCGTGTCATTTGAAGGATTCGCAAACTCTGCGTTGTGAGCAAGGGTTACACTAAAGTTATTACTGTTTGCCATATCAATAGTGATAGTTGTACCGGATGTAAGAGAAGTAATCTCTCCACGCTGTCCTGCTGTCCATGTGTTAGCAGTTCCGACTGCGGCTTTAGCGTCTAACTGAGTTTGTGCGTTAGAACTAAGAGAGTTAATATACTGGAATTCAGCATTAGATACAGTTCCGTCTGCAAGTTTGGCGGCATCTATACCTGTGGCTACCATAGCATCTTCTACAGCACTGTTAGCAATAGTTACTGCGCCAGTGTTTGCCATAGTAACGTCACCGCTAAGAGAAGCGGCGGTAAATCCTGCGCCATTACCAATAAGGACTTGTGTATCTGCTACTGCTTTGTCAGATGGATCGCCTGATGAGTTGGCATCTCTAACCTTGACGGTATTAGCCGCCATGTGAGCCAGTTTAGCATTGGTTATAGACTCGTCTGCGGCAGATACAGCGGCCCAATCTACTCCGTTAGTAGCACTAGAGTCGGCTGTAAGTACAAGTCCATTTGCTCCAACTGGAAGTCTTGTTTCAGAGTCTACAGTATTGTAAACAAGCAAGTCACCTTTTGTAGTTAGTCGGTCAGGAGAAAGAACATCCACTGCTTGCCATTCGTTAGACGATGATGAGTATTTAAGGTATTGGTCGTTACTTGGGGCTGTAGATGTTACCGCGCTACCTTGCAGTTTAGTGACTGTAAACGCACCAGCGTTGGTCATAGATACATCACCGGAAGGAGCGGCGGCTGTAAAGCCAGTGCCATCACCGATTAGAACCTCACCATTACCTACAGCCTTATCTGAAGGAGCGCCACTAGAGTTAGCATCTCGTACTTTAACTGTGTTAGCGGCCATATTAGCCAACTCAGCATTAGCAACGCCTTGATCTTTAATAGTTACTGCACCAGAAGATACAGTAAAGTTATCAGTAGAGAATGATGCTACACCTTTGTTTGACGATGTGGCTTCTTCTGCGGCGATTGTAAGTGTCGTACCTGTCGCTGAAGTATCAATACCCTCGCCACCAGTAACAGTAAGGCTCTCTGAATCAAGATCAACGTCGATAGTGCCGCTGTCAGAGATGAGGTCCAAATCCTGTGCTGTAACTTGTGCATCAACATACGCCTTGATCGACTGTTGAGTAGCAAGTTTAACATTCGAATCGGAGGCCATGTCATCTTCATCTTTGATTCCTGTTACTGTGGCTCCATCTCCTGCCACATTAAGAGTACTAAACTTACCTGTAGACGCTGTAGTTGCGCCAATAGTAGTTCCGTCAATAGTTCCCGCGTTAATATCTACACTGTTACTTGTCTCTGGATCAACAGCCAAAGTAACCCACGCATCGTTTGCTTGGTTTCTAATCTTTAATAGATTGTTTGTAGTATCTAGCCACACCATACCCATAGACTGTGTGGCACTACCACTAATAGTAGGCGCTGAAGACTTAGCAACAATAACCTGAACAGCCTGATCCGGTCCCGCATCATTCGTACCTGCTGGAAAAGTTTTCTTTAATACGTTTTTTAACAAACGCAAATGGTCATCGCCTTCACTTACATTATCGCTTGATAGCGGATTTGCGCTATTTAGATTTGTTATATAATTTCCAGACTCAATACCCATAATTTATATCCTAATAATATCCAGAGGTGTTCATCACCCTTAATTCAGAGCCAGAATGTCTATCTTTGTCATCCTGCTCCTGTAAGTCAGCAATAGCCTGTCTCAATCCTCGCTCCCATATAGGGATGCGTTGATCGTTCATAAGGAATGGTTCGGCTTGTAATAGAGTTCCGTACAAATAAACGTCAGGTGCATTAAGTATAACCCAATTAGTTGTAGTTGTGTCACTAAGAGAGTCAAATTTTTTATAATAAGTCATTACATAATTATATGCACTGTCTGGCGTAGGGCCAAAATATATCTTATCGCCAATAATACTGTACGCATTTGGCTTACCGGAAGAACTACCCGCCCAGATTCTATATAACATCTCTGGAGTTATGTACTGAATAGACGTAATCGGGCTTGTATCTAAATGTATTTCCCGCATCTGGACATATCCAGTGGGTAGATTATAAGACTTTGTTCCCGACACTGTGGCAGTAGTATCAATGTTCTCCATTGCCCTAAGACGCAATACTCTATTAAACACAGACTCATTCAGTGCAATAAACTCTGGTATCCGATCAGACAGATCATCTCTGTCTAACCAGTTAGCAACCGCAGTCTGAAGAGTTGAGTACGAATTAATAGCCATTAACTATTCTTGCTCTTAAACCAGACAGAGTTGTTAATAATAGGCTTCTGATCGTTGCCTGAAAATGTAGGTTGATATAACCACATAATTAAACCCTCGTAGGTGTAGTCCTGAAGTATTTGTTTTCAGGATCATTCAAATATTTTGCTAGTAGTTTGTCATCTTTCTTGATTGCGTCACCTGTCTCTTTACACCACTGTTCCCAGACATTAACAGGAATTGACGCTACGGTTACTCCGTTATCAGTTCCCATTGCAGACGCTTTACCAAATGTAAGTTTGTCGCCATAGTTATTTAAGTTAAGTTTGTTCCTTTCAATAATAGGCTGTACATCTTGGTAAGTATTAATAGTTGCTGTACCGTCAAGATTAATATCCAGTTTCCAAGGACGAGAATCTGGAGAGTCGAAGTTCCATCCTGATGAACTCATAACGGCATTGAACCTCTATCTTCTGTAATTTCTTTAAATTTTTTAAAAACTTTCTCTGCACTAAGTTTAGCATCTACAGGTTTCTTGTCAGTCTTAACAGATTCCTCAGCCTTTAATGCTTTCTTAAGTTCTTTCTTAGTTACCATTACATCTTTCTCCCGAAACCAAAATGTTATAATCCACTTGTCTCCGTTTTCTGGAGGTAGTCCCATATGCAATGATGCAGGATGCGGAACCTTGTTCTTATCAAGGTTGCCAAACATAAGAACCCTGCCTTGTACGGCTTGTATTGCAAATCCCAGAACAGGAAAAACTGTGCCACCACCATCACGCACATCATTTAAGTACGCGATCATAGTGACACAGCGATTCCCACCTTCTTTTATCTTTGAAGATTCTGGCATCTCTCCCATTTCATCAGGAAGAAACGCATCGTAGTGAGGTTTATATTCCTGACCCGGCTGATACCTTTGAATACTCACAGGTTCCAACCGGGTAGGAGGTAGACCGCACATACCGGACAACGCTTCAACAACACCATCTAACACATTATTGTCACCGTAATCAAAGAAAGCGCCTTTACTGGTTCTTGCTTTATCTTGGATATACTTACCATCACGGTTTATTAGATTATCACCAAGCCCTTTATTTTCGGCAAGGTTAATTATGTGTTCACATAAATCAGGTGAAAGCACATTATCTTCAACAACAATCGTAGGAGTGTTATTGTATTTTATCATTAAGCGTCTTTTACTCCGATAACAGCCGCGTTAGCCAGACCATTCTTCGCACGAAGACCGTATTCAGCAATCATCAACTGCTTGATGCTGTCGCCAGTCTTGGCAAGAGTTTCGGTCTGGAAAGGCCGCAGGTAGTCGATTGACCAGAAATCATAGTCAAAGAAGTACAACTGGTTAGGCAGACACAGACGGCTAGGCACAATCTTCAGCGTACCAAAATCAGTCACCAGAACATCAATGGCGTTGATAGCGGTAGCAGGAGCCGCACCCGGCGCTTCTTTCTGAAGGTCAGCAATAACCGAGCCACCAAGCGAACTAATTTTCTGCTTGAGGGAAGCATCACACATGAGATCGGTAGGCGTACCACCGTTATCAAAGCAACGCTCCATAGCAAGGTTAATCATTGCCATCGTCAGAACTACGTCAGAACCCGAAGGGCTTGCAACAGACGAGCCGTTAGGATAGCCAGCCGTAGGCGAACCTTGGTTGACGATACCAACAACAGGAGAAGCCGAACCATCAACGATGTTTGACGTTCCTGCCGAGGCAGTACCAAGCCAAGACATTACAGCCGCAGTTTTACGAGCAGTACCCGTAGCACCAGCAACAGCAAGGTCTTCAGACAGTAGCATCTTTTCCATATCGCGCTTAATTTCTTTTGCGCGTTTGGCAAGTTGATACGCCTGAGATGAACGACGGCCAGCAAAATCCACCGCCTCAGCCGTCCCACTCGTTTGCACCGCTTTATAACTTATTTGTGCATAATTACCCAGACGGCGTGGCTCTGCAACAGCAAGTGCGTTCATGCTATCGTCACCTTCTAACTGCTGGTTAGCGGCGGCGGCGGCAAGTTCATCAGTCTGCCATTCAAAGTAAGTGTTGTCACACGACCCTTTGCCCACGCTCGACATAAACGGCGTGTCCATCGGGCTGATATTGTAAATGATATTACTTAGGTCTTCCCTAATGCCAACGGCACTATAGGTAGTCCTAGTATTAGTTGCGATTGCCATAAAATGACTCCTTTATTATTATAGTTCTACATAATCTTCAAACAGACCTGCGGCATCTTCCGCTCTTCCTGTCTGCTGTAGACGTTTCATTTGTTTGGCACGTTTTGCTTTATCAGTGTCAGCCTTGTTTACTTTAGCCTTGCTACGCACTACTTTAGGTTTGTTTTTAACTTTCTTAGACCTAACCGTGTTTTGCTTTTTCTGCATATCTTCATATGCTTTGGCTTGCATAAGTACAATGATTGACCTGTGATCGACAAGTTGACTTAACTCTTCTTGTGTATATCCCTTGCTTAGAGCGAATTCCGATACGGCTTTAGCCATTGCCTGCCGTTTATCGTCTTCTGCCCACTGCGGGATAAGCCTCACCATTTTTTGATGCTCTTCTTGAACGATACGCTGATGTTCTTTCTGAGCCTCTACTTGCGCTTCCTGCTGGGCTTTTTCTTGAGATTGCTGTAGAGATTGAATGTGGTCTTGAGCCTGACGATATTCATCACGCTTAGTCAAATATTCTTCTCTATCCTCCATCTTAAGCCTTTCCCAATCAACATTCTGGAATTCCGCTAAATGTGAATAGTTAGTTTCAATTGCTTGTGCGACAGCACTAACGTACTGATCTCTGGCTTGCTGAGTCTGAGCAATTTCGTTCTGATAGTTTTCTACTACCTGATCTATCTGCTTTCGATATTCTGCAAGTTGTTGAGTTTTCCTTGTGTAATCCGCTTGTCGGGAGTAGCCTTTGACGAGTTCTTCTTCCGTGACTTCATGTTCCTCTCCGTCTACTGTTACAGTATAGAGAGTTGTCTCTTCCGAGTCGTCTTCAACTTCTTCTTCATCGGATTCTTCAGATTCATCATCCTCAGAAATTTCTTCTTCGGTTTCTTCAACCTCTTCTTCAATCTCATCAGTTGTTTCCTCTAAAGCGTCTTCAGTTACTTCTTCAGACGGCGATGCCTCCTCTTTCTCTTCCGGTTCCTCTAACGAGTCCATGAGTCCGAGTATCGCATCTTGGGCTTCAGATATACTACCGGGTGCTTTGGGTAGTTCACCTGCTAGTTGTGGGGCTGTTTGCGTATCCACCATAATAATCTCCTATATGTGGTATTCCTTAAGTTTCTTCGCCATATCTCCTGTTTCCACAATAGAAGTTATATGCAAGCGTATCCGCTCAAGGAGTCTTAATGACAACCAGATTTGTTCTCTGGCTTCTAGTTCACTGACTCCCGAAGAATGCCAAGAGTTCAGTAAATTTTTTTCTAGCGTTTCAAACGCTTCGTTGAACAACTTATCTGAGAGGAGGCGTCTAGCGTGTTCCTCTCTTAGTTCGTTACTCATATTTATCCTATAGCAATGGGTCTTTTCTGTTCTGCTTCAAGTTGTAGTTCAGCCGCTTTCAGTTGAGCCTCTACAGCAGATTCAGCCGCTTCCTGCTGAAGTTTCTGTTGTTTCAACTGTAGGTCAGCCGCTTTGATTTGCAGTTCCTGTTGTTTAACCTGCATCTCCATCATCTTTTCCTGCTCTTCTGGGTTAGGTTGTGGAGGAACCATATCCGGGTTAGTCAGGAAGTCATCGACATTCTGGAAGCCCATGTTCTTTACAAGTGCGGCTCCCATGTTGTACAGGTTCTTTTCGTTGACAATGTTAAGTCCACCGCGCATTGCATCGCCAGCAAATTGTAGCATTGTAGTCAGGTGCATCAACTGTTGGTCACGATTACCGTTACCAATCCCTACGGCAACTGTGCAGTCCATTTTGTCACGCCACATATCAGGACGGACAGGAATCCACTTGTTGCGTAGTTTAACCACACGCTCATGGTCTTGATTTTTAAGGACAAGTTCATAGATACAGCGCATTAAATCTCTTACACCAGTTTCGGCAAAGCATCGCGCTATTAACTCTACTCTGGATTGAGCGGCTGTCATTGTAGCGTTTACTGCGGTAGCCGTAGTGTGAGAGGTTAGCGCATTGTCATTAAGACCTTGGCTGTATTTGTTTACACCTGATCGTGACTCTCTCTGTTGGTCAAGATAACCTAACATCTGGAATGAGGAAGGCTCAAGTTGCGGAGTTGCCAACGGCATGATAGCGTTGGGTGACTTAACTCGCACCACACCGCCCGGACGTTGGGATAGCAAATCATCCAGATTCGCTTGACCTTCAAGGACTGCGTACCGACCAAAGTTCTGGTTGTACATATTGTCCATGAGATTCCGCATCAACGTACTCTTAATGAGTTGTAAGTCCATGATAAGGTCTGCAATAGACAAACCAAAGAACTTATGAGGAATCTTTACCGGAGTAATACTAACAAACGGAATCTTGTCTATAGGATCGTTAGCAAGAATCTTACTGCCTACCGAACATACCTTTCTTAATTCGGCAATACCATCGCCATCGTAGTCTGTTTTAAGGAATGACTCATGCAACCAGTAAGTTCTTAGGGCTTCTTCGCTATCAGACTGAGAACCCCAGCCTTCAAAGTAGTTAGCAGAATCGTCAAACTCGTAACGGCTAAGTCTTTCAGAAGAGAAAGCCGCCATATCGTCATCACCACCGCCCATTTCTCTAGGGTCGAGGTCTTCATCAGGATACATAAGGCGTAACTCTGACAAAGTTTTTCTGACACGATGGCAAACAAACCTAGCGTCCTGAATATCTTTAGCCTCACGGCTAATAAGAAACTCATCAGGTGGTACGTTTTCGATCTTTACCCGACCTGTATATGAGGTTCTTTTAATAACAACATCGTGTTTCGCGCCATAATCATCAACGTATGGAGTGTGTTCCATAACCTCAATGTCTGGCGACATTATAAGTAAGTTGAATTCCTGCTCGTCAAGACCGTTATATTCTTCACGGTTCCAGTCTTCGTAGTCATCCCACCATACTTTAACGATGCCGTTCTTTTGTAAAAGAGCATCAGTGAACCAAGTGTAGAGGATTTCCCAACCGTTGTTATCTTTTGTAAAGATATGGTTGATGTAATCGGTGGCCTGTTCTGCCGACTCTACATCTTCTGGTCCATGAGGCTCAAATGTAACCATTTCATCGCCACTGGCGAACACTCTCATCAGTGACGGTTTAATCCATTCAATAGTATCCATAACAGAAGAATCAACGTACTGACTCCTGCCTTCTACCTCATTACCAAATGGAAGTGCATAGTAGTAATCCATAGCAGATTCTCTCTGCTTGGATACAGTGTCATTATAGCCTAGAGAGTCAGTGATTTCTCCCTGAACTCTGGCTAATAGTTCTTCGTCTGTTACTTTAGATGATGCCATATTGTTTATATTCTATATCGTTTGTCCAAGTTGGATCACTGCCAGAAACAGCGAATCGTCGTGATAATACTGCGTACCGTGTCGCGCTCATTAAATCGTCTTTGAACGGAACTACTTTACCGCCCTTTCTGTGGTACATTCTAAATTCTTCAAACCAATCTGTTAATGTGTTGAATACATGGAATCTCCCATCTTCCATATACTGCAACATATCCATCAGACCTTCTTCTACGGAATTACCGCCTTTGTTTTGTCCGAGGGCTGGAGGATTGGTAAAATGTTCCAACATCATATTGCACCCAAGGCTCCTGTATTGGTCTGCAAGACCCGGATTTCCCATGCTATCTCTCCTATTGCCATCGTGAGGATACGCGATAGGGACGCTCTCAGAGCGTGTCCTGATGGATGCGGCGTGTACTGACGGTGATGCTTTGGATTGTCGGTAACAATCGTAGATATATATTTCGTCGTTGTCTTTATCCCAAGCCGCCCACACTACAGCGGTAGGATGATCCCAACCGAAGTCAATACCTGCAATTTTCGCCCAATGATCCTCAATTTGGATAGGATCAGTCATTATTTTGTCTTCCTGTACCGGGAAAACAAGGCCGGAACCAATGCTGGGACGGCCATATCGCCTCATTTCTCTCTCATGTGGGGAGTAACTGGAGAGAATTTGGGTCATAACGGCTTCATTTAGATGGCCTTTGTTACCTTTCATGGAGGTAATTGCCTCTGAAGCATCATCCCAAGTGGCGTTTGTCAAGGATTGACCGGGCTGTAGATTGTTCATAAACGATGCAACAGTCTCAGTCATGCCCGATTCTGGTGTAAATGTCATGTAAACCATGCCTTTACGGTCCAGTGTTCGGGTTACAGCCTGTGAATATAACTCTCTTGATGGTTCTTCGTCAAGCCATATACAGTCTACACTGCGTCCCTGCCACTTATCCACACCCATTTCATAGGCTTTGAAGTGTAAAGAAGAGTTCCCGCCCGTAACGTGTTGTATAAGAGCAACACTTTTTGCGTTGGGTACACCCGGTTTACGTTCCGTTTTTATAATTTTACTTTTAGGTATCGCACCGGACCCAAACGCATCAGGATCATCTGGGGAACCCAATAGTTCGTATTGTACAATGTCTCTAGTTGTTTCGTTTGAAACCCCACCCGCCCAAGCGGTGATGGGATTATCGTACCGTCTGCCTTCCCACCAGTCAGGATATAAACCTGTTAGATGGTAACTCATCTCTGCCGCACCGGAAAAAGACTTCCCAATACGGTTAGCCGCCATCAGAAGCCTCTGGTTGGCCTCTGAGCCTGTTTTATGGAACTTCTGCTGGTATGGGTAAGGGTCGTACTCGTCAATGCGAGAGAAGCGTACAAGGCTTCTCAGAGCCTGTTTTAATTCTAACTCTTTACGGTACTGTTCAGTGCTTAAGCCTTTCAAGTGCCTCTAACTCCCGAATGATCTCTTCTTTACTCATTTGGTCGATGTTGGTGGTTTCTACCTTGTCTACTGGTTTAAGTCCAGCGCGGTCAAGGATATCTTTAATGGCTCCCAATCTGACAGATTCAGACTCAGCCTTTTCCGCAAGGTCGGTCAACCACATAAGACTGGCCGGAATCTTATCAGCAATAACCTTCTGCACTTCCTTTTGTATTTCAGGATGCAGTTGGTTCTTTAGTTGGTATCCTTTGCTTTTGGCAGTCTTTTCAGAATACCCAGCCGCGATAGCCGCTTTAGTGGCGTTACCAGTAAGGACGTATGTTTCTATAAATTTGTCTTGTTTTTCTGTCATCTAGTTGCATCCGCAGGTCTACCTTTTGAACCCGGTTGCCATACTGGTTCTCGGGTACGCGCAAGATATTCTGATACCATATCACTATGGTAAGATTTCATACCGTCAGGAATTTTACCTTGCCTTAATGATTTTTGAACAAACTTAGGCAGTTTCTTAAATGCTTTTGGTTTGGCTATTGTCTTAGCCGCGATTCGTATAGGAGAGTCACTTGGGTTTCTTTGTTCTACTTCTGGGTGTACTGGTCTACTTCTTACAGGCTCTGGTGGCGTAACGTCAATAACAATATCAGGACCGCTGGATACTGGAATAGTAACTTTATTCGATTGTGGAGTTACCTGTCTTGCCGCCTGTTGTGCAATAATAGTCTCTGCGACTCTCTGGGCTATGGCTTCCTGTAGTGCTTCACCACCTTCTTGTGATACTGCTCCTTGGTCAAAGTCAGGTCCAATTACTCCGCTACCACCACCCAAAAATCCTCCAGCCTCCATCAAGCCTTCTACACCTTCAAGGTCTGAATCCATAACTGGATTAACCTCAATTCCTTCAAATATTGACTGGTATCCGGGATTATTAAAATCTAAAGTTGAGCCGGGATCGGTTAGCGTTGGAGGATCATATAATTCTATAGAAGGTTCTACATTATTATCTTGACTAAAAAATGTTCTATTTATAAAGTTTTGGAAATTAGGAAATGCAGGATTAGGATTATCCTGATATTCTTCAAGTTCTATATTATCTAGAACATCTAGGATAGGACTTAAAGGATTAACTCCCAAAGGAATATTGCCCATTAAAGGGACGGATACTGGACCTTGATAACCATAAGGAGTATCGTCATCAAAGGTTACGGTTGTTCCTACTCCAAAATTTTCTATAGGAGCCTCTGTAAATCCAATTAAATTTCCATTTTCATCATAATTTAAAGAAGTGTTTTTGTCATTTTGATTTACAAAGTTTGCTACTGTTGCAAAATCCATAGCCTCATTCATATTTATAGCGTTAGGATTTCCCAATAAACCGCTCATAACATCTGTAGCCATAGCCTGTCGCATTGACTTTTTAGAAGGATCATCTTGAAAGTTAGCAATATTTCCTCCAATAATATTGCCTAATGCTTCACTAAAATTATATCCTTGTGTAAGGCCGGGAACAAATCCTGACATTATTTGACTAGCCGCTCCCAATGGTCCTCGTGGATGATGGGTGGCTATGTTCTCTATATTTCTATAAGCCTGAGCCGGATTAGTTACCGCAAGAGTCGGATTAATACTCATGTTCAGGGCTTGTTCAAGGTTTCCTATAGACTGACCAATATCCTGTGGATTTCCAGACTGGTCAATTCCTAATACTGCTCTAGCAACAGCATCTTGAATGGCTGGGTCTTCAATATTATCAAGAGGTCCGGGAATAGTACCCCAGCCTCCTCCACCACTTAATGCTCCGGGTGAACCAAAGGCTCCCGGTCCTCCCATAACATTGCCATCCATGCCAAATCCAATCATCAGTGTACTCCTAATATTAGTGTTTTCTTATAAATGCTCTAAATACCCACCGCTGTATGGGGAGAACATATATATATATTATTTTTTTGTTTGGGGTGGGGTAGCCTTATCACTGCCATATATGTATTCTATGCCCTAGTAGCCATCAAGAGAGAGACGAGGCATTACAGCCGAGTCTCATCAACGCTGTGGATGCTCAGGAGTCCGTGTGTGTGTGGGAGGAGGACATCATCCAAGGCTAACTGGGCGTTACCCGATACAACTGGGTCGGGCTTTCGTGAATTCAGCCTCGCGATACAACAGCGAGTCTTCACCCTAAAGGGCTTCAATCCCTAACGCAACGACAAGAGACAGAAAGAACTATATCTCTCTATGTGAATCATATGATTATATCATAGAAATTCTTAAAGTAATAGGTCATCCGCGAATAGGACAAATGCCATGGGATTCTATAAGATATGTGGTTGCTCGCAACAGCAGGTTATGGCTCTGTTATATGCCTTAGGCTACCAAGGGAAGGAATCCGGTGTCGCTTTTGGTTCGGTTTATGACGCTTACAGGACATTCAGCCTATTTACGGCAAAGGGCCAAATCGACGATAATGTGACCTCACTTGAACAACAGAGAAATGAAATGCAAATATTCAGAGAAGCAGTAGAAGAAATCCTCGGTGGTCCAGATGGCGTGTGCGCTTGGATTGGTAACACGATCAAAGAAAAGGCGAAGCGGTTGGAGTTGTGGCGTAACCGTGACGAGTCAGACCCGGACTATAACCGTTGGCTAAAGATCAATGGACTTGAATACTTCGATGAACAAAAGGAAAACGACGAGTTTGATCAATGGGTGTTTCTTGGTTCGGCTTTGATTGATGGTCAGCAACGTGAACTATTCGGGATGCTTAGGAATTACAGTCTCGACACGACTGTGCACTATTCCTCAGATAAGCAGTTGAATTTGAAACAGTCTCGGAACTCTGCTTACAGCAAGTCAGAACATGATCGACTGCGCGACGAGGACGCTTTAGTTTGGTCTTATGTGCAATCGGCAGGCGAAACCGATATCTGGCCGGATGGTTCTTTTGATACTCTCAAAGAGAAAATCCGAGAACGACGGTCAGAGGTTGCGGTTAAGCATAAGGAAAGCGATCACAAAAAAGAGCGCCTTCTTAAGTTAGACCTCGCGCTTTCAGAGTTGTAGTTGTTGGAGTCCTGAGCAAGACAGAAAACTGCTCATCATAATATGCTAATATGCTGTAAAAAAATTTTTAACAGCGTGACTGCTGTGACAAGTCACATCAGTTTTCTCGCTCGCTGGCGCTCGCTCGTAACAGCAAGAAACAGCAACGGCCCACGGCAGAAAGTGATGCGGGGATTGAGGCAAAAAAAAGTAAACTTTCCTTTAGATATAAGTGGTTGTATTTAAAGGAAAAGTTACAGTTGTTAGGTAAACTATTTAACAAGGAGAAAAGTAATGATAAAAGAAGTTAAGGCTGTTAGAGATTCTGCTATTGAATCGTATGTTTCTACGCTTACAAATCAGGAGTTAAAGAACTTTGCTGAGATGTGTACTGGCTCTGATTGGGATTGCTTTCCAGTTGAGTTTGTTGAGTCTGTTGTGGTTGAAATTCTTACAGAGCCGACTTATAATACTGTGGAACAGATGAAAGAGACTCCATTGGCTCATCCTAAATAGGAGAAACGTGATGACTAGAACAGAGATGATTGATAACTTGCTTGACTCTTATACTAAGAGAGAGTTAGAGGCTTTGGGTAAAAGAATGGGATTAGATGAGTATATTTTTGTACACCGGCACTTTACTCATGAAGATATGTTAAGTCTGGCAGATCAGTTGCATAATATACTGTTTGATCCGGGTGGATGGCATGAAGAGTTTAATAAGTTAGCAGAGATGGAGCAATAATGAAATTCTTTAAAGGACAGAAACAACCTAAGTCTTTCAAGTCTTTGTCTGCAAAACTGGACGAAGATAAAGTAGAAGAAATCTACGTTGAGTTAAGGGAAGGCACAAGTTACAAGGCTATTGCCGAGATGTTTGATGTGTCTTATGCTACAATACAGAATGTAAACAGTGGTAAATACTTTAGGATACCTGATGTGGTCTATCCCATTGTAGATAGGCGACATAAGTATGGTAAAGAACCGGGAGAACTAGATGAATTCTGGGATACATATTACCCAGAGCCTGAGTTATACTGGCCTAAAATCCATCCATCTGATAGGAGAGAAAGATAATGAGCGCAAATCTTGACGGTTACAACACACCAAGGAGATCAACCTTGAAATCTAAATTAGAGAAAAGGATTGAGGCACTGGAAGTACAGGTTGCTATGAAAAAAGATGTTAGAGATACAGTAGCATGGATACTATCTGAGTTTAGTTTATCAGAAGCAGATCAAATTAGTAGCCTAATATCTGAGCATCTTAACTGGTACATTGAGACAACTAACAATCAAGATTGGGAGCAATAATATGTATGATCCGTACTCGCTTGAATCATGGGACATTGAAGGATATGGCACAGTGTATGTAAGTGATCTTATCTTTGATGACAGTCAACTTATATGGATGCGTCTTGATGAGATTACAATGGAGCCTATATCTGCTGATGATATGGAGACTGCGTTAGAGCCTGTGTTCTGGCTGTCTAGTAAGGAGTTGTTTCGTGATTTACAGTTAAGTGAGAGTCAATTAATACCCTACTTAGGAGATTGATATGAAAGTACCTGACAAGATAGCGAATGAGGTAAGGGATTCTGTCGTTGCTAACCTTACGGAGTATAAGAAAGCCATTGAGGCAGGGCTACCTGCACCATGGAATCCTTGGTTTAGACCTTGGAAAGATGACGGTACAACCAATACTCTTCAGCCTGTGATGGCTATGAACGGAGTATCTAAGCGTCCTTACAATGGATGTAACTGGTTCCTGCTTAACTTGTTGGTTAGTTATGAGTCGCCTGATTACTACACGCTGAATCAGATAAAGAAACTCACTGGTTCTGATATGCCTCTATCTAAAGAGGTGTTCCTTGAGGGCAGAAACATTCTATTCTGGAAGCCTATTAAGATTAATGATAAGGATACAGGCAAGGAAAAGATGATGCCATTAGCCAAGACTTATAAGGTCTGGAACCGTGAACAGATTGTGTCATGTGGTCACGAACTACCAGAGGTTAAGGTTGCTATGGGTGATGACTTCGATCCCAAGACTGAGATAGATAAGTACCTTACCAACCTGAATCTAAAGGGAGGCGTTCATCGTGGTGGTGACATGGCGTTCTACCGTCCGATGGATGACACGATAGGGCTACCTAATGACAGCGCATTTACCTGTGAGCATGAGCGTGAATCAACCAAGGCACATGAAGGTGTCCATGCTACAGGAGCCAAGCACAGGCTAGACAGGAAGCGTGGTAGCAGGTTTGGTGATGCGGCTTATGCTTATGAGGAACTGGTTGCTGAGTTGGGAGCGGCTATGACCTGCCAATATGTAGGCATACCGCTTGAGAAACTACAGCATACACAGTATCTCCAGACATGGCTGACTAAACTGAAGGATGATACATCATTCCTATTCAGTGCCGCCGCTGAAGCAAGTAAGGGATTCCAAATGCTGGCTGGTCTGGATCAATCAGTCTCTAAGTGATGGTCAAACTTCACACGCTTGTACGCTGTTCTAGGTTTGTGATAGTGAGCCTTGGGTTTGTGATGCTTGGCTACTAGGTTGCGTTTCTGCTGTCGTTTGAACTTGGCTTGAGCCTTGTGGTTAAGTTCCATACAAATTTTCCTCTACTTAACTACCTTTAAAGGCTAAGTCATTGATTTATATACCTATTATATAGGCAAAACGTATGGTATAATCTCCTAAAATAACAACAACTTAGAGGAGAAAGGTATATAGATGACGACTAATTTCTTACTGGATCGTATTGTCAGGAAGGGATTGACGCTAATGAAGAAGGTTCAGTATGACAGTAACAAATCTGACAGCATACCTATTGAGGTGTACAAGACTAGATGCCTTGGTTACATTGAAAGAATCAATGAGTTAAAGTATTTAAAATCTGAAGACCTTGAAGATGCTAAGAAGAAACTGTTTAATGTATACTTCTATCTTCAGTCAGTGTCAGGACCAGAGAGGCAGACACCACATCAAACTGAAATCTCTATTGAGATAGTAAGTAAGGCATTAGATCAGGCTGTTGCTGATGACTATGGTAAACGTACAGGAGGACTAGGGTTTAGTGTTACGCGAGGACTCACGCTTACAGAAGAGAAAGGTGAGCCTATTAACCACTACTTTCGTAAGGTTAAGAAGCGTCCAGTGTATTCCTTACTGCCTCCTATAGAAGACAATCCGTTAGTGACGCCTATAAAGGAGCATATAGTAATGAAGCAAACAATGCAGGAGTGGCGTGATGAAATGGCTAGACAAAAGAAGGAAATATTAGATGAGAATAAGTTGTCAAGACTGCACCCACAAGGAAGCGACACAACTAAATCCGTTTCCGATGTGCGATAGATGTTGGGCCGTTAGGTTTAGCACTCAGTATATTGAGGGAGAAGACATACCATTCCTAGATATACACAGGGCTAGGCTTAAAGGTCTGAATCTTTGGAGGAAGAAAGGCGAGTCCTCTGAAGATTGGGGTAAGAGATGTAAAGAATTCGCCCAATCAAAATCATATATAGGAACTTAAAATGTCACATGGACACAGCAAAGATGGTCGTACTCCTACCTATAACTCATGGCGTAAGATGATGGAGCGTTGTTATAACCGTAATCAGATTGGCTTTGAGAACTTTGGTGGTAAAGGTATTGCGGTTGAACCTGAATGGCACGACTTCACTACATTCTTGGAAGATATGGGAGAGAGATTTGAAAATACTTTCCTTGATCGTATTGACGTTGATGATAATTATGGCCCGGATAACTGCCGCTGGAGTACCCGAGCAGTACAGGCTCATAACCACGCTCGTCGTCGGGCATTAGCCGCTTGACAACTTGGAAACACTGTGAGCGCACCATCGCTAGTATCTTGGGTGGTGTGCGAACAGGTTGCAACGGTGAGTCACGAAGGGATGTTGAGCATCCTAAGTGGAGTATTGAGGTAAAGCACAGGAAGAAGTTACCTGACTGGATACATGATGCTATGGGTCAGGCTGTGCTAGAGGCAGAACATAGAGTACCGATAGTTGTACTGCATGAGAAGCAGATGAAGTACGAAGATAGTTATGTTATACTTAAGATCAAAGACTTTAAGGAGATCACAGATGAATCCATACAAGAGGACTGATATGGTAAACTTTGCAAACAGTATTCTCTCTGGTTGGGGTGATGCAATGGCAGAAGCCAGACGTCCAGAGGAAGGAGCAATCAAGATAGCAGTAGAACAGAAGACTGTGAAGTTGAAGTGTGTGTATCCTGATCCTGATGATGGATCATCCTACTCATGGATCAAGGTAGATGATGAGAAGATTACGGATAAGTTAAAAGAGTTTGAAGATTCTTATGGAGGTTCAAAGTGAAAACTAAGAACGAAGTATTAAGAGAGTTGTTCATAGAGAATGGACTCGTCAAAGGCGAGGACACCCATGAACTTAAGTTCGGTAGCAAGGCATTAACTATCATAACCCGTAGTGGTATTGAGAAGATACAATACCATAATGATATTGATGTGTCGTATGAACTGGAGTCAGTTAATCCAGAGTTTGTGGTAGTGAAAGCAACTGCTACTAAAGGTGATCTAAAGATGGAGTCGTATGGAGAAGCGTCACCTGCTAATACAAAGCAGCCCTATCCTGTAGCAATGGCAGAGAAACGTGCATTGTCTAGGGTGATACTTAAGACAACAGGATTCTATAAGTTCGGTG
>VTLG01010613.1_pt1 | contig 18275 bp, 29 predicted proteins | sample 4694571 | NCBI WGS metagenome assembly VTLG01 (sample SAMN12604809, study PRJNA352737) | marine metagenome | biome: ENVO:00000447; feature: ENVO:00000209|ENVO:00000569|ENVO:01000036; material: ENVO:00002151; isolation source: viral sequences binned using virsorter ... | reverse complement strand
TTTCGCTCTTTATCCCCAGATAAAAAATGTATTTGGATTTATTTAATAACTCAATGTGACCACGCTGGAATTATTGATTTTAGTGTGCCTTCATTTAATTTTCATATAAACTCTGTAAGGCAAAAGACATATAACGATTTATATAGCGATTTACAGGTTTTTGGTGATAGATTGGTAATATATGAGGATGGCACTAAAATTTGGGTCAAAACTTTTATAGATTTTCAATATGGCGGTTTAGAAAAACTACAAATGAATGTCAGACCACAAAAAGCTGTAATTGAAAGATTACACCAGCAAGGTTTAATTGATAAAAACAGTTTTCAATATACAGAAAAAGCTGAAACTACGCATATTAAACCAGAAGAAGTATTGTTAAGCTATCAAACAGAATTAGAAAAAGACTTTCCAGACAAGAATGTAAAGCTTGAAATACAAACAATGGTAGACTGGTTAAAGGCAAATGGGAAAACAAAAAAGAACTACAGAGCCTTTGCTAGAAACTGGTTGCGATCTTCTTTTAATAATACACCCAAAAGCACTAAATACAAACTTTCTGATTTTAAAACTACAGTTGATGGTAGATCATACATAGGGAGATGTGTTAGTTGTGAAGAAACATTATTTTACAGCAAAACTGGCATTTTTGAAGATTCTAGGTGCTGTAAAGCAGAAATCAAACCAAGTGGTAATTATGAAAATACAAATTAGTCAAGAGAATCTAAAGCTTATGAACAAGTGGGGAGAGTGTATAAAATCACTAACAGAAAAAGGGATCATATCTCAAAAAAATTTTCCTGTTGAAGAAACTAAAAAAGCACTTTATCAGCTTAAAAATAAAAAATATTTTAGTTTAATTAAAAACAAAGATCACCCTTTCGGTGAATTATTAGACAATGAAAATAGGAAGATCACAGGAAGATAGGCTGTTTAGTCTTTATATAAGACAAAAAGCTAAAGGAATATGTGAGCATTGTAAAAAGTATTATGGTGTTAAAAAACTTCAGGCAAGTCACTACATCGGTAGAAGAAATAGGGCGGTTAGATGGGATGAGGAAAATGTATCTGCTTTGTGTTTTTACTGCCACATGGTAGTTATGACTGAAAACCCACTGGTTCACACAAACTGGATGAAGAAAAAACTCGGTCTTAAAAATTTTAACAAATTAATACTAAGATCACAAAAAATTAAGAAGTGGAGTAAGGAAGACCTTAAAAATTTAAGGAAACACTACAAAAAGCTAACAGATGAATATATTTAAAAAAAGATTTTATCGGTCGCAAGAAGCGGTGTATTTAACTGCACAATGGTTTCAAAAACAAGGCATTAAAGATATTATCATACCAAAATTTACTGTAGCCAAAGACCATAAAGATTGGAAAAAACACACAGATAATGGTGATTTAATTGTTCAAGGTAAGCGTATTGAAGTTAAGGGATTAAACAAACCAATTTATAATTTTACAAGGACAAAACCTTATCCGAGAAAAACATGGATAGTCTGTGCCAAACATAGCTTTGATATGGCAGAGCCTACCCCCTATATTTATATTATCTGGAACAAACAAAGAACACATTTCGGTTACATCAAAACAGATACTAAAAAAGACTGGAAAACATTTACAATGCGTGATCCTGACTATAAAAACGAAAGTGGTAAAATCATGCCACAAGTCATGTATATATACGATACAAGCAAAATAAAAATAATAAAAGCTGTATGAAATTTAGGTTTGTAGATCAGAAAGAAAAATTAATAAGAGACACGCACCTAAGAGATATAAAAATATCAACAGCTTATCAGTTTTTAAAGGAATATACAGATTTTAAATACTCACAAATAATAGACATACTGTCTAAAGAATTTTACTTATCAGATCAAGGTATAAAAAATATTATACAAAAAATGAAAAGGAAATAAAATGCAAGAAAAAAAATACTTAAATGGCTTATCAATAAAAGAAAAAACTTTTGATGGGTTTTCAATTTTGAATGTCTGGATTAAAAAAGAAGAGTTAATAGAGGAATTAAACAAGTATGAAAAAAATGGCAGTGTAAATGTTTGTATTTCTAAAAGAAAGAAGCCATCTGAAAAGGGCGTGACTCATTACACTTATTTAGATGAGTATGAACCAAAGCAAGAACCAGTGCATTATGAAGAAGCAAACATAGACGATTTATTTTAGCGATGGATACTGTAATACATTTACTAGGTTTGTGTGGAGAACCACATGGATTACTTTATAATATTTTTATTCTTTCTTTCTTAATAGTAATGATTACTATTTACAAGGTTTTTAATGCCAAAAAAGAAATATATTAAAAGACCTTTTCCAAGAAAGGGTGTTGATTGGGATAGGATTAGGGCAAAAAAAGAACTAGAACAAATAATTAAGCCTACACCAAAAAAAATAATGGGGTAGGGCTGTGGCAATTTATAAAAAACTACAGGCTGATATTTGTAATAATTCTGGGTTGGCAAACTCTTGCCCTATAAACTTTGAAAGTAACAAAAAAGAAAAATTAACAGTAGGGGATAAAGATTGGATTGATTTTAAAAAAGGTTATGTATATTTTATAGCAGAAGCAATATCATACTCTGAAAGAAATGAAATATATAATACAAAATATAATAATGAGGTGTATTGTACAAAAAATAAAGATTATTATGTTAGGTATGTTAAAATTGGATGGACAAACAACAAACCTAATAAAAGATTAAAAGCCCTGCAAACTTCAACACCAAGAAATTTATTCATATTAGGTAGTATATATACTCATCGTGAAGCTGAAGCTATGATACACAAGGTTTTAGATCATGGAAGGGTTAAGGGTGAATGGTTTGATCTTAATATAATCGGTGAACAATTAGCAATGTGGGTTCCAATATGGGATTATTACGATTTAGATAATAACATTTTGAATATGAATAAATATGTTTTTAAAGACAAAACATTAAAAGAAAAAAAACTTTTTGAACTCTCTAATGAATTCAATGATATTCTACAACACTATCCAAAAAATATTTATTTTCCTAAAATTGGCTCACTTTTAAAACCAACTATGGCAAGAAAAATGCACTTTGATTTTATTGGTAACATGATAAATATTGGAGATAAATATTACCAAATTCAAAATAGCGGTACTTTTGGAGATGTTACTAAAATATCTGAGTCTACACTGTTAATGTTTTTTGAATTATGTAAAAAATTTAATTTTATAGATAGTATGAAAATAATACTTGACATGAATAATTAAGTAACATTATTTTGTCAATAATTATTAACAAAGGATTATTATGAAATTAACAGATTTAACAATGAAAGACGTAAATAATATTTTATTAATTATTTCTGCGGGTAGTGAGTCACACGTTGATAACATAGGAACATTCGTGGGAATGACTCAAGAGGAATTCAATACAGCAGAAGGTATATTGACGGACTTTTATATAACTTTGCGTGAATTAGTAGAAAAACAAAATTTAAAGGAAAAAAATAATGTTTATATCTGAGTCAGAATTATTAATAATGGTATTAGTGCTAATAACCATTGCACTTTACGCAAAGAATAAAATAGATTACTACAAGGAAAAAAGTGCATTTTGGAAAAAAAACGCTTTTGATTTGCAAAGACAGATCAATGACGAAAATCAAAATGCTCCCTTTGTTTGAGTAAAAAATCATCAAGACCTCTCTCCTTTGGTGATAAGAAAGCCCCAGTGAAATTAGTAGCTGGGGTTTTTTATTATATTTATTTGTAAATAATACTTGACAAGTATATATATTAAGTATTATATTAAAGTATAAAATCAAAGGAGAATAATATGAAAAACTTAATTAGGTCTGTATTTATAATTTGTAGAGTAGATGATGACTTTTTTACACACTTTGTAGAATTATCTTCAAAGGGTTTAGACCAAAGACGTTCTAACTGTGTAAAGCTAAGTGTTTGGGATACTTTTGATACTAAACTAGAAGCATTGGAATATTTAGCAAACAATCATCAAAAAGGGTATACAGATTTTGTCATATTAGAAAAATATAAACTTGTTGAAGCAAAATCAAAGGAGAGTAAATAATGAGCAAAGAAAAAATTACTTGGATTGAAGATGATGGTTTTAACGAAATAATTTGCGTTAAAATGATTGATGGAAGAATATCAAGACAAATAATCAATAGAGCAAAGCAAGGTAGGTTTACAGTAACACCTCTTGCAAAGCCAGAGGAGGACAAATAATGATAAGTTTTACTTTTCATATGAGACAAGGTATCTATATGCAATTAGTTTTATTTGAAAAATATAGAATAATTGATATAGATATAGGAGAAAGAAAACCACTCGCATCCAGTCCAAGATACAAATGGTTTGAGATACGAATTTTTGGTCTAGGAATAGATTATAATATACAAGATGAAAAGAGATGGTTTAACTCGTTCTACAATAAATTATGGACAAGAGGATAAAAAATGAACCCAGATGCTCCAACTGTATAATTAAATAAGATCATCACACTTAACAGCTCAACAAAGCCCTAAGTTTTACAGCTTGGGGCTTTTTATTTATATTTATATTTATATCTTTATTTATATATATAACAGTATGTGTACTGTTTCTTTGACGAGTATGGTGTAAAAGTTACCCAACCAACGACACCACACTCTACCCATCAAAGTAAACACAAAGTACCCACATACAATAAGAATAATAATTACAATAATAACAATAATACTTTAGATCAGTACAGAAGAAAAGTTACCTTGACATTCTTATTTTATTTATTATAATTACTTAACTTGAAATATTAGAAACTGGCACTGAAGATACAATATCTGGTAGAGATTAGGCTGTAAAGCGTATATTTTGGGTTATATGGAACTTTTTACATGGTAGCTACCATTAAAGTATATGAACGATAAAAAACCTGATAAACAGGAAAATAACAGGAATGGTAAAGGACAGTTTGCAAAAGGCAAATCTGGCAATCCTAAAGGCAGACCAAAGAAAGGTCTAGCAATAGCTGATATACTGACTGAAATAGGGTCACGCATCAGATCACAAGATAAAACATTAAAAGAAGAAGTATTAGAAAAAGCATACGATATGGCATTAGGTGGTGATTTAAATGCCATTAAATTTATTGCTGAACGATTAGAAGGTTCTAGTGTTCAGCGTATGCAAGTTCAGAACGATAATCCTATAGAGGTGTTGCGGATAGTTGATGAATGAAATTAAAGCTGGACAAGATACGCTGGGAAATAATAAATCATCCAGCCAAGTACAAAATCTTATCATGTGGACGAAGGTGGGGAAAGTCTACACTATCAGCAATATTTCTACTACACCAAAAATTACAAGCTGGAGAACGGAGAATGTATCTAAGCCCTTATCATTCTCAAACCAAAAGCATTATGTTCCCAGTTATGAAAAATTTATTAAGCCAGAATAGTGATGTTAAGATTAATGAAACAGAACTATCATTTACGTTTTCAAACAATGCACAGATATTACTTAAAGGTGCTGACAACGCTAATAGTCTCAGAGGTATTAGTCTTGGATATGATGGGTCTAATGCTGTTGTATTAGATGAGTGTGCCTACATCAAAGAAAACGTATTTACAGAAATAGTTATGCCAATGCTATTTGATCACAATGCAAAGGCTTTATTGTGTTCAACACCAGCATCATTTAACCATTTCTATAATTTATATATGACTGGTCAAGGTCAAGACCCTAACTATAAATCATGGCAGTTTAGCACACTAGATAAGGGCATGATCTCAAAAGAAGCTGTGGCAGATGCAAAACGCACTATGACAGCAGATCAGTACAAACAAGAAATATTAGGTGACTTCGTAAGTATTGGTGGTAACAAAGCTGTGTGGAATTTTGACAGGAACAAACACATTAAAGAGCCTGTTGATATGCCACCAGTATTATACGCTGGTTGTGACTTTAACGTATCTATGATGGCAACCACTATATTTGGTGTTATATCAGATACAGTAGTAGTTGTAGATGAACTATATTTAGAAAATTCTAATACAGAAGCAATGGCAAAATATATAAAACAAAAATACCCACAAATAAAAGATTGTTTTCCAGACCCTGCTGGTAAAGCCAGAAGCACAACTGCAAAGAACAATCATAGCGATCACATGATACTTAAACAGCATGGGTTTAATGTATTTGCTAGACCAAAAGCACCTCATGTAAAACAAAGACTTTATGATCTAAATAGATTACTACTAGATGCTGAAGACAATGTAAGGCTTACAGTGTCACCTAAATGTGAAAAGCTGATAAGAGACTTTGAGCTGTGCCAGCGTAAACCAGATGGATCGCTAGACAAAACAGACTTAAGTCTTACACACTTTTTAGATAGTCTAACATACTACCTAAATCTCAAACACAGTTCATACGTCAAAAACATTAATTATGCAGAGTTTTAAAATATGATTATTCCAGACCTCAGTAAGCAAACAATCACAAAGATTTTATCAGATGAATTAGATAGAATTGAAAGAAACAGATATAAAGAAAATGAAATGCTCATAGATTATTATGAAGGTATTGAAACTGATAAATACATTAGACCTTACTTTGATTCTATGACACTTAGCCAGATACCTATGTTTTGTAGCAATATTACAAGACGTATAGTAAAAGCAAAAAGTATTGTATATGGCAAAGAAGATATAGAAAGAATTGTAGATGAACGCTACAACAATTACATAGGTGATCTTAACTCTAAGTGTAGACAGCTAGAAGAATTAAATTTTCTTTTGGGTAACATGGCTATGAAAACACAGTACAACCCTAACACAGAAAAGCTAGAATACCATTTAATCCCATTCTTTCAGGTATTCTTTTTAAATGGCAGTGATAGACCAAACGCTATTATGTATCCAATACAAAGACATGGGTATGAGCGTACTGACAAAGATATGTATGCTTTTTGGTCTGAATCTGTTGATGGACAGCAGGGTATGCACTTTATTGTAGATGGAGATGGTAACAAGTACAAACAGAACGAAGAAGATATTAACCCCTATGATTCTCTTCCTTTTACATTTACTAGAAGAAGCCCAATGGTTAGAGATTACTTTAGCACAAATGCTTCAGACGTAGTTATGGCAAACCAGCACCTAGACATGGCAATGACAGAACTAGCACTGGCTATACGAATGGGTGCAACTGGTGGTATTAAATGGATTAGTGGGCTAGATGTAAACCCATCTGAACCTATCAAACTAGGGCTAGATAAAGTGCTTGTATTGCCTAGCGATGTAGATTTTAACATGACTGCACCAGCAGGAGGTCTGCAAGAAATAGTAAATACAACTAAATTTTTCATTGAGTCTGTTGCTTCTAATAACCACTTACAGATTAAGTTTGCAGATGTGGGTGGTAATCCTGTGTCTGGTGAAGCATTGAAGATTATGAATATAGAAAACATTGAGCAACGACAGGCAAGTATAGAGGATACATGGCGTAAGTTTGAATCAGAAAGATATGAGGTAGATAGAAGAGTGTTAGAAGTAGATGCAAACGTAACTCTTGATGAAGAGTTTTATGTAGACTTCCCTGAGATGTCATTCCCATTAAGTGATCTTGAGCAGTTACAGTTGCTACAAACTAAAAAGGATATGGGGATTATAACACAAAGAGAACTATTAAAAACTCTAAACCCTGATATAGATGATGCAGAGCTAGAAGCAAAGCTAGGAGAAATAAGAGAAGAACAGCAACCGCAAGCACCACAAGCTCAGGGTAGTTTAGTAGAAAGAATCATAAGTGGCTGATATATTTGATGTCTTTTATAAAGAACTTGATTCAATTAGCAAAGAACTGTTTAGCGATATTGAAAAACTTGGCACTACTCTTTCATCATTGTCAGATGCAGAAATTGTTGCACTTGGTAGACAGATTGACCTATTCACTGAGTTGCAAAATAAAGGATTTAATACAAGCTTTCAAAAGCTTATGAATGGTTACGATCAGCAGGCAGAAGAAGTGGTGAACAAGTATAGATCAATATTTGCTGACACACCAGATTTAGCAAAGTTAAATATAGATGCAGTAGCTAACGAGTTGCAATTATTAAGAGACTTAGATGGAGAAGCTTTGCTGGGAAGGTTAGCATCAGAATCTAAAAAGCTAGAAGCTAGTTTGTTTAGAGGTATCATAGCTGGTGAAACATCTACACAGATAGGTAATAGAATCAAAACACAGTTTGGTGAAGAGATACTAACAGGAGATGCTCGCATGATTGCAAGAGATGCGTTCAGTGAGTTTAGTAGAACATCCACATTTAAAGTATTTGACAATGTTCCTGAACAGCGTTTTAGATATGTTGGCAGTAGAGATAAAAGAAACAGACCAGCCTGTAGATTTTTACTTGATAATCAAAAAAATAAAAAGGGTTACACTAAAAAAGAATTACAAGAGATAGGCAAACAGATGAGAAGGGGAGAGCTGGCATTACCTGTCTTTGATACTAATAAAAAAGTATTTATAAAAAAGAAAGAAAAAGCAGAATTTACACTCAAGCGTTTTGGCGGTTTTAATTGTAGACATTCCATTGTAGCAGTATGAGAGCAAACGATATACCAATATTCAGTAGAAGTTTTATGGATCAGCTAGGTAGAAAAGTAGCTGGTAGAATTATTTTAGATGCTGGTAAGGGAATATTTCAAAACAACAAGAAAAAATTAAAATATAAGTCTGAAACATATAAACAAGCAAAAAAGGCTGGTAAGGCAAGTGGTAAGGTTTCAGCAGACAGAACAACTAATTTTGTAAACATGAGATTAACAGGTGACACGCTTAATAAGCTATCAAGTTCACCCAGTAAAAAAGGTTTTAATATAGACTATGGTAATCCATTAGTTATACTTGGCAATGCGAAAAGAGATTATGACTTATATGGAATATCGTTCAAAAATTTATCTTTTATTTCTAGGTCTCTACAAAGAGAAATAAATAGAAAAATATTACAATATGAAAAAGAAGACATAGAAATCAACTTAAAAAGATAGGAGTTCATCAATGTCTGAAGATGTAAAAACAGAAGAAGTCAAAGTGGATGACGTAAAAGAAACCACGAATCAACAGGAAGAAGTTGTAAAAACGCAATCTGAGTCTGTGCCTTACGCTAGGTTTGCAGAGGTTATAGCAGATAAAAAGAAAATGGAAAGCAAACTGCAAGAGCTTGAAGAAGCACAGCAGAAGAAAAGAAAAAAAGAGTTAGAGAAGCAAGGCGAGTATAAAGCTCTTTTATCTGAGCAAGAAACCGAATTATCTGAAGCCAAAGCAAAAGCCAAGCAGTGGGAAGAGTATCAGACCCAGAAGAGGGAAACACTAATAAAATCTCACAACCTCAGTGAAAGACAAGTCAATATAGCCAATAAGCTTGATTTATCAGAGCTTGAAAGCTATGTTGAAGATTTAAAAGACACTAAAAATAATTCTGTTAATACAGATAAGTCATTGCCAACATCAGGTAGAGTCAAAATGACTGGTAATCCTTTTAAGAGTATGACAAGAGCAGATAGAAGGAAAAATTGGGCTGAGATTCAACAGATGTATGATGACTAATAATTAAGGAAACACATAATGGCAAACACAACGATTACTACTTCGGCAGTTAATAAACGGAGTATGTTATCAGAAGGGATTTTAGCTTCCCTTGAAAGAAACTTGATATTTGAACAAACTGTAGACTCATCTTATAATGATCTCATTAAAGGTGGTCAAGGTCAGGTTCTAACAATTCCAAAGTTTACAGAACCCACAGTATCAAGTAAAAGTGCTGGATCAGACGTTTCATTTAGTGCTGACACTCATGGATCAATTACATTGACTATGAATCAGCATAAATACGTTGCAAAGCAAATTGAGTCTGTTGCACAACTTCAAACCCAAGAATCTATGTTTGACAAAGAGGTAGAACAATTTGGGTACTCTTTGGCTAAAGCTTATGACACATTCATAATGGGTACTTTAGAAGGTGCATCAAACCAGCAGATTGATTACAGTGCTGATGATACATTTACTGTAGCACTTATCAGAGAAGGTGTCTCCAAGCTTTTAGCTTCAGACTGTCCTTTGGGTGACGATACATTTTTAGTAGCAAACCCACAAGCATATAGTTCATTACTTGCACTAGATACGTTTGTAGATGCTTCTAAATATGGTGATTCAAGACCAGTTAGAACTGGTGAGATTGGAACCATTTTTGGTTTAAATGTATTCGTAAGTAGTGCTATCTCTGGTCAAGCTGACGGAGACGAGTCTGCTTTCATGTATCACAGATCGGCTTGTATTGCTGGTAGACAGATGGAACCAACAGTAGAACAAGACTATTCAGTAGTTGCTCTAGCAGATAGGGTTGTTGCTCACATGGTCTATGGTGCTGTTGTAGCATTTGATACTAGATTAGTTGAATACAACAACGTCTAAGGAGTTTTGGGGGGTAGCAATACCCCCCACCTCTTATGCCAACATTTGATTTTAAGTGTAAATGCGGAAACATTTTTGAGGAGTTGATACTTGAAAATGAAAAAATTTCATGCCCTGATTGCGGTAACACCAAACTAAAAAAGCTCATGGGTACACCCAGAGTTATTTTTAAAGGTTCAGGGTGGACAACTTATGATGGTCAAGTGACCAAAGATTTAAATAATATGATAAAACAACATCAAAACAAAAGCTATTTAAAGTCAAACGATGGACATACAACTGTAAATGATAAGTATGATTTAGAAAAAATCAAGAGTATGGGAAAGTAAAATGGCTTCACAACAAAATTTAACTAATATTGCAATCAGTACAGGTTTCACTACCTTGCTACATACAGAGGATTCAGATGGTGTTACATCATCATTTACAGATATATATGATGGTGACGGAACAAGGATTCCACTTGCAGTTAGCACAACTGCTGTAAAAATACCAGATGGGTCTTTTGATTTTGATATTGCTTCACATGATGGAACAAATGGTTTAAAGCTTGGGGGTACACTGGTAACTGCTAGTGCAACGGAAATTAATTATTTAGATATTTCAAGTTTAGGCTCTGCACAGGCTAGTAAGGTTTTAACTACGGATGCCAATTTAGATATATCTGGCATACGCAATCTAACTGCCACTGGAACCATACAAGCTGATGCGTTTACAGCCACTGGAAATACGACAATAGGCAATAGCGTTGCAGATGACACATTAGCTATTAACTCAACCATTACAACAGATTTAGTCTTTGAAGGTACAAGTGCAGATGCCAATGAACTTACCTTAACTGCTGGAAACCCAACAGGTGATAGAACTGTCACCATACCAGATGCCACAACAACTCTTGTGGGTACAAATACAACTGATACATTAACAAATAAAACAATTACAACACCAACTATAAGCAGTCCAAGTATTTCAGGTACTGCTACCATTGGTGGTGCAAGTGGCGTAAGCATATCACAAGGTGCGATTTCAATAAAGAATGGCGGTACACAGTCTTATGTAGATTTTTACTGTGAATCTTCTAACGCACACTATGCAAGATTACAAGCTCCTGCTCATAGCGCGTTTAGTGGTAATATTACAGCAACTTTGCCAAATACCACTGGAACGATAGCTTTAACATCAAGTGATATTACAGGCAATGCAGCAACCGCTACCGCCTTAGCCACAGCTAGAACAATACACGGTGTATCTTTTGATGGCACAGCAAACATAGACCTAACAGAAGCTGTACAAGATACTGTTGGTGCTATGTTTTCAAGTAATACCGAAACAGATATTACTGCAACCTATCAGGACTCAGATGGAACAATAGATTTAGTGGTTGGAGATATATCAGGAAACGCAGGAACAGCTACTGCTTTAGAAACAGCTAGAACAATACATGGCGTTAGTTTTGACGGAACTAGCAACATTGACTTGTCAGAGGTGGTTCAGGACACAGTAGGTGCTATGTTCTCAAGTAATACTGAGACTGGTATCACAGCAACGTATGAAGATTCTGATGGTACGATTGATCTTGTTGTTGGTACACTAAACCAAGATACAACAGGTAACTCTGCTACTGCTACAGCCTTAGAAACCGCAAGAACTATTCATGGTGTCAGTTTTGATGGTACTGCTAATATAGATTTAACTGAAGTTGTTCAGGATACAGTTGGAGCTATGTTCAGCTCTAATACAGAAACTGGCATATCAGCTACTTATCAGGATGGTGACGGAACTATAGATTTGGTAGTGGGAAATGTTCTAACCATAACTGACGGATCAAGCTCAACTGCGATAGCTCCTGCTGGAACTATTACCTTTTCAGGAACAAACAATGAGGTTGATGTAGCAGAAAGTTCAGGAACTCTTACAATCGGATTGCCAAGTGATGTAACAGTAAGCAATAATTTAAATGTAAGTGGTAATTTAGTTGTATCTGGAACTACCACACAAACTGGAAGCGTTGTAACCGATAATAATTTTACTGGATTAGCAAATGCTAATAGTGGTAACAGTACAGATTTTGGATTCTATGGTAAATATGTAGAGTCAAGCACAACAAAATATGCTGGTATTTTTTATGATGCTTCAACTGATAACAGTTTTAAACTATTTGCTGACACTCAAACTGTACCCAGCACTACTGTAGATACAACTGCAACAGGCTATCAAACTGCTAGTCTTGAAGTTAGTGGACTAACAGCATCATCATTAAGCGTATCAGATGGCAATATAACAAACGTAGGTAACATTGCTTTAGATACAATATCAGCAGATGATACCTCAATAACATTTTCAAGCCCAGTAAACTTCAATAGCCAAGCTACCACTAATGTAAATATTGATTCTGGTAATATTGATGGAGCAACAATCGCAACATCAAACATTACTGTAGGATCATCAAAAACATTAGATGTGTCTGCTGGAACTCTAACACTTGCTGACAATCAAATATCAGGTGACAAGGTTGAGGGTGGAACCATTGCAAGTACAACAATATCAGCACTTACAACTGCTGGTATAACAGCTAGTGCAAATTTAGATATTGGTGATTTTACCATTAGAGCAAATAATTTTCTTGCTGACTCGCAGACTGCAACACAGGTAGCATTTTATGGAGCCAATGGAGTTTTATCTGGTGACTCAGATATGACTTTTTCAGGCTCTACTTTATCGGTGACTGATTTAGCTGTATCTGGTACACTCACTACTACTGGCAGTGTTCAAGAGGTATCTACTACAAATCTAAATGTTCAAGACCCATTAATATTATTAAACAAATATGATTCACAGCCTACCAACAATGCTTTTGATGCTGGTTTTATAATTAAAAGAGGTTCTGGTGATTCTGCACCAGCAAATGTAGGTTTTATTTTTGATGAGTCTGCAAACCAATTTGCTTTGATTGATACGTCAGAGGATGGAACTACTGCTGGTAATGTCAGCATTACAGATTATGAAAATTTAAGAGTGGGTGCTTTAACTGCTGACGATGCTTCTACATTTTCATCTACAATATCCACAGCATCTGGATCAACCATAGGTAACCTAACTTTAGCAAATGGTAGCATTACTGATTCTAGTGGTTCTATTAGCTTTGGAAATGAAAATTTAAGCACATCTGGTACTTTATCTGCTGGGGCTATAACTGGAACAAGTTTTATTATTGGTAGTGCTGACATTAGTGAAGCAGAATTAGAAATATTAGATGGTGCTACAGTAACAACCGCAGAGCTTAATATCATGGATGGTGACACCAGTGCTACATCAACTACAGTAGCTGATGCAGATAGAGTAGTTATGAATGATGGTGGTACAATGAAACAGGTGGCTGTAACTGACCTTTCAGCTTATTTTGATGATGAAATAACAGCAATGCCTAATCTTGTGACAACTGGCACACTCAATAGTGGTGCAATCTCAAGTGGCTTTGGAAATATAGATATAGGATCCTCTAATCTTACAGCAACAGGCACAATTTCTTTAGGTGCTACAGATTTAAGCGGTAACAATATAACAGATGTAGGAATTATAGCTGTTGATCAAGTACAAAGTGCTTCTAGTAGCGTTGGCTTTGTTATGTCAATGCTAGATAACGTAGACCCAGCCCTCTCATTTAAGGTAGGAACTACTGACTATATAAAGATTGCTACTACAGATGGATCAGAATTAATAGAGTTTCATAAACCCATAGAGTTTGGTGTGAATGTTGGCACTATGGATTTTAACTCTAATAATATGACCAATGTGGATATTGATTCTGGTACTATTGATGGTGTATCTATAAGTGCAACTACTCTTACAGTAGACGATATGACACTAAATGGCTCTACTATATCTGATGCAGGAGCTTTTGACATTGATGCAGGTGGAGTAATTAAATTAGATGCAGGTGGTGGACAAATACAATTCTTTGACGATGGAACTGAAATCGGTGTCTTTGAAAATAGCAGTTCTGATTTTGTAATGGAATCAAAAGTACAAGACAAAGATATTATCTTTAAAGGTAATGATGGTGGTTCTGGTATTACTGCTATGACTATTGATATGTCAGAAGGTGGGGTAGTAGGTATTGGTATCGCCTCACCAGGCTCTTACCACAGTTCTACACAGCTTGCAGTTGGAAATACAAGTGGAGAAGGTCAGATAACTATTGTATCTGGTTCAAGTAATGATGCTAACATAAATTTTGCAGATGGCACAAGTGGTTCAGCTACTGCTGAAGGGATTATTAGATATAAACATTCTAATAATCAAATGGAACTTTATACTGGACAAGCACTTGCTCTTACCATAGACAGCTCACAACGAGTAGGTATAGGTACAAATAATCCAGAAAATGATGTAAGTGGATTGCACGTTTCAGTAGCTTCAAGTACAGATCAATTATATCTTGAAAGAACTGGAAGTGGTACTGGTAGATATTATCTTGGCACATCTAACAACTCATTTTTCATAGTAGATGATGCACAATCTGCGACCAGACTTATGATAGATAGCTCTGGGAAAGTTGGGATAGGTACAACAAGTCCAAGTGAAGTTTTACAAGTTAATCACTCTGCTTCAGATGGTGATAGTGGTATTTTAATTGTTAATGAATCCACAAGTATTGCTAATGACACTTTTTTAGGTGGTATAGGATTTGATAGTGCAGATGGAAATATTCCAAGTACAGTAGGGGAAGCAAGTGCGGCTATAGTTGCAAGGTCTGCTGAGGCTCATGGAACTGGTGATAAAGGTGGAAATTTATTATTTTTAACATCTGCAATAGATGATGACGATGATACAGGCTCACATGAGAGGATGCGTATTACATCTGATGGTCGTCTTGGAATAAATGTGACCAGCCCAAACTCTTTTCTTCATGTAAAAGCTGCTGATGGAGATGCTGATAATAATTATGTAGCTCTTTTTCAAAACTTAGAAACTACAAATGACAGAAGTAAAGGCATATTAGTTCAAGCTGGTACTACAACGGATGATTGGGCTTTACACATGGAAGACCATGATGGCTCAAATACTTTAATGAGAGTTACTGGAGCAGGCGACGTAGGTATTGGCGACATTTCACCTTCAACTGCATTAACTTCCTTTGGTTCTGCTTCAAAAGGTTTATCTATAAAAAATGCACAACCTACAATAGCATTAACAGACACAGATGCAACTGGGGCTTTTTGGATAGCTAATGTAGGGGGTCAAAGTTATTTACAAAACAATGTTAGTGGTTCTGTATTCAGATTTTTAACAAGTGGTGGTGAAAAATTACGTATTCTTAATGGAGGTGGTATAACCTTTAATGGCGATACAGCAACAGCAAACGCTCTTGATGATTATGAAGAAGGTACAATAACACCTATTTTACACAATGAAAGTGGTGGGTCAAGCCCTACACAACTTTACAATGCAAGGGGTGGTTTTTATACAAAAATTGGCAATAGAGTTTTCTTTTCAATAAGAATAGAAATGAATGGCAGTGGTGTTTCATCTGGTAGTGGAAATATCTCAATAGGAGGATTGCCGTTTACTGTATCAAATGATGTAAATAATTATGGAGCAGTAAGTGTTGGCTATACTTTTGGCTGGGGAACAGGTCAGCATGGAGCGCCCACGAGTGGTTTTTTTAGCATAAACACTACAAATATTTTTCTTCGTGTATATGATAACGATGCTGGTAATGTAAGTGAGTCTGTTTATGCAGATGGTGCTGATGTAACTAATGGCACAACGATAACGGTAAGTGGTCATTATATAGTATAAAATTTTTAATTGGATAATTAAATGGAAAACAGGAGCAATCAATGTCTTTAACAAAAGAAAAATCATACGATTACGAAATTAGAACTCAATATAAGCATATACAAGAAAGAGAAAAGACTTCTATAATGGAAGATGGTGTGGAAGTATCTTCATCATATCATCGTAGAGTTTTAACTCCAGATATGGATGTATCAAATGAGTCTGACGAAATAAAAGGTATGGCAAATGCACTTTGGACTGATGCAGTTAAAAAAGCATGGGATGATAAGTTAAAATCTAATGCGTAAAAAACTAAACGAATTTGCAAACTTTGACAGAGCGATTCACGCAGTAGTGTTGCTTGGATTTTTCTTTGCTGTTATGTTTAGTATTTTTAGTTGTGAGGATATAACAATCGGAAAATCTAAAAAGGAAATATCAGAAGAACTCTCAAAAACTTTGTTTGAAGTAGATAGCATTTTGATGAGTATTCAATATCAATTAGATACTACAAATGTAGATGGAACCTATTATTTAAATATGCAAAGGATAAATAAATGAATTGTTGTTGTTGTTGCTGTAAGTGTAAAAATGGCTAAAGCAATAAGTGAAGATGCTCAAATTCACATTTCTGTGGCTTTTCTTATCAAAGCTATGGTGGCAGTTGCGATTGTTGTTGGGAGCTGGTATCAAGCACAAATGAAATTTGCAGAGCATCAAAGAAGAATAATAGATTTAGAAAATAAAATAGTTATTCTTAATGCAAGTGTTGAAGGAATGGAAACACAGCACATTGAGAAGCTAGAAGAAGAAAACAGAACCTTACTACAAAGGTTAAAACTAAAAAAGTAAAGGAAATACAATGGCTAAAAAAGAAAAACAAGAAAATAAAAAGCCTGTTTTAGTATTAGATGACAAAGAATATCATTACGACAACTTGGAAGAAGATCAAAAGGTAATGGTTGCACATATTAACGATCTAAACAGAAAAATAGATGGCACTACATTTAATCTTCAGCAGTTGCAATATGGTAGACAAGCTTTTATAAATAGTTTAAAAGAAAGCCTTGAAAAGGAAAAAGAAGAGGAAAGTTAAAATAAATGTTTGATGCCTATGCTGAATATGGAGCTACTGCTATCATTGTTGGTTTGTTTATAATGATGATTGTTAATTTAATCAAAAGTCAAAAAGAACAAACAAACGATTTAGACACCATAAGACAAGACATTGCAAAGCTGGAGACAAAAACAAATAATGTTGAAAGCATTGTGTTAAAACTTGTAGATCGTTGGAACAAATCAGATGACACAGCAATGAGACATAGAGAAGCTATTGTTTCAGAGCTTAACGATGTAACAGATGACCTATCTTATATAAAGGGTCGTATGAATGGAAAAAACGCATGATGGATAGTGCAAAAACAATAGTAGTAGCCAGCACAGGTGTTGGAATTTTTTGGGTTAATTTACCTATGATCTTACAAATGATAATCAGTGTACTTACTATAGTATATATCAGCCTTAAAATAATAAAAGAATACAGGAGTTAATTATGCTACAAGAAATGGTGATGAAGTATTTATTTAATGACGAAAACAAACAGAAAATTGTTGATGAATTAAATAAAAACGTAAACATTCCTATTATTAACGAAGACACAGAAGAAAAAATAATTTCAGCTATCTATGAAGTCTTTGAAGATGTAATGGGAAAGGTTCTAAAGAAGTAATGGAACACAAGATGCCAAGCTGGTTGCAACAACACTATAAAAACATTGAACAGGTTTTAAATAAACTTGGAAAAAAATATGTTAAAAATGAGATGGCAATAGAGCTAGTATTAGCAACTGGCTTGGTTGAAAGCAAGTTTCGTTACACTAGGCAAGTTGGATCAGAAATAGCAAGGGGGTTCTATCAGGTAGAGCCAAACACAGCTATTGATACAGTAAAGACATATCTAAAGTACAGAAAAGGTCTTATCGTAAAATGTGCAGAAGCTTCTGATACGCCAGTAGACTTATGGAAAAGCA
>VTLG01004558.1_pt1 | contig 18277 bp, 26 predicted proteins | sample 4694571 | NCBI WGS metagenome assembly VTLG01 (sample SAMN12604809, study PRJNA352737) | marine metagenome | biome: ENVO:00000447; feature: ENVO:00000209|ENVO:00000569|ENVO:01000036; material: ENVO:00002151; isolation source: viral sequences binned using virsorter ... | reverse complement strand
AAAAAGAAAACCAAAAAGTTGGAAAGAAGCTAGACAAATTCAAGAAAAACTAGGTTTCTTTGATGACATGGTAGGAACATGGACAACTGTTTATGTAGAAAATAAATTATCTAATAGGTACTATTAAATGTCTAAATTAACTTTTTCTATCAATCTTCATAACGATATTTTTCAAGAAGATGCAGCTCCTGAAATTAGTAGAATCTTTCAAGATTTTGCAAATTTTGCTAAAGAAGCAACTTTAACTAATGAGGATTTACCTTTTTCTAAACCATTAAAAGATCTTAATGGCAACAAAGTTGGCTATTTAAAAATCACAAAATAATCTGCTACATTGAGTTTAGTCGAACCCTTTCGAGGATAAAATACTCTGTTCATCTGCAAAGTGGTCATAACAGAGAAAAGACTACTCAATGCGGGTTGGAAGTCTGTTCGACTAGTCTTTACTTAAAATTAATATTTGTGCTCCAGGTTCTTCATGTTCAGTGATGAACCTTTTTTTTGCATTTAATTGTATAACGGTGGCATCATCTGAAATAGCTGTCATGGTTAAAGAATCAAAACATGCTCTTACTAATTTATCTAGATCACCTCTATTCTTAGTAATTACATGCTTAGGTGCATTTTTTTTTAGTTCACCACTAGCTAAATAATGATACTTAGGCCTTGATAAACGAAAACAAATGTGGACTTCACAAGGTCCAGTAATCATTTCTTTATTAGCTTTTTTGATTTCTTTTTTAATTAAAACCCGCCATGACTTCAATCTTTTACAACTTTCAATCATTCTTCCTTTTCCCAAGTAGACTTTACTTCCTTGCGGTGCTGGATTTAAACCTTTGACATCTATATAAATTTTTTGAACCATGAGTTTTATACCTGAAAAAACACCTTTTGTTAGTTTACCAACCGCTTTAAAAGGTAGAATTGACCCTTATGAATTAGCTGTACTTTGGGTTTTACAAAGTTACTATCCGAACATTTGGCCTTCTTATGCAACCATAGCGAAAGATGCAAAGATAGGTCGAAATAAAGTAGTTAAAGTAATTAAATCATTATGTGAAAATGGTTGGCTAGAAAAAATTGGTAGAGTTGATGATTCTGGACAGGCAACAAACGCTTATCGAGTTACAGTTTGGCATGAATTGAAAGTAGCTCCGCCTTCTAGTGAGTCTCTTAGAAATACCACTACCCACCCAGAACTTCAAAACCCTAGTAAACAACCGCAGTCTTTCTCAGATACTAGTATTTCTCAGATACCAGACCAGTCTTCCTCAGATACTGGGGGTGGTATCTCAGAGATACACGAACTAAAACAAATAAAACTAAAACAAATAACTAAAACAAATAATATATATACTGATGAATTTAATGATTTTTGGAATCAATACCAGAAAATTAAAAAAAGAGCCAGTGGTCAATCTAAAAAATTAACCTATCAGCACTATAAAAAACTATCTAAAAAAATACAAAGCCAGTTAAAGCAAGCTTTATTAAGAGCTATAGCAGATCAGAACAAAATTGAAAAAGATGGTGGTTTTGTTACTTGTTTTCCAAATGCGTTTAAATGGTTACGTGATGGTTACTATGAAGCATTTCTTTATGTACAACCGAAAAAAAACAAGGTACAATTAGAGTCCAGGAATAATATTCCATTCTAAAACCCGCACTATGACTTTTTTTAAAAGATCTTCTATAGATCGAGATATTACTTTTAGAGTTCCAGATTACAATTGTTTTGCCTGTAATGATTCTGGAATTGTTCATAATTCAGATGGTTATTTATCAAATGAACTACCTGGTTATGACCAAAATTATGATTTAGCTATTATTTGTTGGTGTAAAGCTGCTTTTCCTCAGAGAAATGATGATGGTTCTATTGCAAAATCTGGATTTAGAGATGATTCTTCTAATATCTGTAACAATGTTGGTGTAGATATACCAAAGGATAAAACTAGATTAATACATACTTTAAGAAAAGATTCTTGGGAATCTAGTTGTAAAGAATTAAATCAAATTAGACAACAAAATTTAAATGGAATTAAAACAGAACTTCCTAGTTATATTCTTAAAGTTAAAGAACAATTAAAAAATTCAAAAGGCATACTAAATGACATCAGAAAGACAGAAACCAGTAATTAATTCTTTAAAAAAATTATTACTAAAAGCAGAAGTAACCGCAGCTGCTATTAGAGACAATGCTATTGAAGAAAGTATGCCAATTGATAAAGAGTTGATATTATCAGTTCATAACCAATTAAAGTCAATTGACAAATCTTTAGATTATGCAGGAAAAATCGGAAAATTTGATCTCAATACAAGATCTAAACAAAGACCCAAAAAACGCACGATTAAGAACAGATCGGTCTGCTAAATTAATTTCTGAATCTTTAGAAAAATTTGGTACTGGGCGTTCTATAGTTATAGACGAAAATAATACGATTATTGCTGGTAATGGCACTATAGAAGGTGCGAAAGCTGCTGGTTTAAAAAAAATTAAAGTAATAGAAACTTCTGGAGATGAAATTATTGCAGTAAAAAGAACTAATCTTACTGAAGATCAGAAAGTTGGTTTAGCTATTGCTGATAATAGATCTTCTGATTTATCAGATTGGGATAGGTCGGTTTTAGAAGAATTAACTATGGATTATGATTTAAAACCGTTTTTTGAAGAAGAAGATTTAGAAGAATTATTAGGATCAGGCGAAATTAAAGATTTTGAAGGTTCTCGAGAACAGTTAGAAGAAGATTTTCAAAAGTTTGATTGCACTTGTCCTCGTTGTGGTTTTGAATTTAATAATAAAAAATGAATAAAAAAACTGGTGCCTGGTATCTTTCAGAATTTAAAGATATTAAAAAAAATAATTTAAATGTATTTAGTTGTTTTCACTGCGGAGGTGGGTCTACTATGGGTTATAAATTAGCAGGTTTTAATGTTTTAGGCGGTATAGAAATAGATGAAGAAATGATGAATATCTATAGAGCTAACCATAATCCTAAATTTAGCTATCAAATGGGAGTCCAGGAGTTTAATAAATTAGAAAATATTCCAGAAGAATTAAAAAATTTAGATATTTTAGATGGTTCACCGCCTTGTTCTACTTTTAGCATGGCAGGCAAGCGTGAAAAAAAATGGGGAAAAGAATTTAAATTTAGAGAAGGTCAGAAATATCAAAGGTTAGATGATTTATTTTTTCATTTTATTCATACTGCTAAACTACTTCAGCCAAAAATAGTAGTAGCAGAAAACGTTAAAGGTCTTATAGCTGGTAATGCTCGCGGATATGTAAAAGAAATATTTAATGATTTAAGAAAAGCAGGATATGAAACACAGTTATTTTTATTTAATTCTGCTGCTATGGGCGTTCCTCAGAAAAGAGAAAGAACTTTTTTTATTGCTAGAAGATTAGATTTAAATTTAAAACCTTTTAAACCTGCATTTAAAGAAAAACCTATTTCTTGTAAAACTGCTTTCGAAGGAATAACTTCAGAATCATTTGTTAAACCAATAGGTCCTGCAGCTAGAGCTTTATGGCATAAAGTAAAGCCTGGACAAAGTTTATCTAAAGCTCATAGTAAAGGTTATTTTTTTAATTATGGCATGTTAAATCCTAATCAGCCTTCGCCAACTATTCTTGCAAACTCAGGTATGACTCACTGGCAATCACCGCGTACTTTAAGTGCTGAAGAAAATAAAAGATTGCAGACTTTTCCAGAAGATTTTAACTTTTTAAAGTCTGACCCAAGATATGTTATGGGTATGTCAGTTCCCCCTTTTATGACTCAGCGTGTAGCATTAGAAATATATAACCATTGGTTTAAAACAGAAAATAATTAAATGGCTGCTTCTGAATCAAGCAAAATTGAGATAGATCTTAGAGTACAAAAGCTTTCTCGGATAATAGCAACAGGTGGAAGAAGGTCAGATTGCTTAAGGTATGCTAGGGAAAACTGGGGGGTGTCAGAAGCTACAGTTGATAATTATTTAAAAAAAGCTAGAGAAGATATTAAAAAAGATTGGGATATTGAAAGACCTCAAATGATTGCTGATTTATTAGCTCAATGTTCTACTTTACAGATGGAAGCTAGACGCGCAGGCCAGTTTCATATTGCTTTAGGTGCTATAAATACTGCTGCAAAATTAGCTGATCTTTGCTCGTGAGTTTTTTAGATTCTGTTAAACAAGGTCATGTATTAAGCGGAAATGGTATGTATGAACTGCCTTCTGCAGAAGAAGTAGTAACTAAAATAAAAAAAAATTTATTACCGCATCAAAAAAAATTCTGTGATGATACTGAACATAGAAAATTAGCTTTAGTTTGTGGATTTGGTGCAGGTAAAACTTATGCTTTAGTATCTAAATCTTTTATGCTTGCAGCTATGAATGTAGGTCATATATCAGCTGTTTTTGAACCTACTTCTCCTATGCTTCGTGATATTTTAATGCGGACCATGAATGATTTACTAGAAGAATGGGAAATACCATATACATTTAGAGCTAGTCCACTTCCAGAATATGTTTTATCGTTTCAGGAAGGAACCCATACTATTTTACTTAGAACTATTCTTACGTATCAACGTTTACGCGGTCAAAACCTTTGCGCTGTAGGCTTTGATGAAGCAGATACTGTTAATAAACGAGATGCAGAACAGGCTATGAATATGGCTCTAGCCAGATTAAGATCAGGTAATATTCAGCAATTTTACGCTACCACTACTCCAGAAGGTCATTCCTGGGCGTTTGAAACTTTCGAAAAAAATGCAAAAGAAGATACTAGATTAATTAAAGCTAAAACTAGCGACAATCCATATTTACCAGAAGGTTTTATAGATTCTTTATTAGAAAACTATCCGCCCCAGTTAATCCAGGCATATCTTAACGGAAACTTTACCAACCTAACTACAGGCGCTGTCTATTCTAGATTTGATCGGACTAAACATGTAATAAATAAATTACACTTTGACCCAATACATGAAATTTTAAAAGTTGGAATTGACTTTAATGTTATGAATTGTAACTGCGTAATAGGAGTACAGGAAGGAGAAAAATTATACATTATTGATGAAATTTCTAAACAAAAAGATACTGATGCTCTGGCGCAGGAATTACGCAGACGCTATCCTTCGAACAAAATATTAATTTATCCTGATGCTTCTGGCTCCGCAAGATCAACAATCAACGCTTCAAAAACAGATATTGCAATTCTTGAAAGTTATGGATTTACAAGCATGGCGCTCAGAAGTAATCCGCCCATCAAAGATAGAGTGGCCACAGTACAAGCAATGTTGGAAAACTCCAAAGGACGGGTGCGTATGGAGATTCATGCCAGTTGCAGACGCTTAATTGAATGTTTAGAACTTCAAAGTTATGATGAAAGAACAGGCGACCCTGATAAACAAAATGGATATGACCATCATAATGATGCTCTCGGCTATCTTTGTTATAGAGAATTTAATATGATTTATTCTCGGGCAGGTGCCAGAACTGGTATTAGAATTTATTAGTAAGTGGTATTATGAGGAAAAACTGTGTATAGCACTCAATCAATTTATAATAATCCAGTTGCTCTAGCAGTTTCTGATGTAGATTCTCCTAATTCTGCCTATCAACGTATGCTTGCCCATTGGGGGTTAATAGAAGATTTAAACGAAGGAACTTTTTCAATAAGATCACAGCATAGAAAATATCTTTTTCAAGAACCGCGTGAAACTGATGATTCTTATGATGCTCGATTAGCTCGGAGTGTTTGCCCGCCATATTACCAACGATTAGAAAGAATGTTAGCTGGTATGTTAACTAGAAAACCAATTAGATTAGATGATATTTCTGATTTAGTTAGGCTTCAATTATTTGACGTAGATTTAGAAGGTAATGATTTAAATGTATGGCTCTATAACACTACAAGAATAGCTATTAGATATGGTCATGTAGGAATTTTAGTAGATGCACCAAAAGAAGGAAATAAAACTAGGCCTTATTGGGTAACATATACACCGCGTGATATTTTAGGCTGGAGAACTGAAATTATAGATGGCGCAAGACAATTGACACAGCTAAGATTATTAGAAAAAGTAATAGAACCAAAAGGAAAATATGGTGAACAGGTAATACAACAGGTTAGAGTTTTAGAACCTGGTCGATATGAAATTCATAGAAAAAATAAAAAAAGTGAATATTCTTTATTTGATGAAGGAACTACATCTTTAGATAAAATACCTTTTTCTGTTGCTTATGCTAATAGAACTGGTCTATTTGAATCACGCCCACCTTTAGCAGATATAGCAGAATTAAATTTAAAAGCATATCAAATTCAATCAGATTTAGATAATCAGCTACATATTTCGTCTGTACCAATGCTTGCATTTTTTGGTTTTCCAGCAAGTGCAGAAGAAGTTTCTGCAGGACCAGGAGAAGCTCTATCGTTACCAAGTGAATCAGATGCTAAATATATAGAACCTACTGGTAATAGTTATAGCAGCCAATTTGAAAGATTAAACCAGTTAGAAAAACAAATAAATGAACTTGGATTAGCAGCTGTTCTTGGTCAAAAATTATCTGCAGAAACAGCAGAATCTAAAAAAATTGATCGGAGTCAAGGCGATAGTACAATGCAGGTTATTGCTCAACAAATGCAGGATTTAATTGATAATTGTTTAAAATTTCATTCTGAATATTTAAATGAAAATTCCTCTGGTAACTGTTTTGTTAATAGAGATTTCTTAGCTGCTAGATTAGAACCTCAAGAAATACAGGCTCTACTTGCTCTTTATACAGCTGGAACTATTAGCCAGAAAACATTATTAGATCAATTATCGGAAAATGAAGTACTCGGAGATGATTTCAATGTAGAAGAAGAATTAGAAAGCACGCAAAATGGCGGATTAATAGATATGGAACCAGTAGAGGAAGATAATTAATGTGTCTATTCCTGAGGTATTTTTTAGAGAAACAATTGATTTAAATAGATTTAGTAATAAAGTTGCTAAAGAATATGCAATTACCTATAACAAAGTAATTATTTCTGCAGCAAAACAGCTTAAACAGATAAATATTGCCCAGGCAAAAGCAGGCGAAGCAGTAATTGTAGCTCCACAGACAAGGAAAAGACTAAGAGCAATTATAAAACAGGCAAAAGATAGTTTAAATACTTGGTCAAAAGCATCTGCAAAAGATTTTAAAGGTCAATTGCAAGGTGTAGCCTTACTTCAGCGTGATTTTATTGTAGATGAACTAAAAAAAGTTACTGCTTCAGGTAATATTCCGATAAATAGTGTTGCTGTTAGTCCAAAATATGCAGAATCAGTAATTTATACAGACCCTACTCAAGTTAATATTTTTACCAGTTCTAAGTTTACTGAAGATGATTTTATAAATTTTGGTTCAGGTAAATTTGAATTAACTGCTAGACAAGGTGCTGCAATTACTTTGCCAAATGGAGATACTGTAGAAAAAGCATTTAGAGGAATAGCAGTAGGTCAACAGCAGAAACTAGCTTTAGCTATAAGGTCTGGTGTATTTTCTGGTCAAACTACTCAGCAGATAGCAAGGAGATTAGTTGGAAAATTAGAATTTGAATCTGCTCGAAGTATGGGTAAACAGACAGTGAAACGTTTAGCTAATCGTGGCGGAGAAAGTATTAAATTAGCTAATTATCAGGTTCAGACTATAGTTAGAACTTCTGTAAATCAAGTTAGAAACGAAGCTAGTCAGGCAGTTTACGCTGCTAATAAAAAAGTAGCTCCTAGATATGAATATGTAGCTACATTAGACTCGAGAACAAGTCCTATCTGTCAAAGATTAGATGGTAGAGAGTTTTTATATAACAAAGGTCCTACACCACCACAACATTTTAATTGTAGGTCTACAACAGTTCCTGTAGTTGATTTTGATGGATTGCAGAAAGATTATCCTGGACTAGAAAAACCACCAGAAACTTTTTTAGATACTCGACCAAGCATTACAGGAAGAGTTCCGCAAAATCAGGCTTATGGTGACTGGCTTCTTAATCAAGATGAAGAATTACAGATTAAGACACTTGGAAGTTATGACCGCGTACGTTTTTTTAGAAGATTAGCAAGAAAAAAAGGCAGTACTGGTCAAACTGCTATTAGACAATTAATAAGAAATGATGGAACTGAACTATCTTTAGAACAATTAGAAAAAAAATATGGAAAATTACGTAAACCTAGAGTTAAAGCTGAATCTTTTATTAAAGATACTCCAGTTATAACAAAAGAAAAACCATTTACTTCTATAGCTACTGGAGTTTTTGATACTAAAAAAGCTGCAGAATATACAGCTAAGTTTGGCGGAACTGAAAAAATGATTTCTGATTCATTAACAAGTTTAGAAAGTGTAGGTGGTTTAACTGCTGCTAATAGTAAAAAAATGCGTGAATTTTTGAAAAAAACTAAACAAATTAATAATTTTGCTATGCGTGATGAAAGATGGAATGTAAACCAGATTGGAAGATATTCTAAAAAAGCTATTAAAGACCAGTTAAAAACTACAGAAAAAGCTTTTGATGTTTTCCAAACTGCTGCAGATAATAGAGAACAGGCAGAATATTTTTCTGCTGTTAAAGATGCTATTAGACAAGGCGAAGGTAAAAACTTTGAAAGAGTGATGAGAAATATGTTAAAACCTTGCGGTAAAGGTTATTCAGGATATACAACTACTACAAGTTCTGTAGTAAATACAAAATTATATGAAGTAGCAAAACCTTTAAATAAAACTGATATTAAAAACTTTATAAAACAGAAAAAAGCAATTTTAAATGAAGATTTACGAGATAAATCTAGATATGTTTTTAGAAATGTAGAAGTTCCAAGCACTACATCTATACATGACCGAGATGTTTCATGGTTTTCTACTATGGTTCACGAAATAGGTCATCAGGTACATTTTAAAGGGTCTGGTGCTAGTGCTTTTACAGAATGGACTAGAGGCGATTTGAAATTTGTAAGTACCTATGCTAAAAAAAATAGATTTGAACAATTTGCTGAAGCTTTTACTATGTATATTTTTGACCCAGAAGGATTGCAGACAAAAGCACCTTCACTGTATAAATGGGTTGATGATAATTTAAATTCTGCATTAAAACTTTTATGAATTACGAAGAAGCAGTAGAACTAACAAATCGTTTTCCTCGAGATAGAACCGTTCCAGGTAAATTAGCAAAAGCTATAGAAGAAAGTACTGGTAAAGAAAAAGAATTATTAGGCGAATTAGTAGAAGGTTTAATTATTAGCTGTAAAAATTTTAGTGATTATGATCTTGTCTATAAATATTTTGAATAGCTTTATTTTGCTTTATATGGCTTTCTTTTAAATAACTGACCAATACGCCATAAAATTAATTTAAAGCCCTTACGACGTTTTCTAACAGCCATACAGGCAACAACTGCTTCTAACTCTACTAATCTACCTAAAACAGATGCTAGAAATACATCTTGTTTCATTTGATGTCTAACTAAATGAGTGCAATATCTTTTTATATTATCTATATCATCACTTTCCATAATATCTCTACAGCGCATTTCTACAGATAGTTCAAGCTCTACAGGCGGTTCTTCTATTTCTATATTTAGAAATTTTTTAATCATTTAGCTGGAAAAAGCTGTTTTTCTAAAATATCTACAGCTCTATCATCAAGAGTATTTGTTGTTTGCTTACAGATAGCTCGTAAAAGATCAACTACTAAACGTTTTACTGTAGTTGTTGTAAGAAACGTCATTAATATTGGTTTTAAAATTTTAATCATAATTAATTGTGTTACTTTCCAAACATAGCTAAATTGTTAATATTAGACAAGAGTCTTAACTTTTATGGAAGATCAAGAACCAAGCAGAGTTGAAACTATTGTAAAAGTCTGTGTACTTTTATGGTCAGCAACACTTTTATCCCTTTCATACTATGAACCGCCATCTGGCAAAAAGATTGTAGATTTTGACCCGACATTTATTGCAAGTATATTTTCAGCATCTACTGCATCGCTAGGCTTTCAGATAAAAAAGAAAAAAGATACTATAGTAGATAATAAAAACAACAAAGTAGGTATAAAATGAAAAAATTTTTACCAATTCTTTTATTATTTTCGGCTCCTGTTTATGCTGATATGACTCATAGTATTTCTTCAAGTGTAAAGTTTGAATCGCTTTCAGCTGCTACTTCTGCAGATAAAATTGGTTCTAGCTATAGCATAAGCGGAAATAATGTAACTACTACAGATTCAAATTCTGCTGCAACTGTAGGAGGTTTTGGAAGTACAACTAACGGAGTTCCAGCTATTAGTTTTCCTAGTTCTGTAGTCCAATCTACTGCAGGAGAAGCATTTTCATTTTCTACTAGCTATTTAGAAGGTGATGCTACATCAGGTTCTGCTCCAACTGTAGGAACTGTTTCTAATTTTTCTGATCTAACTTCTACAAGTGCAGGAAGTGTAGGAACTGCAGCTGTTGCTTTGGATAATCATACAATGACGCTGACACCAGGAACTGGAACAGGTATTGTATTAACAGGTCAATTCGTAGTTGATTTAAAAATTGAATGAGGAGGTTAATTCTTCTTGGCTTTGTTATATCTACTCCTTGTTACGCTGTGCCAGTTATACCTAATTTTACGCAAGGAAGCTCCACAAGTCGAACAGAAACTACCACAAATATTACAGAATCTATTCGAACAACAGAATATAATTCTGGGTACCTCTATTCGGTTACGGGATCTGGAATACAACACGACGGAAGCTCTATTACACCTGCAGCTACTTCAGTTAGTGAAACAATAAACGGAACTACACATACATGGCAAGGATTAAATTTAGATCAAAGACCCAACTGGACCCAAACAAATCAAGGCGACGCTTTTCAATTTACAGAAGTTTATCAAGCGCCTGGACTAAATTCAGTAACAGATATAACTCGGACTATCCAGAGTACAAGCGTAACAGACACAACTACAATATTTTCCCAGTAATAGCATTATTATTTGGGAGTCCAGTTTTTGCTAATACCTCAAATACTGCGGCTCCTTCCGCATCTGCTAGTGGTTCAGTCTCTAATTTTGCAACGCAAGTTTTAGGTGGGCCAATGGTAGAAAATATGTATGGAAATAATATTAAATGTTCTGGACCTCAAATGACAGTAAGTCCTTTTGTTACTACTAGCTTTAATCAAAAAAGACCGCAAGATTATATTTATCATACGCCTGTTTATGATAATACAGATGCTAATGATGATAATGTTCTAGATAATCCAGGCAATATTCTTTATTATCAAGAAAACTATAGTGGTAATAAAGATTCTCTAGGTTTAAATTTTGGTTTTGCTCTTACTTTTAATATTCCGCTAGATAATAGATTTCAAAATTCTTGTTTAGATGCTGCTAATACACAAATTCAATTACAGAAACAAGAATTATCTGCAAAAAAATTAAATTATGAAATTGCTAGATTAAAAAACTGCGGTGAACTTATGATTGCTGGTATATCTTTTCACCCAGAAAGTCCTTATGCTGCTTTATGTGCTGATGTTGTTATTAGTCCAAAAGCTAATCAGGTATTACCTCACAACCACGAAATCAAAATAAATAAATAAACAACCGCTTGGGAGCCTAGATCCATTAACTAGGGGCAGCAAGCTTAGAACCTTTTACTAGTTTTAGTTGTTTAAAAGCAATAAACAATCCCACACTTCAGAGGTTTAAAACTTGGTTATGGGGAATATTGCTTAATATTTATTCTACCTTATTTTTTTTCTTTGTAAATTTTTTAAATATTTGTTTAATTAATGGTTTTATAACATTAAGCAATAATGGAGTACTGGCAGCAACTGTAGCAATAGCAGCAGTACTAATAAGCTGTGAAGTATTTGGTATGTATTGTTCGATAAACGGAACTTCCTCATAGAGAGTAATACATTTAGTTCCATCTTTACTTCTTTCATGGCCAGAAACACGTTCTAGTTTAAATTCGTTACGATAATCTCCTAATCTTTGGTTTTCTGGTCCTGGACACTCTACAAACTTTTTATCTTTATCTTTAGGTTTTGGTGTATATTTTGGAGGTTCTACTTTAGATTCTTCTATTTCTTGTTTCTGGTTTTTTGGTTGTTCTGATTGAACATATTTAAATTCATTTGGATTATATTCTAGAGGTTCAAAACTAGGAATACTAAAATTACCGCATTCTGTATAAGTTCCATATTGATCTAAAGAGCTATCTATTAAACTAGTTTTATTATTTCTATGTACTCGAACACAGCCAGGATAATCTACTACTGGTTTATATATCTGATCTAGAATAGGAATATTAGTTTTCCAGATAGGAATTTCAAAAATATTTACTTTATTTATATTAAAACGAGATATTTCACTCATTTAGAAGGGAATACTGGTAAAGAAGGTCCTGTTTTTTCTGGAATAGATTTATCTAAAACATTAGGCATCATACCTTGAACATTTCCTAAAATTTCGTTCATAACTTTAGCTTTAAAATTTTCTGAAGTTACATATTTATAACCTAAGTATGCTCCACCACTCATAGAGGCTACCATTAAAAAAGAAACAATGCTAAGAATATTAGCTATTTTTTGAAACATGATTAAATTTGCAATTTTAAAAGCACTTTCATTTACAAGTGTGCTTGTATTACTGCTTATTGTAGCCCTATCACCTCTTTACGTCACTATGGGTTTAATGACTAAACAAATGAATGAAAAAATTAATTAGTTTTTTCTTTAGATTCTACTAATAACATTTCTATTTCTTTTAATCTTTCCTGACAAGAAAATGCTTTAGCTTTAAACATATTAGCAGCTTGTATTGCTTTTTCATATTCTTGAATTGCTTCCTGATTTTCTTTAAGCAGTAGTTCTTTTCTTAATTTTAAAATATCCATTTATACAGTTACCTCATACGCTGTTATCATACTTATTCCAAAATAATTACTAGTGTCACCAACATATGCGTTTATGGCTGAAGTACCACTAGTAACAGCCATCTGAATTTTATAAGTTGTTTCTGAAGTAGTAGCCGGCGAATCTAAAATTGAAAAAGCTGTACTGTCCTGATAATTAGCATCGTAATAACTAAAAGCATGAGCATTATAATTTGTACTACTTGATGTACCGCTAGGCTGTTCAATAAAAGTGCTACCTCTTAAAAGCCTAAAAAAGTTAACAGCATTATTTGCTGCTCCGTTGTAAATCTGAGTAACAACTAATATTTTATTTGAATTACTTGATGGTGTAATGGCTACAGATAAACCTGTAAGGTCTGTATATCCACTTCCAACACCTTGTGAAGTAGTGAATACATTTTTTTTTATTGTCTGTTTTACTTGAATTATTCCACCATTAGAACCACTTGGCAGCCCACCTGTTGGAACGATTGAATTGACTTTTAATTGGCTCATGATTAACTAGGCTTTGGGTTGTCAGTTTTTACTTTTTCACAGGCATCATAATATGCTGTAAGTTTACTGGAATCTCCTTTACTATTCCAATACATTGCATCTGTAAAGTCAGTTAAAGGTGGATATAAAACTCTTCTATTCTCTTTATAACCATTAGCATCTTTATCCGCTTTAACAGCAGCTTCTTCAGCATCTCTAGCAGCTTCTTCCTCTGCGGTGTAAGCGATTCGTTCTCCGTTGACTAATTTAAATCTTGCCATTATCTACTTAACCCATAAAGTGTGTATGAATACTTGTTAAAGCTACCAGAATCAGGTGCTAATTTAAACCCATCTGTATCACTATCATTTTCATAATATAAAGTCCCACTTTCCCATCTATAGTTACCACTCCCATCAACTCTATTACCTACCCAAGTAGCATAATTGTTTGCTGCTTCAAAATCGTTTGTTGTTTGCATAACTATATCCATGACAGTTCTCCAACCTTCGATACTGGCATTTCCACTGTTATTATGTACTCTTGCAGAAGCTTCGCCAGTAGCATGTTCTTCAAAGTGTGATGAACTGCCTGATACACCCATAAACGCCCACGAATAATTACTTGATGATGCAATACTAGAACCACTCATAAAACGAAAAGTTAATTTTACATTATCTGAAACTGGAAGTGCAGCAAATACCAACCTAAAAGCTTTGAATTTTGTTACATCTAAGCTAGTAAACGTAATATTATCAACAGTACTCGTACTTGCAACATTATCTAATTTAGTAAAACCAAACGGAAAAGCACTTCCATCTGTTTCGGTAATAGCATTAACTTTTAATGTACTCATGGCTTAGGATATTTGTCTTTAGTAGCTTTAATTGCAGTTGCAAAAGCACCTGATGTAGTTACTGTTCCAGCAACAATGTCTTTGTACAGATTATCCAACTGGTCGCCTATTGTTGGGTAGATAGTATCTGTCGTACCAGCTTCACCTGTTCTTTGACGTTGGAATAAAGTTGCAGCGGCTTCAGCATCTAATGTTGTTCTTGCCTCAGTAACTTTACTCGCATCAAGCGTTATTGAATTACCGTCAGCATCAAAAGCACCTGTACCGTCATCAATGGTCACAGCGTTTGGATAGGCTTTGCGTATTGCTTGATGATCTAAACTAGGCATAATTAGTTTTTAAATTAATTATACATGGAAGTAATCATGCTGACACCTCCATGACTGTTATTATAGAATCTGGTATATTTAAACTTCCATCATTACCACCAGCACCAATTCTTCCACTATTACTACCGTTGTCAGTATTTATTTGTAATTTATAAGTTACTTCATTTGTTGTTGATGGACTGTCAAGAAATTGATTTATTAAATTTGAACCTGTTTGAGACTGTACTGTTGGTTCTTGATTATAATTTCTTGCTATTTCAGTAAATGTTCCTGAAATTCCTCTCATAAGAAAAACTCTTAAACCAAAATTAGCATTATTTACACTACCATAACCACTAAAAATAACATAAATTTTACTTGAACTAGATGTAGGAGTTATCGCTACACTTAGACCAGTAACATCTACAGAAGATTCACTTGAAGTGCTAAAAGAATCTGTTTTGACTACTTGTTTTATCTGTATTATTCCACCACCACCGCCTGTAGGTACTCCCGCTACTGGTATTATGCTGTTTACTTTTAAAATACTCATGCTTTAAGTTTACTAAACAATGGTCAATACGCAATCAGCAGCAACATCAACTGTTACTCCACTATTTATTGTCAGTGGCCCTGCAACCATAGCATTATGACCTGTAACAGTATAATTTGCAGTTGCGTTTTTATCACTTAAATAAAATATCTCATCAGAACCACCACCCTGCGCCCCTGAACCGCCAGAAATACCTGTTAATGCCGAACCATCACCAGCAAAAGCTGTTGCAGTTAATGTTCCATTTGATGAATTAAATGCTAAGTTTGAACCACTTTTAGGGGCTAAGTTACCAGTTGCAGCAGTAGCAAACAAAGGGAAACAAGTAGTATCAGAAGATTCATCTGCTACAGTTACAGTTGTTGCGATAGCAGCAGTTCCAGAAGTATTTTGGCTTCCAGAAGTATTTACACCAGGCAAGTTTATATTTGCTGAACCATCAAAACTAACACCACCAATATTTCGTGCAGTTTCTAAGGCTGTAGCTGTAGCTGCATTACCAGTACAAGAACCAGAAGAACCAGATGTATTTCCAGTTACGTTTCCCGTAAAAGCACCTACAAAAACTGTTGCCGTTACTGTTCCTGTTGACGGGTTATATGTAAAGTCTCCATCTGATTCAAGTCCTACATTTCCAGTTGCAGAAGCATCTTCAATAAATGGAATTAGATTATTTTCGTTTGTTGATTCATTATCAGCAACAGAAACGTGATTTGCATTTGTGGCTGTTGTTACTGTAGTTCCCGCAATAACAGTTGCCAAGGCCACACCTGCAACAGTAATTGCATCAGCTTCAAGAGTTCCGTCAAAGTCTCCGTCAACAGCATCTATATTTCCAACAAAAGTTGTAGCAGTAACATTTCCTGTAACTGTCAAACCAGATGAACTAAAACTTCCTCTTGTTGTTCCTCCACAAGTAATGTCTAAAGTGTCAGCCGCACTTGAAAAGATACCTGTATTTAAATCGTCGCGAAATCCTAGCGCAGGAGCAGAATTTGTACCATCTTCAAGAGTTAAAGTTCCGTCTAGCTGTAGTAAAGTAACCCACCCATCATTAGAACTATTTCTTATTTTTAAAACTCCGTCATTTGTATCTGCCCACCATTGATAGGCATATTTAGTACTTGGTTCAGAAGAAGAAGAATTATTACTTACAATAGCTGCTAGTGCATTATTTAAATCACTACGAAAGTTGGCCCCAGTTGCATTGTCTAGTACGTAGTCGTGAGTTGCCATTTTCTAACTATTTTTATTCAAGGTTATCATAATTCTAGGAACCTCGCCCGAATCCAACAGCAGTATATCTAAAATTCCTATCTACAAAACTTGAGCCATTTTTAATATCTATATCAAAGCCGCTTCCTGTAATATTATGAAGGCTGAAAAAATCACCACTTTGCATATTTTCTACAATAATTCCAATAGTTGGTAAATGAGCAGTAGTAGAACCTCCTAATTCTGAAGTTCCTGTAAAAAATGTATTTATAAATGATACAGATTTTCTACTTGTACCTGAAGCTATTACAGAAGTAGGATTTTCTGTTCTTCTTATTAAATTAGCTGAATATCCAAGTTGTTTTACAATAATACTTTGTGCAGGATCTGAAGTTGTTAATTCTGCTCTAAATTTAAAACCGCGAGCAATAAAAGTTCCATTTGCCATAGGTTCAAAAGGAGTAAAATTAGCACCATAAGTACAATTTCCACTTGTTGTTTGACTTGTTGTTCCAGTTAAAACAAAATCATTTACACTTCCAGTACTTTGTATAACATATTCTCCATCTATACCAGCTCCAGAAGTAAAATCTACTACTATTACATTTCCTGCTACATAGCCATGATTTGCTTTAGTTATAACTATTTGTGTTCCTGTTTGGGCATAAGTAGCTGAAACAGATAAATCAGGATCTAAATCTGTTTGGCCTACTAATAAACGAGCATTAGTATCAAATGCAGTTAAAGCATCAATATCTGTCCAAATATCAATTAAAGCTGTTCTTGAATCTATTAAATCATTAGGATAAAAAGATTCTGATACTAAATGTCTTGTTAAATTAACAACTTGTTTTCCACCAAAATCTATATTACTTACAAAATCATATTTACCAGAAGAAGCAATATCTCCTAAAAAATCTATTGAAGATAATGTATCAATATTATCTGTAACTGAATCAATTTTTGTTGAAGAGCCAAGAACTAAACCATTTAAACCAGCATCATAAAAAACATCTGTTTTTGTACCATTAAAAGGTGTTGCATCTGTATCTTCCCTATCTGTAAGAATTGCAAGCTTTGGAAGAGCATCAGGTACAGTTACTACAACTGAAGTTTCTCCAGAACTTAAACGCCCTCCATCATCTCTAAATTTTAAAATATATTCACCTTCTATAGCTGGTACTAAAGTTTCAGAAACGTTACCTGGTAAAGCAGGAATTATGTCAACAGAATTAGTAAAAGTTCCAGTACCATCTGTTAAATTACTATGCCTTACTACAATATTTCCCCCGTGAGTCACATCAACATCTGTTGCTTTATTAAAACGCAATCTTACAAATTGATCTGAAACTGGTTCTACTGTTAAATTAGAAACATCTTGAGGAAGAGCAGTTTTTCCGACAGCTTCAAAAGTTAAATCATTAGAAGTAGCTGAAAGTTGACCCTGTACGTTATAACTAAAAACTTGAATTTCATAAGTTCCTAGTTGACTATTCATTATCTGAAAATCTGGTCTAGATACTTTTTCAGAAACAAAATTACTATTTTCATATCTATAATTAACTTGATATTCAGTAACTCCAACAATAGGTTGCCAACTTATAAATATTTTTGAAACAGCCTGATTATTAATAGGTACTATAGTTTCTACAGCAGAAAGGTTTGAAGGTGGTGGTTTAAGTTCATTTAATTTAGAAACTGTTCTAATAGGTAAAGATGCACCATCTTCTATAAATGCATATTTTTCATTTATATATGATAAAGCAGTAATTGTATAATTTATGCCATCAACTTCTTCTACAGTTATGACTCTAAATTTTTGTGCCTGAACTGCTGTATTTTGTATTAAATACATAGTTCCTACATTAGGTGTTTGTGAAAATGCTGAACTTACTGTTATTACTCCATTAGTAATATCTGAAATATCTTTAGTTTCAATTGTGCCATCAGGTAAA
>VTLG01001905.1_pt1 | contig 18278 bp, 13 predicted proteins | sample 4694571 | NCBI WGS metagenome assembly VTLG01 (sample SAMN12604809, study PRJNA352737) | marine metagenome | biome: ENVO:00000447; feature: ENVO:00000209|ENVO:00000569|ENVO:01000036; material: ENVO:00002151; isolation source: viral sequences binned using virsorter ... | reverse complement strand
AGGTATAGAAGGATCAATTTTTAACTGCGATAAATACCCTTTTGCGCCTGTTCACGATTTAAGATTCCATGATGATGATACACTACGATATTATTGGGGTGATGGTGGCACTGCTGGAAGCGAAAGTGGTGGTGTTGAGATTTCTGGAGATAGACTTTTTAGAGATACGTCAAGTTGGTATAATATAGTTGCAAATTATGATTCTACACAATCTACTAAAACAGATAGAATTAGAATTTATATTAATGGGGAAAGACAAACTTTAACTGGTTTTTATAATGGGCCACATGGTGACCATTATCCCACACAAAATTATGAGAGTGCCAATGCTAATATGAATGAAGAAGATACTCCAATGATTTTTGGAGCAATGGGTAATAATACTACTTCTGATGCTGCTAATGTTGTTAGACTTTTTGATGGATATATGGCAGAGATAAATTATTTAGATGGTGCTTACCTTGATGCATCATCTTTTGGTGAAACAAAAAATGGTGTATGGATACCAATAGATACAAGTGGCTTAACATTTGGCACAAATGGTTGTCGCTTAAAATTTGCAAATACTGGAACTGGCACAGCATCATCATCAACAATAGGTGCTGATACAAGTGGTAATAACAATCATTTTACATCTGTTAATTTAGCTGCATCTGATTCAAATCTGCCTGATAGTCCAGAGAATAATTACTGCACTTTATCAAGATTTAGAGCAGTAACAGCAAATACAATATCAGATGGTAATTTAAAAGTTGTAACAAGTTCTGCTGGTCGTTCTTATAATGCTGGTTCATTTTTAATGAAAAGAGATACTGGTAAATGGTGGTGGGAGTTTAGAGTTAGTGGTAATGGTGGGGGAATGGGAGTTGCAAGAGTAAATGCAACAGATGGTTCTGGAGCATTTCAGTCTGTAACAAGCACAAGCACTGGCAATACTACAACCGATTACTATTATGGTGCGAATAATTGGGGTGTTTATGGTCACCAAATAGCACATAATGGAAGCATAGCAGTTACATTAAGTGGTTCTGCAAGTTATGCTCAAATCTATGGAGTTTTATTAGATACAGATTCTAGTTCACCAAACATGGCTATCTATCAAGGTGGTAGTGCTGTAGGTAATATTGATTTAGATACTGGGTATGATTTCATACCAATAGCAGGAGATGGAACTGGTGCTGTTAGTTATACTATTGAGATAAATTTTGGTCAAGATCCAACTTTTGCTGGAAGTGAAACTGCTGGTTCAAATACAGATACAAATGGTGAAGGTCTGTTTAGTCAAGCTGTGCCAACTGGTGCAAAGGCTTTATGTGCAGTTAATTTATCTGACACAACTATAGGGCCTAATTCTGATACACAGGCAGATGATCATTTTGAAACACTTTTATACACCTCTGCAAATCCAGGCGCTGGTGGAACACAAAATATAACAACGGGCAATTTTCAACCAGATTGGGTGTGGTTAAAAAATAGAGATGGAACTTCAACTGAACATACTTTATATGATTCAAGTAGAGGTGCTGAAAGACACGTGCCATCTGATACTGCAGCCGCAGAAAGAGTTACCTCTATATATGGATATTTAAGTTCATTTAATAGTAATGGTTTTACTTTAACTGGTGGAACTACAAATGCAAACTATGTTGCACAAGGAACACAGAAATATGTTGCGTGGACTTGGAAAGCTAATGGCGGCACAACTACAACTAATGATGCAAGTGCGACAAGTATAGGAACAATAGATAGCACTATTCAAGCAAATGATGATGCTGGATTTAGTATAGTATTATATGAGGGAACTGGTTCTGCTGGTAGTATTAAACATGGATTGAGTGATACTCCAGATATGATAATACTTATTAACAGAGATCAAGGTAGAGAAAGAACTGTCTTTCATTCAGCAAATGGTAGACTAGGACAACAATACTTATCAACTAATGGTGCTTTTAGTGATAACTCTGGTTCATTTAATGATACTGCACCAACTTCTAGTGTATTTACTGTAAACACAGACCAAGTAACAAATGAAAGTGGACAGAGTTTTGTTGCTTATTGTTTCAGAGATATAGAGGGATATCAAAAGTTTGGCAGCTATATTGGTAATGGAAATGCTGATGGGCCTTATATTTATACTGGATTTAGACCTAAATTTGTTTTTTTAAAAAACAGAGATTCAACAGACAATTGGTCAATGTATGATTCTTCAAGAGATATTGATAATCCAGTAGCAGAATATATAATTCCAAATTCTGCTGAGGCAAGTGGAACTACAAACTCAATGGATTTTAATAGTAATGGATTTAAAGTTTTAAATGCTGGCAATTATATTAATACTGATGGCCATGATTATCTTTATTGGGCAATAGCAGATACACCATTTAAGTATGCTAACGCTAGGTAGAAAAAGTTTTATAAATAGAATAAAAGGAATAATAATATGCCATATATAGGACAAGGTTCAGACGGATTTGGAATAAGAAGAAGATACTTCTTTACTGCCTCTGCTGGTGATACCAGTTTAAGTGGTAACGATTCTAATGGACTTGCTTTAAAATTTTCAGATGGTTCTTTAGTAGACGTTTACCTCAATGGTGTATTACTTGATCCTAATTCAGACTATAACACAACAACTGCAAATACAATAGGAAGTCTTGCTTCACTTGCATCTAACGATTTTTTAGAAGTAGTTGTTTATGATGTGTTTACAATTGGTGATGCTGTGTCTGCTGGTTCTGGTGGAACATTTGCAAGTAGTATAAGTGTAACTGGAAATATAACTGCAACTGAAGGAATGACAAGTCGTTCTGAAGATGTTTTTAATAATCGTAGAATACAAATAAATGCATCTGCAAATGATACTGATGAGGGTTCTTTTTTATTATTAAATGCAACAGATGGTTCTGCAACTGATGATGGCGATAATGTAATATTTGAACAAGATACTTTATTTTTAACTGATGTAAAAGAAGATGATTTTATTGTTTTAGAGGACAATGATACACAAGGATTTTTAAGTTTAGAAACAGCATTTAAATTTAAAGCAGAGGACAACACAGTATCAACAACAGATGGTATGACAATTACTGGTGCGGCTGAAATAGGAAATATAAGAACACATACAAACTTTGACTCTGGTGCATCAGTAGACATTAAAGATTTAGGAAGTTCAACTGGAACAGTAGTTCTAGATTTAAATGAAAATGCTAACTTTCAAATTACACTAACTGGTAATCTTACTTTAGCAAATCCAACTTCACTTACTGCTGGAACAAGTGGAAGTATATTTTTAATACAAGATGGAACTGGAAGCAGAACAGCAACCTTTGGTAACTCATTTGATTTCATTGGTGGAACTGCACCAACATTAACAACAGCTGCAAGTTCAGTAGATAGAATTGACTATATAGTATTAGACTCTAGTAATATACATACAGTCGCTTCACTTGCATATTCATAGGAGAAATAAATGGCTTGGGTCATAGTAAAAGATGGTGCAGTAGTTAGAGAATTTAGTAGACCTACTGCCTTTACATACGAGGGATATCAATATCCTGCTAACTGGATACAGAACGCTACTGATGCAGAAAAGTCTGCACTCGGTTTAGTAGAGGTAACAATATCTGGTAGTCCAAAAAATGAAGATTATTACACTAATAGTTTAGGTGATAACGTAGTTGCAAGTAATGGAAGTGTATCAAAAACATGGTCAAATACTGCAAAGACATTATCAGTAGTTCAAGCAAATAAAGTTGAAGATGCAAAATCAAATGCAAAATCTATGTTAGACCGAACTGATTGGTATGTTGTTCGTAAAGCAGAAACTTCTACTGCAACACCAGATGAAATAACTGCATATAGAACTGCCGTAAGAACTTGTTATGGAAATCTTAAAACTGCAATTAATGCTGCCTCTGATGTAGATGCAGTTGCAGCTTTATATACAAATTCTGCTGGTGCATCAAGTGATGCGAAAACAATAAACCCATCAAGTGCAGTAAATACATCATCAAATACAATTACAAGTAATGGACATGGATTTATAGATGATGAAATAGTTTACTATGATGTTGGATTAACTGGAACAGACCAAAACACAGCAATAGGTGGATTAGTAAATAATACAAGTTATTATGTATTTGGAAAAACAACTAACACATTTAAACTATCAGAATCACATAGTTCTTGTGGTGATGCAGCTCTTGTAAGTCTAAGTTCTGGTGCAACTGGAACTAATCATACATTTGTATCACAAGGTATTCCAGGCAAAGGAGTAACTTGGCCGAACCCAGATATGCCAAAGTATGATGGTGCGTAATCCCCATATTATAAATATTCCAATAGGGGATTATCATGGACTCATTATCAAAGAAAGATGAAAGTAAACTAGGTGCTTTCACAAGTTTATTAGAATCTTTCGGTGGATTAGATTTAGATGAACCACCAGAGGTTGAGGATAAAGAGATACTAAAAGTCTCTGTGAAAAAAACAGAGAAACCAAAAGAAATTTCTGAAGTGAAAGTCGTTGATGAAGTTAAGGTAGACGATTTACCTTCAGAACCCCAACTAGAATTATCAAACAAAGACCAAGAAAAACTTAGTTCATTTGCTGGACTTATGGAATCTTTCGGTGCATTACTGGATGAACCACCACAACTGGAAGATGAAAAAGTCTTTGAGATGAAAGTTGAAGATGTTTACCCAGAGGAAAATAAAGAAAAGATAGAAGAAAAGAAAAAGATTGAAACATCTAAACTTATGGCCTTTGAAAAACTATTTACAGAGTTTACAAAAGAACAAGAGAAGATAGATGAAGAAGTTCTTAATCTAAAAGTAACAGACATTTATCCAGAAAAACCAAAAGTTGTTAAGACTAAAAAAGTTGTTAAAGAAGTTAAAGAACAACCTTACTTTAAGAATCCTAAAGACAAAGTAAAAGAAACAAGTAATATCATTGAAAAGGTTATTTCTAATCTTGATACAATGAAAGGTAAAACACAAGTCAAAGAACAAGTTGACCAGATTACTTCACTTAGAAATGAGTTCAATCAATTTAGAACTGTTATACAAAATCAAATTGCAAATCAAAAAATATCTTATGCTGGTGGTGGAAGTGGTGAAGTTAGACTTGAGTTTTTAGATGATGTTGATAGAGATACAGCAAAAGTAAATGGTAAATATTTAAAATATAATTCTACTACTGGTAAGTTTATAGGTTCAGACCCAAATGCAGAAGCTGAAGTTTTACAATATAGTGCAGACACACAAACCTATACTGTAACAGTTGCAACTAAAGCTGCAACACACCCTTATTACGGCACAGGCTCTTCAAATGGATATCTTATCAATGGATTGGTTTCACCCTATCTAAATTTCATACCAAGAAATACATATAGATTTGACCAATCAGATTCTAGTAATGATGGACACCCATTAAGATTTTACTATGACGTTGGTAAAACAACACAATACACTTCTGGTGTAACAACAAGTGGAACACCTGGCAACTCTGGTGCATATACACAAATAGTTCCAACTGCTGATACTCCACCAGTTTTATATTATCAATGTTCAAGTCATGGAAATATGGGTTGGGCAATATTTTTCAACACCAGAAATCTTACTGGATTTGACTCTGATGATTTAACAGAAGGTTCAACAAATAAATTTGCAACTAACGAGGTAATTCAAGATGTCGTTGGTGCAATGGTTTCAAGTAATACTGAAACAGATATAGCTGTTACATATAATGATACAGACGGAAAATTAAATTTTGTTGTAAGTAATATAAGTGGTAATGCTGGAACTGCAACAGCTCTTGCTACTGCAAGAAATATTGGTGGAGTATCTTTTGATGGAACTGCAAATATAAATCTCCCAGGCGTAAATACAGCTGGTGACCAAGATACTTCTGGTAATGCATCTACGGCTTCTACACTTGCAACTGCAAGAACTATTCATGGTGTAAGTTTTGATGGAAGTGGTAATATTGATTTAACAGAAGTTATACAAGATACTGTTGGTGCAATGTTTAGTAGTAATACAGAAACAGGCGTTACTGCAACATACGAAGATGGTGATGGAACAATAGACTTGGTTGTAGGAACACTTAATCAAGATACAACTGGAACTGCTGCTTTAGCAACAGCTGCAGATACAATTAAAACAAACTCCACTACTACAAATGATACTTTTTTTGTAACATTTGTTGCAGATAATAATGGTAGTGCAACAGCAGAAACATTATTTACAGATGGTGGTATGACTTATAATCCATCTACTGATACTTTATCTGTAACAAATATTACTGCAACGATTACTGGAACATCATCTTTAATTAATGTTGCAGACGAGTCATCTGACACAACTTGTTTCCCAGTATTTGTTACTGGTGCAACTGGTAATTTAGCTGCAAAGAGTGGTTCTAATTTAGCATTTAATTCAAGTAGTGGTGCATTAACTGCTGGTTCTTTTGTAGATGGTAACGGAGTAACAATGACTGGTGGAGATGCAACTGCATTAGCTATTGCATTAGGATAGTTTCGTTATAAATAAAGGAAAAGGATAAAGATATGAGTAACGCAAGAAACCTCGCAAACCTATTAGGAACTGCAACAACTATTCAAACTGCAAAGATTGCTGATGATGCAATAACAAATGCAAAAATTATTAATAGTGCCATAACAAGTGCAAAGATAACTGATGGAACTATTGCAACTGATGATATTGCAGATAGTGCTGTGACAACTGTAAAGACATCTGGTTTATCCAATGCAGCTGATGACATTACAGCTGGAGATGCAGCTGTAAGTATAACAACAACCTCTGGTAACATTACGATAGATGCAGCCGCTAATGACTCAGACATTATAATTAAAGGAACAGATAATACAGCTGACACAACATTCTGGACATTTGATGGAAGTGATCAAGGAAATTTAGTGCCAGGACAAACATCAACTGGAATTTATTTAGGAGTAAACTCTGTTACTGCAGCTAATTTGTTAAATGATTTTGAAACTGGAACATTCACCCCTCTACTTAAATTTGGTGGAAATAGTGGAACAGATAATACAGACTCATCAGCAGGACAATATACAAAAGTTGGAGATATGGTTCAAGTTCAATTACAAATAAATTTGAATAATTCTGTGAGTGGTAGTGGTGCAGCTGCTATTACGGGCTTACCTTTTGCGTTTCTTAATAGAGCAGCACTTTTTCAAAAATATAAAATGTTTGGTAATGATTATGGGGTTTTTACAGAGGCTTCTGCTGGGGGTAGTGCGAATGGAACATATTTAGATTGTTACTTAGAAGCAAGTGGAACTGGAGATGCGTTAGCAAGTTTTACTGAAGGTTCTGTTCACAGTTCTAATAGTGGAAAAAAGGTTTTTATGGCATTTACATACACAACAAATTAATGAGATTAGGAGCTTAAAATGGCAATAACGAAAACAACAGAAATAGCTAGAATAGAAGTAGTGGGAACTTGGAATGTGCAAGTTGCAGCTGATATAGTTATAAAAGAAGATGATACTGAAATAGGAAGAACTAGACATCGCCATGTAATATCACCTTTTGGAACTTCATATAGTCACGATACTAAATCATGGACATACACAGCGACAGATATAAGTGGAGAAGATGCAGCTGTTCAAGCAGTAGCAAACGCAGTATGGACTGACTCTGTTAAAGCTGCATTTAAAACATTTAATGAAAGAGCAGAAAATGTTCCACCAGCACCATAAGAGGAGAGATAAATGGCATTAAGCACAGTAGGAACAAATGCACTTGCAGCTAATGCTGTAACGAGTGCAAAAATAACAGATGGAACTATTGCAACTGGAGATATTGCTGATGATGCAATTACAGCTGCAAAGGTAGATCCAACCTCAGTAGGTAGTGAAGCATTATCAAGTTTAACAGTAGATAGTATTATTATCAACGGAACTAACATAGGACACACTTCAGACACAGATGCAATATCAATCGCATCTAGTGGTGTTACAACATTTTCAGCTGCAGTTGTAGGTGCGACAGATACAGACACATCTAATACTGGTTCTGTAACATTAGACTTTGCAGCTAATCAAAACTTCGTATTAACATTTACTGGTAATGTAACTCTTGCAAATCCATCAACTGAAGCAGTAGGTCAATCTGGTATCATTGTCTGTATTCAAGATGGAACTGGTTCTAGGACATTATCTTTAGGAACAGATTATGAAACTGCTGGTGGTTCTGGTATAACTTTATCAACTGCTGCTAGTGCAGTAGATGTCATTCCATATTTTGTAAAAGCATCTAATTCCATTCAATTAGGAGCGGTGCAGAAAGCGTTCTCATAATGCCTGTTCAAGGAACACATTTTTTTGGGCCAAGTGGATTTTATAATGGGGTAACTACAAAATCATTAAGATTTAATGATGGAGGTAGTCCAGAATTATCAAAAACATGGGCTTCAAATGAAACTGATAGTAATCATTTCACAGTATCATTTTGGGTTAAAAGATGCACAGTTAGTTCTGGAATACATACTATGTTGCAATGTGATACGGCTGGTGGACAATCTACACAAATCACATTTCAAGCTGATGACACAATGTATATTGGTCTTGCTCATAGTGGAACTGGTCAAAGACGGATGATTACAAATCAAGTTTTTCGTGACACATCAACTTGGTATCATATACTTTTAGCATACGATAGTGAAAATGGAACTAATTCTTTAAAAGCAAGACTTTATGTAAATGGAACAGAAGTAACAGATTTTGCAACAGACGAAAGAAGTAGTATTGGTGGTGATGAAGTTCATGGTATCATGGACAATGGTGCAACAAATACAATAGGATTTCGTGACCATAGTGGAACAAGTAAAAACTTTTTAGACGGATATTTGTGTGATTTTAATTGTATAGATGGACAAACTTTAACTCCAAGTGCTTTTACAGAAACAAAACAAGGTGTGTGTATTCCAAAAGAGTATACTGGTTCATATGGAAACAATGGTTTTCATTTAAATTTTGGTCAAGATTTAACTGGTGGTTCTATTAATACTGTAGCTGGTGGTAATATAACACATAGTGATTCTTCGTCTTTTGATATTGGTGCTAGTGATGATTTTACTATTGAATTTTTCTTTTTAAGTCAAGACTTAGGAACTGGAGTTGGAAGTGATGATTATGGTAACTTTATGGGGGAATATAATACTGGCGGGCCTCACCTTTCAATAGGTTATGATTTTAGAAGTGAACAAGATATTTACTTTTATACTGGAAATGGTGCAGCTTTTTATTGGCAATTAGCTGACAATACTATGAAAGAAAATGAATGGAATCACCTAGCTTTTCAAAGAGATGGAACAACATTGAGAGCTTGGGCAAACGGAACAAGAATGACAACTATAGCAGATGCTGCTAGTAATACTGGTTATACACTATCAGATGGTAAAGCAACAGATTTTAATAAAGCATATGACCTTTCTGAATTTAATATAGGTGATCATAATAACGGACAAAGAGCACATACTGGTTGGATAAGTAATGTTAGACTTGTTGTAGGAGATGGTAATAATGTTTATGCTGATAGTGATAGCAATATAACTGTTCCAACATCAGCTCTTACAGCAGTAACTGGAACTAAATTGTTATCATGCACTAACGCAACTCTCGGTGATGATATAAGTGATGAAAATAATGATGCAAGTAATAATGGTGCAGTTATATCTAAACTTACTCCTTTTGGAACAAATTTTTGGCAAGATAGTTCTGGTAACAACCATGATTTTAATTTTAGAGGTTTAAATTATTATGATGTGGTTACTGATAATCCAGAGAATAATTTTCCAGTTTTAAATCCTTTGAGAACAAATAGACAAACAGAAGTATATAGTGAGGGTAATTTAAGATTTGCTTCCTCACAAACAAGCACAAATCCAGGCACTACAAGCACATTTGCTGTAAGTAGTGGTAAGTGGTATTGGGAAGTTTATATAAAAGCACAAGGTAATACTTCAAATAGTGTAGGTATTATGGATGTTGCTTATGGATTGGAAGGTGATAATGTAGCTGGATATAATTCAAGTTCTGGTATGTATTCATATGAGGCAGATGGTAATGAAAGGTCTGGTAATAGTGATACTTCTTATGGAAATACTTGGGATACTGGAGACATTATTAGTGTAGGTTTAGATATGGATAATGGCAATGTTTATTTTTATAAAAATGGCACAATACAAAATAGTGGAACTGCCCTTCAAGGTTCATTAAATACAACTGGTTCTGGAACTTATTCTGCATATTCTTTGGTTTATAATAATGGAGATCAAATTTATAACTTTGGACAAAATCCAACTTTCAATAATGAAAAAGCTTCACAAGGTAATACTGATGGTAATGGTCGTGGTGATTTTTTCTATTCTGTGCCGAGTGGATATTTAGCATTATGTGCAGCTAATCTTAGTGATAGTTCATATGCAACCATTGGCCCAACTGCTGCCACACAGCCTGATGACCATTTTGATATTGTAACTTGGACAGGCAATGGAACATCACAAAATATAACAACAGCAAATTTTGCAGCTGATTTAGTTTGGACTAAAACAAGAAGTGGTGGTTCAGATGGTGTTGACCACAAAATAATTGATTCTGTAAGAGGTGACACAGTAACATTAGAATCCTCATCACAAGATGCAGAAACAACGGATAGTGGTTCAGTTTCAAGTATTACCTCTAGTGGATTTACTGTTGGTGACTATGCTGGAGTAAATGCTAATACTAGAGGTTATATTGCTTGGTTATGGAAAGGTGGAACTACCTCTGGAATTGATACAACTGGAAGTGATGTAACTGAAAGTGGATTTTCATTTAATCAAACGGCTGGGTTTAGTATTGTAGCTTATACTGGTAATAAAACTGACCAACAAGGAGTTTCTCATGGATTGGGTGTAAAACCAGATTGGGTGGTAATTAAAAATAGAGATGAGGGTAGCACACAATGGGTTAACGCATTTCCTCAACAGATGTCAAATGATTATATGTATTATGACAGCCAAGCTAAAAGTGCCGATAGTGGTAATGTATTTTGGTTCACACCAACAACTACAACTGTGGAAATATCAGACCATGATGAAGTAAATAAAAATTCAATAAAATATATTATGTATTCTTGGGCGAACATAGAGGGCTATCAAAAAGTAGGAACGTATGAGGGAAATGCTAATGATAACGGGCCTTTTATTTATACTGGTTTTAGGCCAAGATTTGTTTGGGTGAAAAATATAGATGCTACTGAAAGTGGGGGAGCTTCTTGGATTGTTTATGACACAACAAGAAGTCCATTTAATGTTATGGATGATAGATTATTTTTTAATGCCACTAATGATAATGCCACAAATGCAAATTATTATATAGATTTTTTATCTAATGGTTTTAAAATTAGAGATGGTTCATCTAATTATGGTTACAATAATTCAAATACATATCTTTATTATGCAGTTGCTGAACAACCATTTAAGTATGCAAATGCTAGATAGAATCATTATAAATATAACTAATTAGGAGAAAATAATGCCTTGGAAATATGGTAATATTACATTAAAAGAGGGTGTAGGTTTTACTGCTGGTAGTATTAAACACCCAGCAAACTGGAATGTTTGGACAGACACCTATAAAAAAGATGTCATAGGTTTAACATGGTCAGACTCACCAAAACCTTATGATAGCGAATATTACTATGGTTGGAACTCTGATGAAAGTGCATTATTACCTAAACCAATCGCAGACCTAAAAACAATAAAATTATCTAATGCTAGAACTATAAGTAAACAACGATTAAGTGAAACAGATTGGTATGTGACTCGTAAATATGAAAGAGATGTTGCGATACCTAGTGAAGTGTCTGCATACAGAACAGCTGTTTTAACAAACTACACATCATTACAAAATGCAATAAATAGTGCTTCAGATGTTGATGCACTTAAATTAATTTATACACATACAGCTGGTGCATCATCAGCCACAAAAACAATCAACGCACATTCCTCAGATGTTGTATCAACATCAAATAATACGATAACAATAAGTAGTCATGGTTTTGTAGATGATGAAGAGGTTATGTATTCTACTGGTGGTTTAGATGCAATCGGTGGTTTAGTAAATGGACAATCATATTTTATAATTTCAAAAACAGATAATAATTTTAAACTTTCTGAATCTCATACTAATTGTGGTGATGCAGCTGCAATATCTTTAACAGCACTAGCGCCTAGTAATGGAACTGCACATACACTTACATCATTGGGCAAACCAAGTAAAGGGCAAACATGGCCAAATCCTCATGCGTTGAAATATGATGGTTCTTAATTTTATAAATAATCTAAAAGGATATAAACATGGCCATACCAACTTCAAGGACTACATTTAAGGAATATTGTCTAAGGAATCTTGGAAAAGGTGTAATAGATATAAATGTTTCTGATGACCAGACAGATGATAGAATAGACGAAGCACTTCAGTATTTCGCACAATATCATTATGATGGTGTTGAAAAAATGTATCTTAAACATAAAATTACTCAAGCAGATATAGATAGAGCCGCAACTAATGACACAACAACTGCAACTGATACTGTGGATGGTTCTGTAACTGCATCTTTTACAGAGGGTAGAAATTTTATACCCATGCCTTCTGCTGTTGTTTCAGTATTAAATATTTTTAGATTTGATGACCAAGCAACAAACAATATGTTTGACATTAGATATCAATTAAGATTAAACGACTTATATGATTTTAGTTCAACTTCAATTTTACATTATCAAATGACAATGGAACATTTAGATTTCTTATCACATATACTTGTTGGTGAGAAACCAGTTCGTTTTAATCAGCACCAAAATCGTTTATACATAGATATGGATTTTGCAAATGATATTTCTGTAGATGAGTTTATAATTATAGAGTGTTATCGTAAAATAGACCCATCATCTTATCCAGATATATTTGATGACATATATCTCAAGAGATATGCAACTGCACTTATTAAAAGACAATGGGGTGCAAACCTTTCAAAGTTTAATGGTGTTGCAATGTTGGGTGGTGTTACCATGAATGGTGAAACTATTTACACACAAGCTCAAGAAGAGTTAGAAAAATTAGAAGAACAAATTCAATTAGCGTTTGAGACTCCAATAGATTATATGGTAGGATAATAATATGGCAGTTAATAGTATTTTCCATACAAGTAATTTAACTTCCATTACTAGCGAAAGAAATCTCTATAAAGATTTAATCAAAGAAGCAATACAGATTTATGGACATGATGTTTATTATGTTGATAGAACTTTGGTTGCAAGAGATAATGTGTTAGGTGAAGATGCACTTTCTAAATTTACAAATGCACAACCTATAGAAATGTATATTGAAGATGCAGAAGGATTTGGTGGTGATAAAGAAATCATTACACAATTTGGTTTAGAAAATCGTAACGAGATAACCTTTGTGGTTTCTAAAGAAAAATTTCAACAATTAGATAGTCAGATAAGTTTAGAAGATGGAACTGATACAACTGGTGGTTCTATTCTTTTAGAAGCAGGAAGTATTCAAGTATCTAATCTTACTACTTTGTCAAAGTATTTTATTACTGATGAAAGTGATAACAATATACTTAATGAAGATGGTAGTGGTGGAAAAATAATGTCAGAGGAAAGTGGACAAGAGTTTTATCTTATACAAGATACTGCAACTACAGATGCAGATAGGCCACTTGAAGGAGATTTAGTTTATCATCCAGTTTTATCAAAGATGTTTGAAATTAACTTTGTAGACCATGATGAACCTTTTTATCAACTGGATAATAATCCAGTATATAAATTAAGATGTAAGTCTTTTGAGTATAGTCAAGAAGCTCTTGATACTGGAATAACTACCATTGATGAAATTGAAGATGATTTATCTACTAGCACAATGGAATTTCAGTTTACATTGGAACAATCTTCTGCTGTAAACGAAAACCTTAGACTAGAAAGTTTTGCAATCCATGATGGATTACTACTAGAAGAAACTGATGGTGATAATATAACAATGGAAGATGATTCTACTTCTGTTGGTGATAATATCTTACTGGAAAATGCTGCTGATACTGGACTGAAAGAATACTTAATACAAGAGTCCTATATAGTAGGAGATGCATCTACAGATAAGACTGCACAAAACGAATTGTTTGATACACTTGATGATACTGTCCTAGACTTTACGGAGAGTAATCCATTTGGTGATGCTGGGAGTAAATAATGTTAGGACAATCTTTTTACCATGAAACAATAAGAAATGTCATAGTTGCATTTGGAACTATGTTTAATAATTTACAAATTGTTCGTAAGGACAATAGTGGAACTGTAACACAGATAATGAAAGTTCCTCTTGCATATGGGCCTAAACAAAAGTTTCTGACTCGTTTAGACCAAGACCCATCTGTATCAGCTGCAACTGCAATTACATTGCCTAGATTAGGTTTTGAAATCGGTGCTTTAACATATGATACTGCAAGAAAAATGAATCGTGTTCAGAAGTTTAAAAAAGTAAAATCAAATAATAAAAATAAACTTGATACACAATTTATGCCTGTTCCTTATAATCTAGATATCTCATTGTTTGCAATGGCAAAAAACTCTGATGATGCATTACAGATTGTAGAACAGATATTACCATTCTTTCAACCAGACTACACACTTACAATAAATGATATGGCAGATATGGGTATCAAAAGAGATGTTCCAATTATACTTAATAGTGTCGCATATGAAGATAACTATCAAGGAGATTTTGAAAGTCGTAGGGCAATCATTTATACTTTAGAGTTTACAACTAAATTTTACCTTTATGGGCCTGTTACATCTTCAAGTGTTATTAAAACTGTTCAAGTTGACCAGTATGCAAATCTACCAGAGGTTTCTCCAACCAGAGAACAAAGATATTCTGTTACACCTAATCCAGTAACTGCTGATGCAGATGATGATTTTGGTTTTAACGAAACAAGTTCTTTCTTTGTAGATGCAAAGAACTTTGACCCAGAATCTGGCACAGATAAATTAAAACAAGGGAATACATCATAATGCCTTTTAGTAACGAAATACGAGCAGGTTCTTCTGGACAATCAACTGGATTTTATAATGGGGTGGTATCTACTTCTGCAATGTTTAATGATGGAGATAGTGACCATTTAACTTTTACTCCCTCTTCTGCAGGCAATCAAAAAATATGCACTATATCTGCTTGGGTAAAAAGAAGTTCTTTTGGAAGTGGTAGTGCAAAAGAAGATGTTGTTTTTCATGCTGGAACAGCAAGTGGACATAGAGGACATTTAAGATTTTATGAAGATCATATTAATTGGAATTACTATAATGGTTCTTCTTGGATTCTTTATTTAATTACTACTGGTTATTATAGAGATACTGCTCAATGGTATCATTTATGTGCAAATGTAGACACAGTAGCAGGAACAGCTAAGTTATGGGTTAATGGTGTAGAACCTACATTATCAAATAATACTATTCCATCCAGTAGTCAAGATTTATCTTTTGCTGATGATGTAGAACATCAAATAGGTGAAAGAGCATACGGCACAGCTGGTTACTTTGATGGTTATATTGCAGATGTTTATTTTATAGATGGAAGTGATTTAGAATATAGTGCGTTTGCAGAATTTAAAAATGGAGTTTTAATTCCTAAATTATATAGTGGTTCATTTGGAACTAATGGTTTTCATCTTGAATTTAAAAATACTGGAACTGGAACTGCATCATCATCAACAGTAGGTGCTGACACAAGCGGTAATGACCATCATTTTACTTCAAGTGGACACCCAACTGGAGCACAACCAGATTGTCCAGAAAAAAATATGCCGACATGGAATTTCCTTGTAAACAGAAGAAATGGAAATACAGCAACTTTTTCTGAGGGTAATACAAAAGTTGCTGGTCATTCAAGTCAAGTTGCTCATACATCATCAACAATTGCATCTAAAAAGAAACACTATGCTGAATTTTACATAAACAATTCAAGTTATGCTGTAACTTCTTGTGGAGTTGTAAGAACTATGTGGGATAATGGTATGGGAGATAGTTATGCTAGTAATTATGGTGGTGCATATTATTCTACAAATGGAACGAGAGCTTATAATGCAACATCTGATTCACAAACTGCACCAAGCAGTAACAGAGTGGGCATAGAAGTAGATTTTGCAGCTAACGAAGTTCAATTTTTTATATGCGAATCTGATGGAACAAAAACTGCAGCTGGGGATAAATTAACATCTAGTGATGGAATAAACTTTGCTGGAGAGGGTGTATTTACTGCAACAACCCATGATGTAACTTCAAGCACTATACAAGCATACTTTAATGAAAGTGATTGGTATTGCACACCAGCATCTGGCTATGTAGAATTATCATCAACAAATTCTATAGATGATGATGATATACCTCTTGGAGCACACCAAGATGAACAACCAGATGATAATTTTGAAGTGTTTCTTTATACTGGTGACTCAAATTCCGAGAGAACTATTACTGGAATGAATTTTCAGCCTGACCTTATATGGAATAAAACAAGAAATCAATCATTTCAACCTAGACTATATGATAGCACAAGAGGTAATGACAAAGGTTTATTTTCAAGCTCTGCTTCAGCAGAAAGCACACATGATGTATTTAATGGATTTACTTCTGATGGATTTAATACAACAACAGATGGTTCAGCAGGAGATTTATTAAATTATAATACTGGAACTTATGTTACTTGGTCATGGAAAGCCAATGCTGGAACAACCACCACTAATGATGCAAGTGCAACAAGTATAGGAACGATAGATTCTACTCATCAAGCAAATACAACAGCAGGTTTTAGTATTGTAACTTATACTGGAACTGGTAGTGCTGGAACTTATGCACATGGACTAGGCCAAACTCCAGCATTTATAATTACATGGAGAAGAGATACAGGCAATAGACCAACTATTTTTCACGAAGCAGATAATGATGCATATTATTATTTAAATGAGACTTTTGCTGCTCAAACTGGAAATGCTGATGATCGTTGGGGTAATGATTCAAGTGTTGTAGTTCCAACATCAACTTTGGTAAGTATTGGAAGTCATACTGATGTAAATTCTTCAACAGAAGGATATGTATCATATATATGGTCAGAGGTAGAAGGCTATTCAAAGTTTGATTCTTATGAGGGAACTGGTAGTGCATCAAATTCTCCTTTCATTTATACTGGATTTAAACCAGCGCTAGTTATGTGTAAATCAGTAGGAGTAGAAAATTGGATTGTGGTGGATGAACAAAGGCCAGGTTATAATCCAACTGGTAATTATCTATACTGGAATTTAAGTAATACAGAGGGTGGAACTGGGGCAACAGATGAATATATTAATCTTCTTTCAAATGGATTTAAATTAAGAACTACTGGTGCATCTGCTAATAGTAGTGGAGTGATATATCTTTATGCTGCTTGGGCATCACATCCATTTAAGTATAATAACGCTAGGTAGTAAAATGAAAACTCCAGATCAAATCATAGATGAAGCTTTAGGTGTTATAGACCCAGTAAATAAAGCAATAGCAGAAAATAAAATTACTGTTCCAAAAACAGTTGTAAAAAGTGATGAAGATGATATAGATAATGATTACAAATATCAAAGAGAAAACTTTTATAACCTTGTAGAAAGAGGACAAGATGCAATAGATGGTATTCTTGAAATTGCAAAAGAAAGTGAACACCCCAGAACTTATGAGGTTGCTGGTAATCTAATCAAACAAGTTGCAGAGGTAACAGAAAAACTTGGTGACTTACAAGAGAAGATGAGAAAACTAAAAGAAGTTCCAAACTCTGCACCAAAGAATGTTACCAATGCATTATTTGTAGGTTCAACTGCTGAACTACAAAAAATGTTAAAAGGTAAAGGTGATGACTGAAGCAACCTATCTAGGTAATCCAAATCTTAAAAAAGCAAATGTTCAACAAGAATGGACTAAAGAGGAACTTCTTGAATATAAAAAATGTATGGAAGATCCACTTCATTTCATACAGACTTATGTAAAGATTGTTTCTCTTGATGAGGGTTTGATACCTTTTAAAATGTATAACTTTCAGAAAGAGATGGTTGGAACATTTCATAATAATCGTTTTACTATTTGTAAATTACCCAGACAATCTGGTAAATCTACAACAATGATATCTTACTTACTTCACTATGCATTATTTAATCCTAGTGTCAAT
>VTLG01000200.1_pt1 | contig 18282 bp, 7 predicted proteins | sample 4694571 | NCBI WGS metagenome assembly VTLG01 (sample SAMN12604809, study PRJNA352737) | marine metagenome | biome: ENVO:00000447; feature: ENVO:00000209|ENVO:00000569|ENVO:01000036; material: ENVO:00002151; isolation source: viral sequences binned using virsorter ... | reverse complement strand
AGCTACTGGTAACTTTGAATTTAAACAATTTGATTGGTCGCCTAGAATTGCTGGAGATTTAACAACTGCTCCTACTCCTACTTTTGTAGGCACTACGATTAATAACATTAATACTTTTAGAAACAGACTTATTTTTCTAGCAGATGAAAACGTAATATTGAGTGCTGCCGATAGCTACGATAGATTTTTTCCTGAGACAGTACAAACTATTGTTGACAGCGATCCTATTGATTTAGTTACAGGTGGTACTGAAATTCATTTCTTAACTTCTAGCTTGGCTTTTGCTAATACCTTATTGTTATTTAGTCGGCATGGTCAATTTAGATTAGATGCTGGAGCTTCAACTATTGGCGGCGCTTTAACTCCTAAAACTGCAACTATTACAGCCATAACTACATACGAAACTGAACCAACAGTTGACCCTATTACTGTAGGTCGTACTGTTTATTTTGCTGTACCTAAAGGAGAATTTAGCGGTTTGCGTGACTTTTATCTTCCAGATATAACCGCATCAGTTCCAATGTCAGAAGAAGTTTCGTCAGCAGTTCCAAGATATATTCCTAGAAATATTACAACTTTAATTAGTTCTGCATCAGAAGAAACTGTTATAGCGATAAGCAAAGATCAACCTAAACGCATTTATTTTTATAAATTCTTTTACGAAGAAGATTCCAAGCTTCAATCGTCTTGGTCTTATTGGGAGGTTAAAGGAGACAAAACTATAATCGGTGCTGGAATTATAGATAGTGATGTTTATTTTGTTGTTCAATATACAGACGGAGTTTATTTAGAAAAATGCTCATTGCGTCCAGAGTCTGTTGATACTGGTTCTAATTTAGAAATTTTATTAGACAGAAAAATAGATGAAAGTAAATGCCACATTAACGTAATTAATCAAGGTGGTGCTGGCGTTCAATCAGTTATTTCTTTACCTTATCCAACTGCTACTACTGGAATCCAAGTTGTTGTTGGTAGAGATGTTACTGGCAACACACTACAGCATGGACAAGTAATAGTTCCAAGTGCTGAAACTTTATCTGGAGCAACACAGTCTGGATTTAGCGGCAACGGAACAATGACTGTATTAGGAGATTTAACTAACGCAAAGTTTTTTATAGGAGAAAGATATGATATGACTTACGAGTTTAGTACTCCATATCTAAAAGAACAGCCAACTGGCGGTGGTGTTGCCGTAGTTGCTGGTCCACGATTACAGATTAGAACTTGGACTTTTGTTTTTGATGATACTTCTGCATTTAAAATAAAAGTAACTCCAAGAGGTAGAGATCCTTTTACTTATCCGTACAATGGATTTGTTGTTGGTCAAAACCCTCCAGCACTAGGACAAGCGCCTTTCTTAGCTGGTAAATTCAGAGTGCCAGTAATGGCGCACAATAACGACACAAAGGTAGAAATTTTAAGCGACAGTCCACTACCCTGTCGTATTCAATCATCAGAATGGGAAGGATGGCTACACACAAGAGCAAGACGACTATAAAAAAATTTCATTGGAGAAAGTCAACCCCCTCTGATGTTATAGAAGTCGCAGCAGATATGAGACTAGAAGACCGAGCGGAAGTATTGGCTTATTCTGGATCTCAACCACAAGAAGCGTTGTTTTATTGTTTTTTTAACAGCGCACCTTGCATGACTATGGTAGGAAGAAAAGGCAATATTATGGGTATGTATGGAGTTGTACCTTGTACTAACAAAGCTGGAAAAATATGGATGTTAGGGCATAGAACAATGACAAGTGACTATCAAGATGTAAGAGCTTTCTTACGTCATGCTCCAGAAGAATTAGAGAAGTTTCATGCCAATTATCCAGTTTTATATAATTTTGTTGATGCAAGAAACGAAATTCATATAAGATGGATTAAGTGGATGGGTTTCTCAATTATCAAGAAACACGTTACATTTGGTGCAGAAGGTCGAACTTTCTACGAATTTGCAAAAATTTAATTATGTGTGGCGCAATTCCTATAGCTGTTATTTCTGGAGTACTAGGTGTAGCTGGTAGCTACATGCAGTACCAGCAAGCTAAGACAAATGTAGAATATCAAAACGCTCAACAAAATTTAAGTTACCAAGCCAACCTGTTGCAGACTGAATCAAACAGGATGAGGGAAGATGTAGTTAAACAAATGAATCAAGATGCCATAGAACATTCTGAGTATTTAGCAGACTTGCAGTATGAAAGAGATAGTACAAGAATTACTATGAATCAAATGCAAATTATGGAGAAAGATACCCAAGAAAAACTTGCAAGAGGTCGAACATTTTTAGAAAAGAGAGGAGAAGTTGCAGCATTAAGAGGATTAGGAACAAACGCATGGACTTTGATTGCGGACATAAAACGCACAAAAGCGGCAGCAGATTATGTCACGAATCGAAATACTGCGTTTGGTCTTCAAGGAACGCAGACGCAACGACTTGATGCACAGGCTAATCGAGCAAGTAGATATGGAAGTACGGCAACGTACATGAAGAAACAGTATCTTGATCCAGTTAAGCCTTTAGATATACCAGCGCCTAGCTTTGGTGCATACGCACTTGGTATGGCTAGTTCTGCTGTTGGCGGCTTTAGTACTTATGCTGGGCTGAAAGGTATGAAAAATCCTATGCCAAATTGGAGCTTGACGTAAATGGTAAAAGGTTTAAGTCTTGGTAAAAACGAAGATCCTAAGAAAAGAGGATCTGGAGGAGCAAAGCAAGTTTCTTTGGACGGAACTACTGTAGCTCCTTCTTTAGGAAGGCTAAAAATAGAAGAACCAGAAATAGAAAATGTTAGATGGTACGGAGAAACTGCTGTTACTCCAGCTACAATTTCTAAGCTACCCACTCTTGAAGTTCCAAGCGTTGCAGGGGTTATAGAAAACGCTACTCCAAAAGATGCTGGAAGACTTGCAACTGCTTTAACTGATTTTTCTACACAAGTAGCGCAAGGCGGACAGTCAGCAATGGTAGTGCAAGAAGCTAACAGAATAGAGAACGATAAAAGAGCAAGCGAAATACTGGCACAATTTTCAGACAATACAAGCCCATTAAAGGATCTTACAAGTCTTTTAAGCAATATTGATAAGAAAATAAAACAGCTAGAAAAAGTAGAAATTGGTCCTGATAATCAACCCAAGCCAAAAAGCAAAGAAGTTTTACAGCAAATTATTGATTTAAAGAAACACAAATTAGAGATTAGCAATAAGCGTGGCTTAAAAAATGCAATAGATTCTAAGTTACGAGAAGAACAAATTATCAATAATGCGCTTAGTTGGTCAACAAAAAAACATGAGATTGAAGTTGAAGACGTAAATGTTAGTGGAGGAATTACAAATAACAATGGAGAACTAGCAACAATAAAAGTAGATCAGCTAGATCCTTCTGACTTTAGATATAGAAGAGAATTTAAAAAACATGTTTATGGAGATTTTAATCTTACAGGGTTTGAGCTTAATAATATTCAAGATCGAATTGCAGGGATTAGATACAATGACACAGTTAAACAGGTTTCTGCCTATCAAAAAATAACAAAAAACAATATAACAAGCTCAACTCTTACGAGTCTTGAAAAAGATTTAGATCATATTGTAGCTGGAAACAAAGATATAACTTCTGCAAATGTTATACAAAATTTAAATGAAAATTTAGAGTTTTACAAAAATAGTCATTTATATGATGACGAAGAAAAAAGCGCATTAATAAAATCTATCGTTGGAATAACAATGAGCAAATTGTCAAAAAGCGATATAGACGTAGAAGATTTTTTGCAAGATATGTTTTTTGGAGATCCAGACAACAATATACAACCTTTAATGATAGGACCAATAGATGATCGGTACAAAAAAAGTGGACCTATTAACGAAAAATTATTTTTGATTAACAGGTTAGGCGGTAAACCTTATTTTCAAGCATTGCTTACCACAGTTAAAGCTAATCAAGCGGACATTAAAAGTAATAAGATAAAAGGACAGTCATATATTTACGAAGCTCATTTTGATAAAAATGTAATGCAATCAACTGTTACAGTCGATGGAAAGAAGATGAGCCTTAATAAGGCTTTAATATTATCTGATACAGACGATCAATACGGAAACAGTTTTGTTAAAGTTGCTTTAACTAAATTAGAAGAAGCCAAAGAACTATTAATATCGCAGCTTGACGAAAATGATCCTGATTACATTATTAAACTTAATACAATAAACGAAGCTTATACAGAACGAAAAAACAAATCAATATATAAAATTTTAACTACAGACTACAACCAAGAAGTAAAAGAATTAAATCAATTAATTTTTGACGTACAAATGAACCCTAGTGATTTAAAAGCGCAAAGCAAGCTAACATTAAACTTACAGCAATTTACAGCGTCTTACGAAGGAATACCAAAGGCAGATGAAACAATAGCAAATATTAGAGAAAATCTTGTAAAAGTAAAAACAAAAACATTTACTGGCAAGCTTAAAGAAAACGTAAAATTAGTAGAAGATTATTGGAACGATTACGCTGAAACACAAACAGCATCTGTAGATTTTGATAAAGATATTGAATGGGCTAATAATCAATTATCTATAACGCAAACAGTTAATGAAATAATGGACGATGCCAGAGAAGCTTATCCTAATAATTTAAATGCACAAGACCAATACGTTAAGAATGAAATTAAGACCAGATGGGAAAATGGAGGTTTTATAAACGAATTTACATCTGGAGGGCAAAGAGTAACTGATTTAACAGGTAAAGTTAATGTTGCATTTAAAGGAATTAAAACAGGTAAAGAAGTAAACAACAAGCTTGATAAAATTACTTTTGTAAAAAATAAAACTATTGATGGAGATGGTTATTTAATAGGAGCTTTTCAGATGGACTTTAAAAGAAACATTAACAGACCTCAACCATACTTTGAAAAAAATGCTTTAAAAGAAATAATGATGTCGTGGATGAAAGGAGAGAAGTTACCTAGAGGAATAGAATTGCTTATTAAAAATTTAGCTAATACCAACACTCCAGATATGGCAACTTTTATATTGAGCCAAGCTGATAAATTAGGAATTAAACAAAGTAAATTAAAAATTGATTACATAAACAGCATTACTAATATGAATGAAGAAGAACGTAAGGCGGCATGGGAAAAGTCAGGTTACTAAGTTTATTGACTTGAACCTGTAAAATTGTATGATTAAGACTAATATGGAAGTAAAGATTTAATGGACGAGTCTCTCTTAGCTACAAGTGTAAATCCTACTGAAATAAAAGATGAGGAGGAAGAGGAAGACGATTTTTTTAATTGGAGCGGTACTCCAGACTCAAATTTAATAGAAGAAACTAAAACTACAGATACAAAAACAAACAATAACGAAGAGATAGATGACGGAATATTAAATAATAAGTCTGAATCAAGGCTTATCACAGAGATGTCAGACGCTGAAAATTATAACAAAAACGCATTAGAAGGAAAGTTTGACACTAAGAGACATTTTTGGTTTACAAATATAGCATACGCTCCAGAGCATGTAAGAGGAAAGAGAAGCTGGAGAGGATCTGGAGGAGATTTTTTAAGGTTTATTGATCGTGCTGGAATTACTTTTGCACAGCAATTTGTAAATACTTTGCAAGATGTTGGACGACAAGATATGCCAGCATTTATGTCAGAACTTATTACTGGAGATTTTGTTGCTAGTCATAAATTACAAATGAACGCAGTAGCAAAAGCATTAAAGAATAAAAGTTTATACACACTATTTAACGAGCTTGGTTTTACAGAAGAAGGCAGCGATAACAGAATGAGCATGGCAGATGCACTTTATTCAAACATTGAACCATCTTTGTTTAGACCAGCAGAAGTTAATAACTTTGAAAGGTTTGACCAGTTAACAGGCGGAGAAAGGTTACAAGGTAAACATTATGGTTTATTTGGTTTACCTTCTTTAGTAGAGATGAGTGGTGGATTTCCAGAAAGAAATACTGGAAGACCAGTAGCAGATTTTACAACTAACTTGTTTGGCGATGCAACTCCATTCTTTGCTACAACTGCTGCGATTATGGCATCCCCAACACCTATGGATGACGTTGCCCTCGTTGGTAATACATACAGGACAGTAAAAGCTAGTAGTCCAGCAATACGAAACATGGTGGGCTTCTTAAGTAAAAGAACACCTAATCTATTGAAAAGATTTACAAAATGGGGAGTTAAAAATGCTGTTGGCGGCGCTAGAGCAGGGTTTGTAGCAGAATCTTTTATAGGTAATCCATATGAAACAGGTATGGATGACATTCTTCCTGATTACTTTAAGTCAGTAAATAAAGCTGACGATAGCTTTATCGAAGCAAAGATGAAGTCGTTAATAGTAACTGAGATATTTTTAGCTCCTTTATTAGGTATAGGATTTGGAGGAGTTGGGAAAGGAATCGGAGAAACATTTAACGCTGGATATAAAGGCGTAGTTAAGCCAGCTTTTAATTTTGTAAATCCATTTGACAAGAATGGATCAGTAAAAGCTTTTATGTCTCCAGCGGAATTAGGCGACAGAGCTTCTGCTCAGTTTGCTGAAACTCAAAGAAAAGTTAATAGTTTTAAAGGTAAGAATAGATTTGATTTAGCTTACAAATCTGTAAAAGCCCAAGTAGAAGAAATATCAGATGACGTAGAAAAGATGCTGCTAGAACCAGCTGTTGACTATGTAATGAATACCTCTATGGTCAAAAAAATTACAGAGGAGATGGGGTTTGTTTATAAGTCGATAGATGAAAATGCAGCTAGAGTCGATGAATTAAAATTAAAACACCAAAGTAAAACTGTTGATGATTTAGTAATAGAAAATCAAGAAAGATTAATTACTGAGCAGCAAAATTTAAACTTAACGAAAGACGGCGTAAGGAATGAAATAAGAAAGAAGAACGTAGAAGGCAGAGCAAGGAGTGAACAATTTAATAAAGATCAACAAGAGATCGCAAAGCTAACAGATGAGATTAAAAAGTTAGAAGCTCAAAACGAAAAGTTTAAAAAAGAAATGATAAAGAGAGTGGAGAAAGCTGCTAAGTCGGAAAAAGAATTACAAGAAGCAATGATAGTAAATAATCAGGTAAGACCAAGAGAAACAATACAAAAATTCGAAGCCATAGGAGTTAGCGCTGCAAACAAGCCTTCTTCTGTATTACAAATACAAAGAGTTGATCCAGATGATATAGAGGTAAGAGCAGATATTTTCCAAGTCAAAGAATCTGGAAAGTTTAATAAGAATGGAGTAAGCGGATCTTTAGCTGATGAAAAAGAATTTGACGGAAGATTTGCTGGAGTTCTTAGCGTTTGGAAAGATACTGCTGGGGAACTTGGTACTCCTGATAAGATTTATGTAATTGACGGACACAATAGATTAGACCTTGCAAAGAGGTCTGGAGTAAAAGAAGTAAACGTACAAGTTATACAAGCTCCTAATAAAGATGAAGCAATAGTAGAAGCTGCATTAATTAATATAAATTCCCATAACTATTCCCAAAAAGGTGCTATAGCTCCTATTGATGTAGCGAAAATAATTAAATCAAATGGCGCACAAAAATTAGCAAACAGCGGAATGAATGTGAACCAAAGACTTATTAAGGAGGGAATGAGACTAGCGAGAATACCGCAGTTCATGTTTGATAAGTTGATGGGCGGAACATTAAGCATGGATAAAGCTATAGCTTATGGCTCTCAACCTTTAGATCCTGTAGTTATTGGCGATGTTTTTCAAAGTTTAGAAAAAGAAAGACCTTCAATCTTAATGATAGAAGTAACAATGAAGATGGCTGGTACTGCTGAAACAGCAGTCGAGCAAGGAACTATTACTGGAATGGGTGCGTTTATGCAATCTAGTAACTTTAAACAGTTAAGAGCTATTAGAGTTGCTATTGAGAAAAATATAAAAGACAGCATTAAGAATCTAAAAACTGTTTCAACAGAAAAAGCCGCTAAAAATATAGAAAGCAAAGTTAAAGGAAATAAAATTAAATACGATGAAAACAGAAAAGTTTTAGAAGAAGCTTTATTTATGGTCGATAAGCTGGATGCAGCAGCAATGAGCGGTGGACGAGTACAAAAAATTATTAAAGAATTAGCTGCTCAAGTAAAAGGTAGTAATGCTAATAAGTTAGTCAAAGATAATATAGACAGAATTAAAGAAGCTATCGAGCTAGACGATGCACCTTTATTGGATATGGACGAAGGAGTAAGGATGATGCAAGAAGCTGATAGGATTAAAAACAAAAAATTAGAGGAATTAGAGAACGAAGATCAAACTTTAAAGCTTACTGAAGACGAAGCTAAAATTCTAAAAGAAGATGTTTCTATAAAAGAAAGTCTTAAAGACGTAGATGAAGATAGTCAGGCAAACATATTTGACCAGCTGCAAACTAAAGGAAAAGTTACTAACAACCCAAGTGCAATCAAAGGAGAAGCCTTACCTTTAAACGTAACTAATCCAGCTGCAAGAGTTTTTCCTGACATATTTGAAGGTACTGATAGGGAAGTTTTAGAGCTTGCGACTGATAATGTAAATCGTTTTCAAGGTAAAAATAAACTCATGGGCTACGAAAAAATGTCCAATTTTGAGTTAGAAGAAGCTATAACCAGAACTAAAAGGTATGTATTAAGCGACAGGCAATTAAAAAATATTGCTCAAAAATCTAAAAAGTATGACATCGAAGAAGCTAAATGGAAAAAGATGAATGATGAATTACAAGATTTTTGGAAGAGATACGATAAAGCTAAAGCTGGATATAACGGATTAACTATTAATGGAAAGCCAGCTAGTGAAGCATCGGTTGAAAAATTTGTTGACGAGGTTTTGGCTCAAGAAAAGAAATATCAAAATTTGTCTGACGGCAGATTATGGAAACATGAAGACCATATGAAGCTAGTTGCAGAAATGCAAAAGCGTAAATCTAATCCAGATTTTTATAACAGAAAAGAAGAAAAAATAGCTGTTAACACAAAGGCACAAAAAGAAAAAGAAATAAAAGAGTTACATAAAACTATTGAGTTTCAAAAAGATAGAGGAGATTACGAAACAGAAAGAGGATTTCCGTTAGCTGACCCTAGCGACATTAACGACTTTAGCTTTGCGAACTACGGATCTGCACTTGGCAGATTAGGTTTAGTCGATGACAAAGGTAAGCAATTTTCTCAATTTTATTTTGGCAAGCCAAGTCCAAGATATAACGATCTAACTCTTACATTTGAAAATGATGTAGATACAGCAATATATATAGTCGGAAAACAACTGGCAACAGCATCAAAGCAAAGTAAATCTCACTATAAGTATGTAGAACTACTTGCTGATTTAAATATTACTAACGATCAGATACTTACAAGATATAGAGAAATAATAGATATTTTAAAAACTGGCGATGACTATATTGTTAGTCCAGAAAACTATTGGGCTAGTAAACTTATCAGGTCTTTAAAAGACCTTGAAGTTGGTTTGAATGACATAAACGGCAAGTATGATTTCTCAGTTGATCCAGAAGAAATTATTTCTGGACGAGTAAATGAAGCGAAAAAGAAATTAGATAAAAAGATAAATGCAGAATATAAAGAAGTAACAGACGCTAAGTATCAAGATCCATTAGATGATGGCATGGTTGAGCATTATGAAGTACTAGAAAAAGGTGGAGATTTAGCGGACGATGAATTTTATTTTTCTTTAACTGATTATTCAGCAGATCAGTTATCTGGGCTAATAAAACATGTTAGAGACATCTTTGACGTAGATTTAAAAGTAGTATCAGATCCAATAAAAACAAAACATAACGCTAAGAGTGCAAAGTTATATGGCGTTCCAGTAGGAACAGAGTTTCAAGCTAGAGGTTTTTATCATCCAAATCAAGATCCAACTAAGGATCTTTTAATAGTCTCAATGATAGCTGGACAAGATATGGCTAGGTTTAGCAAGATGGTTCAGACTGCATTTCACGAAGGAACACATAGATTATTTAACAGGTTCTATACAAAATCTGAGCATGCAATATTAAAATCAAGCCAAAAAGACCTTAGACAATTAGCTGCAATGGTAAAACCATTAATGGCTGACAGGTTCTTAGGGATTAATGGAGCAAAGCCAATAGGACTAGAGGAAGTTGTTACTACTGCTGCATCAGGCTATTTAAGATACAAAGATTTATACGAAAAATCTACTGGTAAGTGGGGACAGATTTTCGATAAATTTGGAGAAATGGTAGAAAGAGTTAAAAATTTCTTGACATTTAAAGGGTTTAGAAGCTGGAGAGATATCTTTGACGATTCATTTAGTGGAAGGATTAGAGCTAGAGGTATGACTCCAGAAGGAGCAAAGTATAAAGCAAAAGTAGATAGCCCACTTTTTGAAGTTGATGCCAACGAGTTATCTAATTTATTTAATGACAACCTCGAAGCGCTTGTAGATGGACAAATTGACCTCGAAGAGATGATGTCAAATGTAAGACGACCTTTAGTTAATAGAAAATTTAGGACTAAAGGAACTAAGTTTTTTGTAGAAACAGACAAGAAAGCAATGATAGCAGCAAACAAAACTGTTAATGAAGTGTTAGATAAAATTCAAACAGAACTGCAATTAGGTGCAAAGAACAATTATTCTCCAGATGTAGCTGACACAATAGATATACCTTCTGTCAGTAGAGAGCAAATTGCAAAGTTAGCGCTAGATACAATAGAACAAATAGAAGGAGATGTCGATGAAGTTTTAAAATTACACAAAGCTGCTTTGCAGGGAGATTTCTTTGCACAAAAAGATTTAGTTTCTATTACTGCGGTCAGGATGATGATTGATGGTTCTAATGAAGTACTACAACTAGCAGCCCAAAACTTTAAGATGAACAATACTCCGCAAAACGGACAGATATTGTTTGGAGCTTTTGAAGACGCAGCAAAACTAAACAATGCTTACGCTTCTTACGGAAGAATAACTGGACAAAGATTAAGTATGATGGGTCAACAAGTAGAGGTAAAAGGATTAAATAACTTAGAAACTACAGTTGAATTAATGAGTAGAGATAGAGGTGTAACTTTACAGGGAGAAACTAAATCCATTAAAGATGCTATGGATAACGGAATAAAAGCAACAGATCAAGGGCTAGGAGAAGGAGCATACTTTACAGGCAATGAAGTTCCTTCTGGACAAATTGCAAGTGAGACAGTTGGTGGCAATTTAAAAGATGCAACCATATTGGATTTAGATGACGCAAATTATTCTTTAGCTGAACTGCTAAGAGATATGGGCGTTAAATTTAATATGAGTTGGGACGGAAAGAAAACATTAACTAAGACACAAAAACAAGCTGTTAAAGACTTTATAAGTAAGTATGGAGTCGATGGGATAAGAATAAAAGGTAAAGATTTAGGTTTAGATGGAGATGTTATATATGTTCCTGATACTAATAAAGCCAATCAAATAATAGGATCTAAAGCTGAGATTATTCCAGAAGCGGAAAGACCTATACGATATTCAGAGAAATCTTTTTCAGCTGCTCTAGCTGAAGGAGAAAATGTCTTTAAAAGATTATTACCTGAGAAAGATTACAACAGCATTATGGAAGGTAAGCCGACTCCAGCTGCTATGGATGTCTTAAGAGTGATGGCAGATATGAATCCTTTTTTAACAGAGAAAGTGCATGGTAAAAAAATAATGAAATTTTTAAATGTTCAACTAGGGAAGATAGAAGACGGAGCATTAAATGGTTCTGGACTAGCTGAATCTTTCAAGATGGCAATCTTCGGCGGCTTTACAACTATGTATAAAGTCTTGTTTGGTAGTGGACAAAGAGCAACATTACTTCCTTATTACAGAGGTGTAGGAAATGCTATTAATTCTAAGCTTTTAAAACGTGGCGCTATGACAGATAACGCAAAGAAATTAGCTGATTGGAGAATGGGGACGCAGTTTCTTAACGCTCACATTATGAGTTTGGCTCGAATACATCACGCTATTTATCTTGGAGGAATGGCGTTTTTGGAAGATACAAGTTTTTCTAATATCAACAAAAAAGCCTTTTTAGGAGATGTAAAAAGCAAAAGATTTAAAAACTTTGAACCTGTCTATGGAGATGAAGGCGGAAGACAAATGGCTTTTGGCGACTACAAATTAAAAGAAAAACCTAAACCAGATGCTTGGTATTTAGATCCAGAAAATGCAACGATTGAAAGAATTTTTATGCACAGAATTAGAGCAATTCCTACTTTACCTAGTCGATTCTTTTCAATGCTTGATACGTTTATGGCTACTGGTCCAATGATGACACAAGAAACTATACGTCACGCAAACAATATGTTTACAGAATTATTAGCTAAAGGAGTAGATATTAATTTGAAATCTACTAGAGAGCATGTAATGAATAAAGCTAGAGATATGGTTATGGAGTCAAGAAAAGATGTTGAGATGGCTAGTGGAAGAATTGTTAAAGGTGGATTCTTTGATTCAGAGCATGCAAGAAATGTTGCTGACTATATTAACTTTACTGACGACATAGCAGTAGGCGGAAACAAACGTACATTAGAAGCTGCAAGGCTAAGAGCTTTAGAGCAAGGTATTACAGATCCTATGGAAATGCACGAATTTATTAATTCTTACATGAAGCTAGGAGACACAAATAGTTCTGTTTTAAATACAGACAGAGCAAATACCCTGCTCAATGATTACATGTCTGAACAAAGTAATGACGCAAGAATAGGTGGATTACCATTATCAGGAGTAGTTCGACCACTTGGACAGGGAGCAATAAATATAATTCCCAAGTTAATAGATAAAGGGGTAAAAGAAGCTCCAGTTTTAGGTACTATATTTCCCATAAACAAAACTCCTTTAAATATTTTTAAATCTGTTTTAAGACATATGCCAGTTATGAATCAATTTGTAGATAGTTATTGGAGAGACATAAATTCAGAAGATATTCTGACAAGAGAAACAGCAATAGGAGATGTAGCTATGGGAACAATGGGTATAGGTTTTGGATTGGCATTACAGGCATCTGGAGTAATTAAAGTAAATGGACCAACAAATTATAATCAAAGAAAAAGACTAAGCATGAGCGATCAAAAAGTTCCTGTCTTTAGTATTCAGTTTAGATTAAAAAACGGAACATACGGCAAAGCTTACAGTTTAGAACCTACAGATGTTATAGGACAGCTATTAGTTTTAAGCTCTGAATACATAAGAATTTTAAACCAGATGCCAATAGAAGACTACACTCCTGTTAAAGATGGATATCCTATGCACTCCAAGACTGACATAGGAGAATATGAAAACATAAAAGCTGTTCAAGATGCTTTTAATATTGCTGGATATCAAGTAATTAAACACTTTAAAGCTTTTTTTGGTGCTGGTGCAACTACAGGTGGAGGTATATACGAAAGAGGATATTTTTCAAACATACAAAACTTGCAGAGAATTATAGAAGAATATGGCAAACAAGATTCAGACAATAACTTTAGTTTTGGAAACAGAGGTGCATTACCTAATTACTTGCGAAGATTACTTAAAGGCTATTTTCCTACTCAAATAGGTAGAGATATAAGGGTTGGAGTTGACAATAGAAAGACAGTATATGGCGATTCAGATACAGGTATTTTACCTATTGATTTCGGAATAAATACAATACGAGATATAGCAAAAGATTCTCCATTCTTTTCTAAGTTATTTGATGGAGAAGTCGATGAAATTTTTGGAGATGTAAAAACATACGATACTCCTTACGATTGGAACTCTTTACCAACTCATCGCAGAATCTTACATAGTGTCTTAAATCCAATGAACATGTTTAGACCTACTCAAACTAGAGACTTTGGAAGTTATGCGACAGTTTACAATGAATTAAACAGGTTGCATGGCGTAGGTAATAACCCAAGATTTATTCCAAGAAATGTATTTAGTAAGTATGGAGTAAGACTTGACGATAAAGAATATAATAACTTTAAAATATTCTTTACAAGTAGAGAAAATGAAGCTGATTACTTTAAGATTGGAGTAAAGATGACAATCTCAGAAGCTCTTGAATACTTGTTTACAGAGGATGCTGGCTATAAAGGTTTAAGAGATTACGATCCATCTAAGGTTAAAAAAGGACAAAAGCCAGAGTCAATATCTAGCTTTACAAAATTAGAAAAACTTGTAAGAATACAAGAAGTTGTAGATGCGTATTTAAAACAAGCAAAGGAAAAATACGAAGTTATTCTTGGTACTAAAGAGCAAGTTAGCAACGCACAGGAAATTATTAAAGGTAAGAAAACAGCGCAACTTGCTAAAGACAGTATGCCAGTTTACGGCTCTGGTGTTAATCTTAATGAATGGAGGGAAATTATTAATTCTTAGCTATGCCTTTCGCTAATTTTACTGGTACTGGAAATGGATCAACTACTCAATTTCAGATACCTTTTCCATATGTAAAAAAAGATCATATAGTTGTTGCTCTTGATTATGTAGCTAACACTAATTTTACTTTTGTAAATGACACGACTATACAATTTAGTTCTCTTAGTTCGGCTACAGCAACTCAAGAAACTACTGGTGCGCCTAAAGCTGGAGTAGTAATTGAGATTAGCAGAGATACTCCATTATTAAATGCTCTTGTTGATTTTGTTGACGGCTCTACTTTAACTGCTGGCGATCTCGATACTGCTGTATTGCAGTTACTTTATGGATTACAAGAAGCTAAAGATGAAGCTGCTCTTGGTGTTCAGTTTACACCGCAAGGACAAGACGCAAAGAATAAACCGATAATTAATGTTTCAGACCCTACTAACGCTCAAGATGCAGTAACCAAAGCATTTCTGGAAAGAGTCGGCAGTATCACATCTACACAAATTGCAGATGGATCTATTGTTAATGCTGATGTAAACGCAAGTGCAGCTATAGATGGTACTAAAATATCTCCTGACTTTGGCAGTCAAAATATTGCTACATCTGGAACTGTTGATGGTAGGGATGTATCTGCTGATGGTACAAAATTGGATGGAATTGAGAGCGGAGCTACCGCAGATCAAACAAACGCAGAGATAAAAACAGCCTACTTAGCAAATTCTGACACTAATAATCTAACTGACCTTTTACTTGCAAAGCTAAATGGCATTGAAGCAAATGCCACGACAGATCAGACAATAGCAGAAATAAAAAGTCTTATAGCTGGCAGCCCTTTAGACGCTAGTCATCTTGCTCCAGACTCAGTTAGCACAAGTGAAATAGCAAATAGCTCAGTTACTAATGCCAAACTAGCAGATGCAGAGCTTGTAACTTTATCTGGTATGCCCTCTGGTACAGCTTCCAAATTAGCTAGTAGCACAGAATTAACGTCTGATATTGCCGATCTTAACCAGATAGATGGCTTACAAAAGGAAACTGTTATATCTGATGATGATACTAAGTTTCCTACAAGTGGTGCAATCGTAGATTATGTAGCGGCGCAACTAGCACCTATTGGCGGATTAGAAGCTATTGCAAATGAAAATTCTTTTCCTAATACTCAACCACAATCAGGTGTAGTTATAAGTATTGCGGACGCTGGTGGAATGGTTGTCAGCAGTACTGGAACTGCATCTGGTCAAACAGTAGGTGGTACGACAGTAAACATTACAGGCATAGCATCTAATTTTAATAGCAGTACTGTCGCTGCTGGAATTAGATTTCTTGTCGTTTCTACAGGATCAGGACAAAACTATACATACCATAAAGCAACTTTAAAAGAAGATGATCTTGTAGCTCTTAGTGGAGATATAAACGATTTTGGGGAAAGGTATAGGGTAGGTTCTACTAACCCTACAACTAATAATGACTCAGGAGACTTGTTCTGGAATACAAGTACAGGCAAGTTGATGGTATATAACGGAACTAGTAGTGCGTGGGAAGAAGCACAATCTATTGGTAACTTCTTTATATCTACACTCAGCCCTGCATTTGATGGCACTACGGCAGATTTTACTATTACTAATGCGCCTACATCTGCACAGCAAATATTATTAATAATAGAAGGTGTAATACAAAAGCCTAATAGCGGTACATCTACTCCATCAGAAGGCTTTGCTTTAACTGGCAGCACAGTTAAATTAGCTGCTGCACCTCCTGTTGGTGCAAGCTATTTTGCAGTAGTAATGGGTTCTGCTGTAAACATTGGAACTCCAAGTAACAACACAGTAACAGAAGCAATACTTCAATCGAATGTCGTTAGTGAAGAAAAATTAAAAGTATCTAATAGTCCTGTTAATGGATATTTCTTACAAGCACAATCTGGTAACTCAGGTGGGTTAACTTGGGCTGAAGCTGTCAATTTTACCACTCTTACTGAACATACTGGTGCTGACGCTAACGGAAATTCTGCTGGCGATCTTATTTTTGAAGGAACTGATACTGACAGTAGTGGTTCTGTAACTGATGACGATAGAACTAAATATGATAAAAGTTTAAATACTTTTAACTTAGGAAGAAACGTAGATGTTAATATTGGTTTCCTTAATATTTCAACTAAAACAGCAGCTACAAATTTTAATAACGGACACGTTTTACAATATTCTGCACATTTTAATATGTCAACTGGTGCAGATATATGGTTTAGTACTGTAGGAAAAAGAGTACTTATTGGAACTTCTGATACAGCTAACCATGAAGTAGCAAGTTTCCAATGTTCTGCTCTTGGTGCAAGTCAACATGGTTTTGCAAAACTAAATTATGTAATAGCAAACGCAGGTGGTAGCACCTCTATGCAACCAAGGTTGCTAACAACAGAAACAGGTATGACCTTTACTGGTGTTATCGTGCCTGCTGCTGATAGCACACATGATCTTGGAACTAATACTGTTAGGTGGAGGAATATGTATGCCGACACCTATTATGGAGATGGATCAAACCTTACAGGTGTATCTTCAGCAGAAGTCTATGGATTTAATACAGATAGCAATGGTAATCTAATCGTGACAACTACCAATGGTGGTGTGGACAATATTTCTGGTACGGATTATGATAACTTTGAAGATGTTATTTTTGCAGCTACAGGATTTACCTTTAGCGTAAATGCAAATGGTAAACTAATCGCAACTGTTTAACATGGCAACTATTGATCTAGGCAAAATTAAATTAGTCTGGAAAGGTACTTACAACAACGGAACTGCTTACACAGTTGATGATGTTGTGGCGTACACAGACACAGGTATAACGTCAACGTATATATGCGTTGCAAATTCTACAGGTAATGCTCCTTCAAGTGGTGGTACAGCACACGCAAGTTGGAACTACATGACAAAAGGAACAGCAGATTTATTACCTTCTCAAAGCGGAAATGCTGGCAAGTTTTTAAAGACAGATGGTTCAGCATTATCATTTGATGATGCAGGGGGTGGCATAGAACATATTTATGCTTGGAACTTTGGTGGATTTAATATGAGTAGCTCCACTTATATAACATCTAATTGGGCGAACACAACAACTAATAACTGGGCAGGCTATTCGGGTTTAGGTTCTGGAATGTCTGAATCATCTGGGGTATTTACATTTCCAGTTACAGGTCATTGGTTGATTCAATGGAGAAACTTTGGTTATAGGCAGCATGGTTATAATAGATGGGTTCAATCAAGAATTTACTGCACTCAAAATAATGGCGGTAGTTGGGCGCAAAGAACAACTAGCGGTATCAACCAATTTAATGCTTCTGGAATAGGTAACGCAGTTGTTTATGATAGTATTGCCTGTGAGTTAATTTTTGATGTTACAGATACAGCACAATGCAAAGTAAAGTTTTGGTTAGATACTGAAAATACATACAATGTATCTGGTGGTAGCTATGGTGCATACGTTACATTTATTAAATTAGCGGACACTTAAAATGGATTTAAATACAGGAAAACCAGATCGCATAGAAGATTGGTTAATGGCTCATAAGTCAGGTCAATGGTTTGGCTTTAGAAAAGATGGTCAAGTTACCAATGAGTTAGTAGATCAAACTTATGCAAATTTAGTAGTACTTGATGGCAGTACCAAACCTACTGAAGATGAAGTAAATGCAGGCTTGAAAGCTATGCAAGATGACTTTGACGCTAAAGACTATGCAAGAAAAAGAGAATTAGAATATCCTTTTATTGGAGAACAATTAGATCAAATCTATAATGAGGGTATAGATGCTTGGAAAGCTACTATTAAAGCTATTAAAGATAAATATCCTAAACCTTAAGCTATGCCTTTAACACAAGTATCATCAAGGGCTATTGAAGATACCCTAAGATATGTCTTAGGTGCTAGTGGCACAGATCATTATACGTTTACAGGTAAAGGTCTTACAGGT
>VTLG01015021.1_pt1 | contig 18283 bp, 31 predicted proteins | sample 4694571 | NCBI WGS metagenome assembly VTLG01 (sample SAMN12604809, study PRJNA352737) | marine metagenome | biome: ENVO:00000447; feature: ENVO:00000209|ENVO:00000569|ENVO:01000036; material: ENVO:00002151; isolation source: viral sequences binned using virsorter ... | reverse complement strand
GTACTTCCTGTTTATACTTGTTTTCGTAAAGTGTCAACATATCTGCTGGGCCTTTTAAGAAGCCATAAGTCTCTGCTAAACAGCAATATAATAAGCCATTTGGGAAGTTTAAACTAATATAATTAGTCGTATTATCAGAGGCTAAAGTTGCTGGCATCTTATTATAGTGCACTCTAAATTTATAATTTGTATTAGGCGTAGGAGCTAAAAATATACGTCCAGAATTAGTATCTCCATCTCCAGTAGCATTACCAAACATAGCATAGTATTTTGGTTTACCTTGAGCTGCTGATGTTCCTGTAACAGGTTGATATTCTTGTAAGTAAGTTACATCTTTTTTAAGTAACCATGTGTTTGTACCAGTAAGCACGGAAGAAGAATCATAGACTTGTATACCTCTAATAAACAAGGCTCCTCCTGGAGCGTTAATTGTTTCTTGACCGGGAACCAGGTTTCCAGATTGTTGTTTTCTGTCTGCATCAATCGGAATATCACGCATAATTCTATATTGTGCGTTTAAAATAATATTTTCTAATTGATCTGTAGATAGAACATTTGAATCTACTTCTGTGTAATTTCTAATTTGTGTAACTAAAGTGCTATAACTAATTCCTGCCATTATGCTGATAGTGTGACTGGTCCTACTGAACAGCCAACGCCTCCTCCATTTATATCTCCATTTGTAGCAGTATCTGTATCAACAGTAAAATAAAAATTATTTGCTGTTACATAATCTGTAGAAACTCTAGCACCATCTTTAAAAACTCCAGTTGTTATTGCATATCCAGCAGCTTTTGCAATATTAGCTCCTGTAATACCGTCAAAATTAGAAGGATTTGAAAATTGAAAAGTCCCTCCACTTGCTGTAATTGCTAAAGGTGGTCCTCTAAATCTATATGTTGTTCCGTTAGTTAATCCATGTCCAGGCGCAAAAACATTTATAACTCCTGATCCAGATTGATAAGTTTTAAATGCATCTTCTTGTAATAAATAAGGTGCATCTGTTTCAGTTCTTGCAGGACGAGCTCTTTTTAATCCTTGAGGATCAGCACTAGTAGCTTTTGGTTGTAATTGAGGTTGCTTCGGTTCAAATTCTGAAATATGAACAAAAGATCCATTCCACTCTCTAACCATTTCATTATAAGGAAATTGTAATCCTGATCTATCTGATATAGCCAACGCATATTTTCCTGATGCAAATCTTGCCATTAACCAGTTTCTCCAAAGTAAGTTTTAGGTGTTATGTAAGTGCTTGTTGAAGAACCATCTTCAGTTAAAGCTCTATTTAATTCATCTTCATAATAAAGTTTCATTTCTTGTGATCTTTGTGGAGCAAATTTTTGTGATAAATAAAAAGCTAAACCTGCAACCATACAAGGAACAAATCTATATGGAACATCCGTAGCATTTGTATAATCACCTGCATCTTGAATTCTTTTAACATAATAAAAATTAATTGTTTTTCCAGCTTCTGAACTACCTGGAGTTAAATATAAAGTTATAGTTACTCTATCAATTAACCTTTGAACAAAATATTGAGTTGGTGTTCCTGTTGAAGTTTTATTTGACAGCGCTTGATAAGTTGCTCTATTTATTTTTGTTAACGGAGAATCAACGCTAGAAGCATTTCTATAAGCAGCTTCTAAAATATCGTCTACACCATATATAGCTGTTGCATCAGAAGTTCCATCATCAGTTGATCTATACATCGTATAAACAGATTGATTATTAACTAAAGTAATACTGTTGTTAGCAACTTCCCAATAATGTAAACCTCTATTACCCCATTCTTGAAACATTATATTTAAAGAACGTCTAGCTGTTTTTAATTGATTACCAGAAACTCCTTGAAGACCAATTCTCTCATAAGCATCTTCTATAATTTCATCAATAGAAAAGTTTTTATCGAATACAACTGTGCCCGAAGTAGTATTAGCCATTTAACCTCCTAGCCTGTGTAGCCGATAGTAACTGATGTTGTATTTGTTAAATCTAAATATATACCAGTTCTACATCTTATACCACTTCCAGGAACATAAATATCTAATCCTTCAGTTCCGCAATTACCTTCGAATACTAAAGTTCCAGATGCACTTGTTCCATCGTAAAGTTTGATATTACTATTCGCAACGCCTTCAGCTTGAATATAAGTTATTCTAGCTGGTCCAATAAATGAACCTGAAGCGTCTGTTGCTCTACCAAATCTACCGTCAGAAGTTCTACAAGAAAACTGTTGGTCTGATGTTGCCATTTTTTATCTCCTTAAATTAAGCGTGGGGCCGAAGCCCCACACTAATTATCTATTAACTATTTGCAAAAGGTGTTGCTTCAGTACCTGTACCGATTAACACTGCTTCTACTAAATATACATTGTCTTCAAGTGCAGTAATAGTAACTGTGCTACCTTTATCTCCACCTGTAGTTCCACCGTTCATGCTGATAACATCATTAGCTGATGCTGGAACGAACGTGTTATTTGTTCCGTCTGCTACGTTAACAACAGTTGCATGACCAACAAATTTGTCAGTCCCATCTGTTTTAATATCGAAGTCAGATGAATCTGTGCCTACAAAAAATTTGTAAACAGCTCCTAATTGGTTGTTTGCATTAGGATCATTGTCTCCAGCTGCAGCGCCTTTGCTATCTGCTTTAATTGTTGGAAGTGTGATTGCACCATCTGCATCATTACATTTAATAACTTTTCCTGCGTGAGCAGCAAAAGTTAAAGTAGTTTCTGCTGTGATGTTAACAATCGAATCAGGTCCTGCAGTAACAAATCCTCTTAAAGATTTTACTGGTCCTGAAAATGTAGTTTGTGCCATAATTATATCCTCCTAGTTTACAGATCATAGTCTCTAGGCCGTCGACTATACGCGTCTATGATCTTTAATAATTGTATAGTAAGAAAGTTATACCTCTATTTTTTAAAGAGTGCAAGAGAGCCTGTAGTGAAAGTGATAGTTTTAGATCGTAGCTTTTTATTAAGTAGCTACTGAAACTTCTGGAGCAGCATCATCAACTCTATTTTGCAAATGAGCGTTTTGAGCCTCTGCTAGTTTAATATGGTTTATAACTTCTCTGATCTTATGATCAATGTTAACCATATTGAGAGTATATCTACCCTCATTTAGATGCTCCTGTTCCCAGTTCAACTCCAAGGACCTTTTTTGTTTGTAAAGGTCGTTCAAGTGTGTCTGCATCGTGGACCTCCTCATAGGTAATCCATTTTTTACGGGTATCGTAAAATCCCGTTGTATCCCATTTTATATCAGATTGTCCTAATCTGTCAACTATAGATTGTTCTATAGCTTCAGCGGAATCTTCACACTTAAATTTAAATTTAGTGCGGTACCCATAAGCATATATAATAACTTGGAATTCCTTTAGCATAAATTTCTGTATTTGCAATAAAAAAGGGGCGGTTTTGAGGCCGCCCCTTAAATTTAGTTAGAATTAAGCACCTTCTACGCCGAAGATACCTCTAGGGTCTGATACGCCAAATACGTATCTTTCTCTAGCTTTGTATCTTACGTTTCCAGTATCGAAATCGCCTTCCATCTTAGTTGTGATGGGTGCTCTTTCGAAATACTTCATTCCGTTAGGTACATCTGTGATGATGTAGAACGCATCTGTGTCAGTTAAGTAGTTGTTCACTCTATAACCTTGAGGAACCATTCCCATAGACGCGATTGCGTTGATGTCATTATCAGCAGTTCCAGTTCTACCTTGAGACTTCATCAATCTCTCAGCTGTGAATTGTAGTTCACTTGGAATTACCATTTTAACACCTCTAGCAGCAATTTTAAGACCTCTTTCGTCTGTCATTGCAGCGATGTCTATTAAAGACTGCTCCAATGAAGTTTCGTTTAAGTCAGCTTGCGTAGTTAAAGTGTTTTTGAATGTACCCGAGATTGTTGGGTGAGAAGTGTTAAATAAAGAAACACCATCACCAGAATCAAATCCATCTGTAGATGGAAGACCCTGAATCAACGGATTCACTGCTTTCACTTGTTTTGTGTTTGACATCGATCTAGCTAAAGCTTTTGTGTATCTAGAAGCTAGTTTGTCATAAAGGTTGTCCTCAACTGCTTCCTCAGTGATTGAAAACCCAAGAGCTACTGTCTCGTGAGTGTATCTTGCTGTGAAAGTTTCTTGAGCACTGTCGAACGCAACGCCAGAACCTTCTGGTTTTACTTGCGCTTGTCCGAACCCTGACAACATTACTTCTTCTTCAAAAGCTCTGTCAGATGTCTCTGTAGTATAAATTTCAGCATGCTGATTTTCATACCTTTTGTATTCCAGGCCAAATAGTGCATTTAATCCTGGCTCTAGTTCTTTGACTAGTTGATTACGTGATATCGCCATAATTATAATCCTCCTATTAGATACCTGTTAGTTGTTTGTAGAAATGTTCGTTAATAACGACTCTCCAGACCACGTTTGCTGATCCGACTTCATCGTTATCGATATCTCTACTGATACCAACTATCTTTAATTGTTGTGAACTAGTACCCAACGTACTGTCATCTAGAGTTGTTCTAGATATGTAGTTAGGAGTAGCCCCTGCTGAATAACTTATTTCAGCTGTGTTACCAACGTCTGTCGCCGCTGATGCACCACTGTTGTTAGATCTAACTTCGTAGATCTGACCTGGGTCATCAGTTATGAACGCCACGATATCTGTAGCTGTGTTAGAGCCTTGCAGATAGTTTTGAAACGTTGGCTTACTTGTTGTCGCGTCAGTGTAGAATACACCATTTAACGAACCTAAGTTATTTTCCGTAGCTGCTGCAGCAACTGCTGCTTTTCCTGTGTTAGCCATTGCCACCATATCTTGGTGGTAGATAGCTGTAGAGGAAGCTGCTACTGGATATTCACCCAGACCGCCCTGATCTCTATTCTGACCCGCTTTCTTTAAAGGCCTCAATCCGAAGCCTGTTGATGACGAGTTTGCCATTTGTTTCTCCTTGTTTATTTAATCGTTGGTTTGAATCGTTAAAAAATTAACTTTTCTTGCCACCGAAGGTTACACGAGTCTGCTTATCAATATTGATAGGCATCCTTCTGTCCTGTTCCTTCATGAGGTCGTTATCGACTGCTTCAACGTTTTCATTCGCTTGTCTAGCGTAATATTTCGCACGTTGTTGCGCGATCTCAATTGGTACCCTTGTCAGCACAAGGCCTCCGTGCCCGATCACCCCTGAATACTTGCCGTCTGTGACTACTGGGTAATCATCCTCTGGATATTCATCGGCTCTAACTAACTCGTACCCGGATCTTAATCTTCCTTGTACATTTTTAGTGTCGACGTATCCTAGAACTTCTACCCTGACCCATCTGTGTCTGAATCCATCAGGCGCGTTAGGTGTATCTAAGTACGATGGTGGAGCCCAAACCTTTGTTCGTTCTTTTTTTACTCTGGTTTGACTCGCACGGGAAGTTTTCTTTTCTTCTTTTTTCATATGCTATACCTCCTTCGTGTTCATTAACTGTTTCGCATATTCTTCTAGTGGCACACCTAATTTTTTAGCGATTGCTACTTGGCTCGGTGTGAGTTTTACCGTTTTGCGACTAGTCTTTGTACTACGCGTTGCAGATGCAACAGTTTGTGTAGGTTTACTTGTCGGTTTATTATCTACAGGTTTATCAAATTTATGGGGAAATTCAACCCTAATTCTTTTGTCGATTTCCTTATAATATTCTTCACTCTGAGGGTCAAAACCTTCTTCTTCGGTAAGTTTTCTATGAAGATCAAAAGCAGTGTAAGTCATTGCACTATCTTTACCAAACCAATCATTCTTAGATGCCCAATCCTCAGCTTTAGGATCTGGTGCAGCTTGAGAAGGAGTAAACGGCTGTTTTTGTTCTACAGGTTTTTCTGCAGCAGCTTTCTTCTCCATTTCTAGTTTAGTTTTTAATTCAGCAACTCTAGCTTGTTCGTATCCAAGTTGCGAAATAGATGTTAATGCTTCAACTTCAGCTTTTTTATCATCCGCCTCTCTAGCTGCGATCAACTTTTGTTGAGCAGCTAAAAGAGAAGATTTAACTCTTCCTTCCATTTCAGATGTATAATTTTGATCTAAATTAGAAACTTTTGATGTTAAATCATCTCGTTCTTTTTGTATTCGTCTAGCGTAAGCTAAAGCTTCCTCTCTTTGTCTTTCCGCTTCACGATATCTTTTTGTTAGTTTAGCAATTCTTTTTTGAACTGAATCACTATACTTTTCATGTTCATCTTTCTTTGGTTCTTCTTTTACTTCTTCCTTTTTCTCTTCACTCTGTTCTTTGTTATCTTGAACATCCAACTGCTCATCTGATTTCTCAGGTGTGTCAGCGGACTTATTATCGTCTGTAGTAGTTGTTTCATTAGGAACCTCCACTTCATTTGTTTCTGGTTTTTTGTTTTCTTCTAATTGAACCTCGGCACCAGGACCTGATGTATCAATATCAACTGTTTTTTCTTCAGCTGGCATAGCTTCCTCCTATGTTAAAATTCATGGATTATATCTTCGGGGTTATCCACGGTTGCTAAAATCTCATCGTCGTTGAGCATTCTAACTTCTCCCCCTTCTATTTTAATTCTTGATCCTGCATATCTTGCAAAAATCACCCAGTCTTTCTCTTTACACCACGGACCGTCTGGATATCTTTCTTTGTCCGTGTAACAATCAGGGCCCATTCTTAAAACTAATCCACATTGAGAAGCAACTTGTTGTCTCTCCAATGAAGTTTCAGCTATAATAATACCCCCTTTAGTTTTCTCTTTCATTTTGAAAGGTAAAACTAACATTCGCCAACCTGTTGGCTTTGGCAATTTTGATGATTCTGTTGTAATTTCTTTTTCTTTTTCTTCTGGTTTTGATTCGTATTTTTCTATGAGTGCGTTCCTGTGTTTAGGAATCTCTTTTGATTTTGATAATGGTTCCGTCTTTGTCATCTTGCTCCTTTTGTTTCAGCAGGTTGGATATTTCCTGTGTAATATATTGGTACGTTCGTACCTGTCCTAACATATAGTTGTACTTTTCCATATTGTCAATAGCCCCTGTGGTCATGGCTGTAACAATATCATCGTGTCTTTGTTTAATTATCTTTCTTAATTTAGTTATTATTTCATAATCCATCATTTTTTTCTTCCTCTCCTTATTGCTTCTTTCCCTTTTTTAGCAATAGAAACAACCTGATTTTTGCCCATAACTTTAGCTCTTTGTTCCATTACTGTTAGTATCTGTATCTTACGTGCAAAAGGTTTATTAACTCTTTTCACCTTTGCAACGGTTCTTCTGGCATCAGCTGGAGTTGCAAACTTAATCCCTACCGTATCTCTAGGGTTTTCATCTGTATACAGTCTTCTACCAGAACCTTTAGGTTTTTTACCCGTTCCTTTTTTTGGATCTGCCACTGATAGCTCCTTTCAAAGTTTTTGCTTGAGCAGCATGTGTTTTGGATGCTTTCTTCAAACCTTTAATTACTTTCTTTATTTTAGCTTTTGCTTTTTTCATGTTTTCTCCTTTATTGTTTAAACTCTTGTAATATACCGAGTTTATCTTCTGCCTCTGCTATTTTTGCAACTAATTTATCACACTCTTCTATTTGTTGAGGATGTTCTCCTATACCAACAGAATGTTCAAAATATATTTTTAAAGTTGCATCTGCTTCAGAGATTTGTGCGTTATATCTATCTTCTAGTGCTTGTAGTATTGCTCTTTTTAACATTTCCAACGTCTCCGTGCCTGACGGATACGTGAGTTTGGATCGTTACGTGTTTTAGCTGACGCTCTTTTCAATTGTCCCAGTGATCTTGCACAATATGACTTTCTACGTTTAGCAGCTTTTGATCCAGGCTTCACTTTTCCTGTCACGGCTGTTTTTAGTTTTGAACCAGGATTTAATCTTCTATAGGCTTTGACCCCGGCTTCTGTCATGCCCGCTCCAGACTTTGTAGGTCTAAAGTTTGTTTTGTTTCTAGGTGGCATACCACCTTTTGCAAATCCTTCTCTTACTTGAAAATCGTTTCTCATACTAATCCGCCTAATCCCATTTTCTTTCTTTTAGGTGCAAATGTTGCAGCTCTATCTGGAGTTGGTCCTACGTTTGCTTTAGCTTGTTTTCTTCTTACGGCACCCGCACGTTGCCCTTTGGACATCGCTCTTGCTTTCGCAATAGGCACGCATTTTGGATAATTTTTTCTTTTTTCTCCACCACTTCGTCCACACTTCGGGTATGAACCATCGGATCGTTTGTTTGCAATATCGACCCAGTTTTCCTTCACCCATGATCGTAATCCTTTCTTAGCCATATAATCTTGCTCTCTTTGCCATAAAACCGCCACCCATCATTTTTTTTCTTTTTCCTTTTTTTCCACCGGGTGTAATTTTTCCAGAGCAAACTGCAGATGCATACATATTAGCATAAGCTGAAGGGTAAACCTTAAACTTACGTTTTGCTGCTGCTTTTCCTCTAGGACAAAGTTTAGCCATTGTTATACTCGGCCACCTTTTTTCATGTAGCCCATTTTATTTCTAACTTTTTTTGGTAATTTTTTTAAACCCTTTTGATTTGGTTTAACAGGTTTTAAAACCTTACCACCTTTTTTAAAGCCAGGGACTTGTTTGTTGTGTCTTTTATTTGGCATTTACTCTCCTTAAATGTATTTTGTTTTTTTGTTTCGGCCTTTCATTATTTTACCACAGCCTCTAGCAACTTTTCCGCCTTTTCCGTAACCCATTCTTCCACCTTTAGCTGCAAAAGTTGGATTGTCAATTCTACCCGGAATAATTGGTTGTGCAGCATCTATACTAATTTGATCATCCATGCTCATTCCAACTTCTGGAATAACTACAGTATCATCCATAGTATTTGAACCAGGGATAAGGTTTTTTCTACCTCTACCAGCTAGAACTGCTCCAACACCTAATAAAGGTATTATAGTTTTTAAAGCCTTAGCTATCTTATTTTTTCTTTTCTTAGACATTATTTTTTACCTCCGTTTCTAAATATCTGTGTACCCTTTATACCAAAAATACTAGCAACTACAAGTATCCATAAATTCGTGAACCATTGGGGAAGAGTAGAAAAATATTCAAAAAACAGTTTTACCTTCTCCATAGCTGCTGGATCGTCGCTTATCACGGCCCACATAAGCACTATGATCGGCGCCGAAATTATAACGAGCACAAATTCGTCTTTCCAGTCCGATTGTCTGGCTTCTAAAAGTTTGCCCTGGTACTGTTCTTCACCTCGAGCCATCTTTTCTGCGTGCATTAATTGAGCATCAGACATAGCCATCTTCGTCTTTTGACGATTAGAATATATCTTACTGCCAGCTTGCAGAGCTATCTTCGCTAAACTGAACCAAGCCATTAGTAAGCCTTTGATTTTCTTTTTTTCTCAGGCATAACAGCACCTTGACCTTGTACTTCAAGTTCAGGTTTACCTGTACCAATGTAGTTAAAAGCTTTATCAGCAGTTGTTTTAGATCTAGGATCTATTTCAACGCTCTGATCTGCAACTTTAACTTCTTTGATATTATCCATTTTTTCCATTGTTGCTCCTTATTTTTAATTTTCTTCAATTTTAACTTTTTTAGCACCAGTTTTTGCTAAACTTACGCCAGCTCTTAACATTGCTAGATCTTTGTTCTGTTCTAGCTTGTCTTCAAAGTTAGATTGGTTCATCATAGCCCTCATACGGTCTAAATTCAACCTTTCTTCACCTTCATCTTTTTTTCTAGAGTCATCCATTGCTTTTAAATCTAGTTCTCTAGCTTTTAATTTAGCAACAGGGTCATTTCCGAACTGACCCATGATTCTATTCTCTTCATTTTTAAATTCTTCTGTCATTTCTGCAATTAATTTTGCTTTTCTAGACTCCATTGCTAGAGTTAGTGCTAAAATTTGTTGTTGAACGTTAGGATCTTGTTGTGCAAGAGCGGGATTTGCTTGTAATTGTGCTAATTGTTGTAGTTCTTCTGTAAATTCTATTTCAATTTGCTCTTGAGACATCAAAGAAATGTGTTCAAAGATGTTTTTTTCAAGTGAACCTAGTACAACAGGGTTATTTCTAGCTAAATTTGTAGCCATAAAGTTTAAATGCACTGTAATATGTGCTCTGTGGTCTTGTCCTTTGAACGCTTGGAAAGGTTTTCCAGATAAAGCTAGTATATTTTCTGTAGCTGGGTCCATTGGCATAGGTTGTTTTGGTGGTGGTAAAATTTTATCGATGTCTTTTACACCAATCGCTTCATACATTGACCTGTAGGCTTGATATAAATTATGAATCTGTGGATTAGACGTTGCAAGTTGCAACTCTGTTTGTGCCATAGATATTCTTTGTGTCTGTGAAAATATATTTGGATCAGCAATAGGAACAATATCAACTCTATCATCAAAATCTGTTTGTTTAATATTTCTTTGTCCACCTACAACATCGTATGGATACTCTGGTGGTAGGTAGGTTTTAAATACATCTGCTAATAATTTAAATTCTTGTTTCATAGCAACATACAATCTTTTGTGTATAGCAGACATTACACGTGAACCTCTTTCAAGTAACGCAACTGTAGTACCTACGGCTGCTGATTGGTTCATATCACCTACTTGCATGTCAGCAATTGATGCAAATCTTTGACCTGCATTAACGACAACACCCATTAATTGTAAAAGAGTTGCTGATGGTTCCTTAAAAGGTAAAGGTAAAAAGGCATCACGAATATTACCACCAGGTGCGTCTACATCTCTAAACTCACCGGGCTGAATCGATTGTGCATCGTCTCTTATTCGGATGCCTCTTTGTTTAAAACCTGCGGGCAGATTGGAAAGGGTACCCGCATCTAGTAATTGACGGAGAGCTGCTGTTGCAGTTCTTGAGAGCCCGCCAATCATGTGTATCAAACCAAAACCATAAAATCCAAGTCCTGGCAGAAATTTAAAATGAACAAAATATTGGATTTTTTGTTTAGTTGGATCATCAATTTTAAAATTTCTTCTGATAGATAAAACTTTTCTTGTACCTGTTTCAATTGTTACAACGTAAGGTAATTTAATTCCTGTAGATTCTCCTGCTTCATCTCTATCTTCAAAACCTTCAAGATCTAAATTTATATGACATTCAATTAATTGAAAAATATCTTCGTCTCTAGTTTTTCTAACACCTTCGAGTTCTCTTTCTTTCTTTTCAACTTCTGTTTCTTGCATGTAAGATGGATTAACTTCTATGTCTCTATAAAATCCACCGACTTGTTTTTTTCTTAAATCGTTTTCTGAAACCTTAATCGTGTGCATCACTGCATCAGCATCATCTAATGATGTGGCAGTGTATGGCACGATTAAATCATCTGCTGGTACAAATTTAGAAACTGCTCTTTGTAAAAGTTCATCGTAATAAACTTTTTTAAAAGCAGAACCTGATAAAGGGAGATAAAACAACATTTGATCAAATTCAGGTTCGTATTCTTTCATTTTATCCATCAGTTGATAATTCATGAAATCTTTTACTCTTTGTGATTGTTCTTCTTTGGCTCTGTCTGATACACCTATGATCTGTGTTCTAACAGGTCCTTGTGCTGGTAATAATTCTTTATAAGCTTGTGCTTGGAATTGTGTAACTGCTTCTGCTAATACAGGGTGTGTTGCACCACTTGCACCTTGGAAGGGTTGTGTTCTATCTTTGTATTTGAATCCTAATAAATCTAAACCTTTGGTATAACCATCTTCCCAATCTTTTCTTGATGCTTTGTATTGTGTGTAGTTATCAAATAAACTTGATCCTAAATCATCTAAAACATCATCAGGTAATAATTCTGCTAAGTTAGCGTAATGATCGCCACCACCTTCAGGGCTCGCGGCTCCTGGTTCAAAATTAATTTCTACACTACCATCTTCACCTTGGATGACTTCCGTATTCTCGGGGTTCGGGGGAACGTCTTCTGTAGACTCCGCCGCCTCTACAAGTTCATCTTCACTGGGTAGTTTTATTGTTTGCTCCACGTTGGGTAGAGCTTTGTCGATATTGTCTTCTGCCATTTGGTTTCTCCAATCCTACATTCTTAACAGTATTATATTCAATATTCAACCCCTGTGGTTGTGGACCTGATTTAGGGGGTATGGTTTTAGTTAGTTTTCTGATCATACTAACTCTAAATCTAAAATAGCCGATCTCTTCTTAGGTTCTTCAATAGGTGAAGTAAATAAAGCCTCTCGTTGTATACTGTTTGATGGATAAGTTGATCTATCCAAATGGTCGTAAGATTTGATATCAACCATCATAGTTCCATCTGCAGGACCACCTTCTTTTTTTAAAAATCTAGCTATTTTTGCAAATCTACCTGCTGGTGTTAAACTTGCTGCACCGACCAGGGCTCTCTTAATTTGCCCACCCAATAATTTTTGTTGTTTTATTTGTTCTGGAAAATTTAATAATCCAATAGCTCTTTGCTCTGGTGTCATTGTACGAATAGGAACATCATCCAATAAACCCATACCAAAAGTATTTCTAGGGTTAATACCTTGCACGCTAGCAAAACCTCCTGTTCTTTCATTCATCAATACACCTTGAAGAACACCTTTTGTTTCAGCGACCTTATCTAAGATTTTTAAATTAAGTGCGCTTATTTCTTTTTGAGCGCTAAGAGGAATTGTCTTACCTTTAAATCTTTTAACAATTTTATTTTGTTTATTGTAAAGTTTTTCTAATTCTGTCTCAAATGGTTTAATGAGTTCTGAGTTTATAACTCTTACATCTAATCCCAAACTCTGTGCTAATAATGGAGCGTTGAATTTACTTAATTGTTTTAAACTTGCTCTATGAGCTTGATCAATTCCTTTAAAAGGATCTCTTGAAAATTTCTTTCCAGTTAAGGCACCTTTTGCGTCTGCAATTTTTCTTTCTTCTACAGGTTTTGAAACTTTAACAATCCTTTCTCGTCTCTCTTTTTGTTTTTGTTTTTTATACGCTTTGCCTTCGTAAGGTGGAGATGGATATTTTAAGTTTAATCTATTTTTATATTTTTCTGTTTGAATAGTAACTTGTTTGAAAGTTATACCGTGTTTTTTAGCGAGTTCATTTTTACCCAACACTCCAGCATCTTTAGCTGCTTGACTGTTTAATGGATGTTTAAATTGTTTTCTTAAATCTTCAATAAAAGCTTTTTGTTTAGCGGATCCTTCAGGAAATGGATTAATACTTTCTAAATATTCTTTAGAGGCTCCTGTTCCAAAAGCATCTAATGATTTATAATAAAGTGTTTTACCTTGATTAGTTTTTTTAGGAAATCTATAAACTGATGTTTTTTTAGTTCGACCTATTCTTTCCATTACACCGCCAGTATGTTTGCAAGACCCATGTCATCTACAATCATACCTCCACCTGCCATTTTAGGTTTGAAGAATCTAGCCATGATGTCTGGTGCGTATTCTAGTCTTAAATTTTTTAAAGCTTCTGGAGATAAATTTTTAAGTTGTGATCTTGTAATTAAACCACCTGAACCTTCTATAATTAAATCATCAGCTGCTTCCATAGCTTCTTTAAATCCTTTTGCTTTTTGAGCTTTTAACGCTATGCCCATTTCTCTAAACTCACTTCCTTTTGCACCACGTCTACCTAGTTCTCTAAAAGATTCTGTATTAACAATGCCCCTAGGTTTTACAAGTCCTAATCTTAAATTATCCATAGCCTTAAAACTTGCTTCTAAAGTTTTAAGTTGTGGTGTCGATAATTTACCAGCCATGGCGAAAGCAGCACCACTGTCTACCTTGCTTAATATTTGTGGTTTTAGTTTCCCGGTCCCCGCTACAAATAACCCGGGTAGTTCGTTGATACGGAGCGATTGACTAAATAACTCGTTTGAGGGACCGCTGCCCAGGAATGTAATGTTAGATCTTGTACCAGCAAATTTACTAGGGTTCGCACCTAGACGTTGTGCTAGTTGAATAATTCTACCGATAATTGCACTTTTAGCCATAATATTCTATTCGTTCCTTTTGAACTGGTTTCGGTTGTTCATCATCCGATAATACCAATTCCATACTGCCTCTTAAATGCATGATTGCTTGTGTTGTTGAGTCCACATAGTCATCATGATCTCCATGCGGAAAAGATGCACATTCTTCAACAACTTCTTGTGCATAGTGTCTATGCATCGGAGCCCAAATTCTACCTCCTTCAAAAATAGGAGATACTGAATGTACTCTTGCATACTTATCATTTCCTCGCGACGGTGTCCAGTTCGTAACTGGAATCCCAACTCTAAAAAGTTCATGGTATAGAGGGATCCCCGCTGCCTTAGCCTCGATCAATACTTTATCTGCATTGTATCTTATTGCTAGTCTATGTGCTTTTTCTTTAAGTTCAGGAAACTCCCAACGACCTCTTTGAGCATCAAGTAAAATAGCTTGTTGCCCTTCATCTTGATTGTTAAAAATACCCCAAGTGGTTATGGCCGAATAGTCAGCAGATTCTTTTTTAAGAAACGCTGTATCAATAGATTGCAATACAAAAATAGGTTTTGGCATTCTCTCACTTGTCCAGTTACGCCACCACTCTCGTTTTAGAATAGCTCCCTGTTCCGCGGTCGGTTGTTGCATGTACTGTGCATTCCAAGAAGCAACCGGTAATGAAGCTTGAGTTTTTAATAACTGATCAATCTCCCAATACTCTGGCCAACAAGGTTTGCCATTACCCATGATAGCCGGAAACTCAATGATGTCCCATTTGTCTGCTCCTTCTTCTGCAGCCTGTGATTCAATTAATTTTGCTGTCAGATCTTTTGTAGACCAACGTGTCATAACCACAACGATACGACCGCCTGGTTGTAAACGTTGACGTGGACCAGATAGATACCAGTTCCATGCTTTATCAAAAGCTTTACCGTCTCGTTTAATATCTTGTTCTTTGTGAGGATCATCAATGATTAATAAATCAGCACCACGACCTGTGATTGCTCCACCGACACCAGCTGCGAAATATTCTCCGCCCTGTTCCGTTTTCCATTTTCCAGCGGCTTGTGAATCCTCCATCAGTCTTGTATCAAAAAGCTCCTGGTACGAGGGATCGTCGAGCAAGTGTTTTACTTTACGACCAAAGTCTACAGCTAGATCTGCTGTGTGGGTCGTTTGAATAATTTTTAGTTTTGGATTCTTTGCAATCATCCACGCTGGTAAGAAGTAAGATGCAAACTCAGACTTCGTATGTCTTGGTGGCATGTTTACAATAAGTCTATCAATCTTACCTTCAGCGAGTTTATTGAATTTATCTGCAATAATTCTATGGTGCCTACCATTGATGAAGTCTGGCCACATATGTTTGACAAAATTCAAAAAGTCTCCAGAGGTTCTTTTTTTAGCTTCATCTAGCTTAATAGCTATCTTGGCTTCTATATACTCTTGCCTCTGCTTTTCAGTTAAATTTTTTAAAATATTTTTTTCTGTTGTTTTAGTCATGAACCGTTTTGATTTCACCTTACCATGATTGTGTAAATTAAGCTATATAGGGTAGGTCTTGGGACCCCTTTTTGCGTTTCAGGGGGGAGGGGGGTCAATAAAACATTCAAATTTGGCCTGCCTTCAGGATCCCTACAGGGGTGGGCCCGCCCACAAACAAGCCCCCCACATTTGGTATGTTCCCCGAACCCCGACCACTAGATGTTGTGCCATGAACCGGGAAACGGGGCGGCTGGAAAAAAAATTGGGGGTGGGCCCGCCCACACACAAGCCCCCAGAAAAAACTCATTTTGGACGTGATGTAAATGCAACAGTCCCAGATTATACTTGACACAATATATTGTGGATCAGGGAACGAGGATGCCTGGTTGTTCGTTGATTTCATTCATGACTTCTGTTTGACCTTTGCAAATTGGTTCGGCTTCAATTCCTTTTTCAACAAGTTCCATGATCCGTCGACCAGGAAATAATAAAAATTTTCCGCGTTCATCGGAACAGGAAACGAGGATCAGGGAATTTGTGGGATGTCTTTTGTGCCAAGAAATTTGGTGTGGAGAAAACTTGATCTTGCCCCCTTTTGCCACCTTTAATTCAACAGTAAAAAAGAAACCATTTCGAGCATATCCCAATAAGTCAGGTAAGCCAGGAATTGCCCAATTTTCAATGCGATCCCACGATATTGAGGGGGTGTTTTTCTTTAGTATTTGGTAAAGTTTTTGCTCTGGTTTTGCCATGATTTTTCAAGGTAGCATACTGTTGCAAAAATACAACAGCTGCAAGGTCATTTTAAACTTGACCTCTCCCAGCATATCCCTCATAAGGGGGGATGACTTATATTTTAAAAAAAATAAAAATAGGAGATAAAACATGGAAAAAGAAAATATAAAAAAGTTTCTTTCATTAATTGACGAGTACCAAGACCCAATTAATAAAGAAATCAAGGACAACAAAGAAGCCGAAGAAATCTGGGCTTTGATGAGAGACTTAGAAAGTAAGTTGGAGGATGTTAAATGAGTGATAAAATAAATAAAGAAACTGTTGATGATTGGAATGTTGAAGCATTAAAGGAAGATGTAAAAAAAGTTATTCTGACTTATGTCAAAGATACGAAGCAGATTGAAAAGAATAAATTTGCTGAAGATAAAGGCATGAGAAGAATAATGTTGATGTCATTCAACGCAAACGCCTCAAATTTAAAACTATTTGCGGACTGTTTTACTGACTTATATTTGTCAGTTATTGATGAAATGAATATTCAAAAAGAATTGGATAGATGTATTTCAATAAGAAATGAAAAAGCCCAAAAGGGCTTTTTCAAAGTAGGTAGTAGAAGATGAAAGAAAATAATTTTTACATCACTTATTACGCTACAAAACACCGTAGGGTAATAAGTAGGAAAGGGAAATGGACTGGAGATTGTTTCAGTTCATTTCGGAAGTCGGATGGCGTTCCATACTTGAGATACTTCGATATTGATCAAAATGGTATGAGAACGGCAACTGGCTTTTATAAGTTAAGTTATATAAATAAGTTAAATTAGGAGGAAACATGAAAAATAATGAAACGTTTATGCTAACTTTTAGAATAAAAGATGGCAACGGCTTTCGACACAAAACCTTTGCGGGAACGGATAAGAAAAAGCTGTGGCGTGATTTTGAGAGAGATTATGCCGAAGCAATTCCAAACGTTATTAAGGTTAAGATTGAAAGTTTAGACAATCCAGAGGCAGTAGCGGTTGGCGGTTATAAAATTAGCCGTGAATTAGTATTGGCTGAATAAGAGAGGAGAAACATGATAGATAAAGAATTGATCTTGATAATTCTTGGTTGTCTCATGGTCTATGTCTTTTTAAGAATAGACGAGGCAAAAAGGAAGAAGCGAGAGCGTCAAGAAAGATTGAATAGAATTAAGTTTGATTAAGACTTGAGCCCAGACCCTATTGAGCACATACTAGTCCGATGCTTAACAATAGGGTCTGGGGTCAAGTTGAGTAAATTAGCCTAAAGTGAAACACGAGACTTGACCGTGGTCAAGTGAGATACCCATTGCAATGTCCATCTGAAATATTGGTGGCTAGTCAAGGGTGAGCTTGACCAAGAAAGGTTCATCAATACTCCTTTAAATTTTGGTTGATGGACTGAAACACAATGGCGTTGCGGTGCAACTTTCCGCAACGTCTTTTATTTCCTAAATATAAGGGAATGGGGACAACCACAGGTTGTTCCCATTTTAGGAAAAAATTAAAATTAAAATGAAAGGGTACAAGCGTTATAAAATTAAAATTAAAATAAGAGGGTACAAGCATTGACAATAATTTATTTATCCCTTATTTTCCCAAAATATGAAAGTTATAAAAAAAATAAAAAAGGAGAAAAGACATGGGCGATAGAGTTAGTATATCATTTAAAGACAACATGAGTATAGACAGTAGCGAAAGCCCCGCAATTTTTCATCATTGGGGTGGAACGGAGTTTCCAAAAACTGCTATGCAATTTGTAAAAGACTTAAAGAAAACAATTAAGAAGATGAAAAGTAAAGGTAGTGACCCCCTTACTAGGTTAGAAAGTAGAAACGTGGTGACACAATTCTTTCTTTATATAAATGAGTTTGAAGATTTGAAATACACTACCAAAATAATATCAGACGAAAAGAACCCTTTCGAGATAAGGAAAGTCGAGAAGCATCCGATGTTATTTTGTTATTCTCTCTATATGGGTAAAGATAAACACGATGGGGACAACTCCGACAACGGTCATTACACAATATATCTACAAGAAGAAAAAATGAAAAATGAGAAAGGAGAGTTCATATCATGATGGATGAAAACTCATACGCACAAAACATGGCTA
>VTLG01013311.1_pt1 | contig 18283 bp, 29 predicted proteins | sample 4694571 | NCBI WGS metagenome assembly VTLG01 (sample SAMN12604809, study PRJNA352737) | marine metagenome | biome: ENVO:00000447; feature: ENVO:00000209|ENVO:00000569|ENVO:01000036; material: ENVO:00002151; isolation source: viral sequences binned using virsorter ... | reverse complement strand
CCTAAAGATAAGAATACAGGACCTAAAGAAAACTTAGCTCTAGTATCAACATAAGCTAATTGCAAGTCCCTACTTTCTTTTTCTAAATACTTAAATTTAACTATAAAGCGATTATTTGACCATTTAAGCCAGTATTCTTGGTTCATGTAGGCATGACCCCTATTTCTTACAGAACTTGCTGAAAAAAGGTATTCTAGGCCATCTACAGCACCAAATAAAGCATTATCACTAAGTGCTGATTCATCACCTTTATAAAACTTTTTAGATGATTGATAAGGAAATAAAGCTATTTTTCTTAATCCTATCGTATAGTTATAATCATCTTCAAGCTCTAAATTTCCTTTTACATAGGGTGTGCCCATTGAGCCACTAACATATAGAGTCGAGTTATCAAATAGCCCAGCACAAAGTAAACTAATATACGTAAATAAATAACAAATAACTCTTGCATAATTCATGAACTTCTTCTCGCTTTTTTCTTAGGAGAATAAGTTTTAGTTTTTTTCATTTTAGGTTTACCTTTTTTAGGTGGTCTACCTTTTTTTGTTCCATATGTACCTTTTCCTTTTGGCATTAGAATCTTCCTCCATCTTTTTTATTTTCAAGCTTTGTCATTCTTTCTTCTATATTAGTCATATCATTTGACAAATTATCTAACTTATATTCAATTCCAGACAAATCAACTTTAGGAACTTTCTTGTTTTTAAGTAATTCTATTTCAGCCTTAATATATTCTAAATCAGAAGCTAAAGGTGTTAATTGACTAGCTAATGTTTTTATCTCAGAAAATGTGCTTTTAAACTCTTCAAGTTGATATGTAATAATTTTTAAGTCACCAGTAGCTTTTATATTATCTACTTCACCTTTAAGATAGTCATATTCTAATCTATTAGGACTATTATTAGATTTTAATTCATCTATAGAGCCTTGTATGCTAAAATATGTAGCACAAGCTGATACTATAACAGCTCCTATCGTAACCATAAATTTTAAGTCAAATGTAAATTTACTATCTTCACCTATTTCTGTAGCCATAACTTTTGTCTCTTTCTTTTTAACTTCTTTACTTATTTCTTGTTGTTGGTCGTTTAATGCTTCTGCTACTTCATCTACAGTTACATGACCTTCTTCTATTAAAACTTTTCCTAATGGTACTGACCTATTATATGTAATAGCTTCTTCAGCTTGTTTACTCAAAGCAGACGTTAATTGCTTTTTATTAATATAACCTTTTAATAATAATAAGTCACCTAACTTCATTAAAAATCCTGAGGCACTATTCTACCAGTAGAAACATAATTCCTTCTAGCAAACTTTTTAGCTCTTTTCATTTCAGCATCATAAGCTCGACCAAACAATTCAGCTTTTTGTAACTCTAAATTTCTAGGGTCTAAATAACCAAGTGATATAACATTTAAAACAAGAGCATCATGAAACCTGCTAGGGATATTTGTGTATTCTCCAGTTAAGGTTCCAGCAACTAAATCATCATCAATAAAAGCTCCTCTTATTTTTAATATATTAGTACCTGATGTTTGGACTGTTTTATAATCAGATGTCCATCCGTTTTTACTTACTACGCTTGTAGCTTTTTCTACAATCGCTATTTTTTCACCTGCAGAGTGAGTATCTATAAAATAAAAATATTCTTTTTTACTTGCCATAATTAACTTTCATCATTTATCTTAGGATTGCCTTGCAATCTAGGGATTTTAACATCATCAAAATAAACTTCTTCTATTTTTATCAAACCACTAGGAATATCATACCATCTTTGGTCTGCAACAGTATCTATAGTAGCATCAGTCTTTTTATATATACCAGTATCTTCGCAAAAAATATCTTTTGTTCTATTTAAAAGTTTGACAATTTCTGTTTCTCCTAAATGAGGATGATGTTGTTGTACTTTTTCAATCATTTCTTTTAACTTCATTATTCTCCTCCTGAATCATCTTTACTTGTATATCTTTGCATTTCTGTTATAAAAGACTTTTCTAGTAATTGTAATTGGTTTTGAATCATTTGCATTATTTCAATATCTTCTTCTTCTTGAACTTGCTCACTTATATAGGCTAGCAAAATATTCATAGAAGCTTTTAAAGCAACAGCATGAATTAATTGACTAGGTAAATAATAAGAAGATTCAAGTAAAGCTGCTGTCATTGCAGTTGTATCAGTACCATCAGCAATATATGGAAAATACCATACATTGCCTGTTTGACCACTAGCATTACAAAGTGGGAAGATTAATAAATTTCCAGCTACTCCATCTACATCTACATGACAAATAGGACTAAAATTAGTAGCTAAATATATACTATTAGTATCTCTTCCTTTGCTCCAACCATCTCTATCTACTTCTCTGCAAACTCTTTCAATTCCACTACTATCAGCATCTACTCTAGTTACTTGCAATACTTTTTTATTAGTAACGCTTTGACCTGAGCCACTAGTATAAGATAAAGGAGCAGGTGAATACTTTAGCAGTAAATTATCTGATAACATATCTGCTATTTCGTTAATAGCAGCATTTATTAAATCTCCAGAATAAGCAGCAGTAGTAGTATGCTCACTTCCTATTAAATCGGTAATCCTTTGTGTTATTGTTCCGCCATCAGCCATTATTATCTCCTTAACATTCTACTAACACCATATAAACCAAGAAGCCCACCTAAATGTCTTCCTCCCATACCCTTTAACAAACCTGTACCTTGAATACCAGATGCATTTTTATTGCTTCCAAAGTTTCCAAATTGAGGGCCTAAAATTCCTCTACCAAGATTTCCAATGGCATGACCTGTTACTCCTAATAGCCCTCTTCCAATCCTGCCACCTAGACCTCCCATTCCTCCAGTTAATCCTCCTAGAATGCCAAGCATTATTTTTTAACCTTTTTCTTTAGATTTAATTTTCTCCTAGTGTCAGGTTTTACTTGACTATGCCAAGGATTTCCAACACTAGATGAAAATACATTTGCTAATTTCTTAGCCATTATTTTTTACCTTTTTTACCACTACCAGGCTTTGGCTTAGGGTTAGGGTTTGTATATGTTTTATTCTTACCTGGTCTTATTTTAGAACCTTTAAGAGATTTTGATTTCCCCATACCTGGTCCAGTTTTAGTTGATTTTTTACTAGGCGCTGCGCCTACAGTAGCTAAATCTACATATATTCTTTCTGACTTTGCCATTCTTTCTCCTTATTAAAAATGCGGTATTATGTAAAACGTACAAGTTTTAGAACTTTCATCTGTCCCATTTGCTTTAACTGTAATTCTACTATAAGTTCCTTTTCCATGTGAATCAATATCATAAAGCATCATACATCCTGTGTTTAGATTATCCATAATACTTATATCTAAAGCTGCTATTTTAGCCATATTTTTACTTATATCATCATGGTCGACACCACCATCTTCTTCAAACTCACCTTGTTTTATCCAGGTAGAACCATCTATGCTATGTTCAACTTGAACATAAGTATCAGCACCTAAGTCTGCACTAAAGACTGCTAATATAGTAGCATCTGATTTTATAGGATACGGTATATGACTAGTTGAAGCGTCAGTATCATTACCAAGTGTAATAGTCTCAGATAAATATCCTAGCTTAAATGACTGCCCTCCGTTGCTATTTGTTGTTACGTGTTTATTATCCCAAGCCATTACTTGGTCTCCTTTCTTAAAATTTTAATGCTCCGTTGTATAAATAGTAAAACTTACGTCATTAGTACCTAAATCAGCTGTAGGAGTAACTCCTATTTTCATATAAGGCATAACTCCCTGTTTTTCTAAATCATATACTATTACATCTTCTTTAATTCTTATAGTAGTAGCTGTTAATGTAGCAGGCTCATGTAAAACTTTCCACTTTGAAAGCGTTTCATTATTAGTGCTAGAGCCATACACTTTAACATCTAAACCTGCGCTACCCCAATTAACAGCTTGAGTATTGCAACATATCATTAAATTCTTTGCTTTGTTTAATGGAATGTCTATTATAGGACTTACTATTTCATCATTATTGTTATCATCTACAGGCTGATTCCACTGCATAACAATACTTCTAGTATTAAAAGGATTAACTGCTGTGCCTACTGCAGTAACTTTATTTCCTTTAGTCCATGTATTTGCAACTGTATTACTCATTTTTATTCCTTAAATTTGTGTAGAGGGAGCCGAAGCTCCCCCTACGATTGTTAAACTAACCACTATGATGGGTCTTTACCGATTCCACCAAAATCACCATCTACCATATCTATATTGTCTTCGTCAACAATACAAGTTAAAGTAATAGTATTTGCACTCTCGTCAGCATCAGCTGTCCACCCTATATAATAATAAGGCATTGGAACAGTATTTAAGTCAAGAATATCAACATTATTACCTGTTGCAGTGATGTCAGCTACCAAAGCATCAGATACCAAAGTAACCTTAGAACCTCCAGCTTCCCAAGCTCCATGTAACGATATATCTAAGTTAGTACCAGAAACAGCACTAGCGTTTAATATAACAGCTACATTTTTATTAGCCAAACTTGAATCAAACTTAAAGAAGTCTATTTCAGTACTATAGCCTATTGTTGCACTTGCTGGTAAAGTATATGTTTCTTGGTATACTGTTTTACCATTAGCACTAGTTTTAGTAAAAGCCATAATTTACTCCTTCCTTAAGAAAACTTAAGAATTGCATGAGTTTCAGGAACACTAATTTCCAAGCCAGCTTCAGTGATGATTTGGTCTTGCCTACCATCAACGCCGTTGTCTTGTACGTTAGTTTCAATGAAGGTGTCTCGACTAACACCATTACCCACTAATGGTCTATAAGCTACATTCTTCATGTCAACTGCAACGCAGTAATCTTCCCAAGGACCTCTTAATAAAGGCTCTTGAACAAAGTGTAAATTACCAAAAATAGTATTTACCATTGTTACTGTATGCCCGAAAGCACCAGGGATAGTTTCTACGTCAAGTCTATATTGAGAAGAACCTACAGAATTATTTAAGAAGCTTCCACTTCCAAGTTTGTTTAAGTAAGTAATAACTTTTCTAGAAGCTAGAACTAATTTATTACCACTATTACCAGACTCAGGAGCGAAGAAATCTTCCATTGCATCTAAGAAAGCATCATAACCTGATGAAGAATAAGACATGTTATATACTTTGCCATATGTACTTGTGTAAGGTAAAATACCCCATGATGTTCTTAAAGGAGCTGAAGTTCCTTGCTCATTAGAAGAACCACCATATCCAAATAACATAGCTTGTTCTATATCCATCTTATGTTCCATTAGTTTATCTTGCCAAATTCTTTGAAATTCATTAGCAATACCTCTGTATTCAGTAGCCATAGCAGTTCCAGAAAAGATATTCATACCAGTTTTGAAGATTTGACAGTATCCTTCTCTGTCATATAATTTATCTTCCCAACCAGTAGGACTATCAGTTCCTTCAGCCCATGCACTACCAACTACAGTACCTTTATTATTTGCACTAAAAGTCAAAGTACCTGATGTTGGTGTATCTAAAGGTACAATCTCATCACCGCCACCTGTAACAGTAACAGTCGTTATACCATTAGTACCATCAGTACCAGAATGAGTAATAGTAGCGCCAGATGTGATTCTAAATCTATAAACGTTACCATCATCTGCTTTCATTGCAATAACTGCACCTGGAACAAGAAAATGACAAGCATTATTTGCTTGAATTTTACCATACTGGTCATATCCACAATCTATTACAAGATTGTCTGAATCTGCATTAGCAATAGTAGGACCAGCTTCAAATGTCCAAGTTACAGAAGTACTAACTTCAAAATTACGTCTTTGCCACTGATGTCTTTGCTCAAGAAATTTGAACACAGGGTCATTAGTAGCTTTTTTTGCCACCTTCGATAAATATACGAAGAATGGACTTTGTACTGGAGCAAGCTCTGCAACACGTTCGCCGAAATTAAACTTTCGTCTAGTATCGTTAATATCGACACCTTGAACGTCATTACCAGCTTGACCTGAATAAAATGTTCCCATTCGATTCCATCCTTATTATGCCCTCTCTCAGCTGCCTTGGTAGGCCTTCGAGTAGAGCGGTTAAATTAAAATTACTTCCAAGGGTTTTTACTATTAAAATTCCCTATCATTGTGTCCATAATCTTATCTTCAAGTTTTCTACCATCAACATTAGTATTCCCAGAAGGCATCACTCCCATAGGAGATGGTACTTGCTGAGCGTTTTGTGTTTGTGTAAAAGCTTGACTAGGTTCAGGTGTATTTTGCGCTGGTTGCTGAGTATTAGCACTTCCTTGCAATCTATACAACTGGACAAGATTATCGATAGTTATTGAATTAGGGTCAGACATTTTTTGCATAAAATCAGACGCTTCATTTTCTTGCATACCATAATGCCCCATTAATTGATTTTTAACTTCTTGGACTTGCTGGGCTTGAGCTTGTTGAGCCTGAGCTCTTTTAATATTGTCTTGCCTTTGCTTTTCCATTTGGTTAAATTTATCTTCAATTATTGCAGTCTGATATTCAGATTTTAATGAATTGTATTGTCCCATGTCATCACGCCATGTCTCTAATTCGTCAAGATATCTAGCACTTTCACTTTGAGGGTCAGCATAAGCTTCTTCTCTACTAAAAGTTCTAGGTCTTGATGGTTTATCAGGCGGAGGAGGAAATGCCTCTTGACTTTGCTCTTGAGCAGGGTTTTGAGCAACAGGCTGTTGAACAGGTTGCTGAACAGGTTGCTGTTGAGCTTGTTGTTTCATAGCCTCTAACTCATTTTTATATTTATCTGCTTGAGATTGCCAATACTGATATCTAGTATCATCATTGTTAGTCTTTTGTTGTACATTTCCTTCATTGCTTACTTGAGGTTGTCCTTGTTCAGGAGCTTTTTCAGCACTGCCGTCAGTAAAAGCACTTGAAACACTATCTTGAGAGCCCTCTGCACCAAAAACTGCTTCTTCTAAAGAAGTATACTCAGTCTTAGTTTCTTGAGGGGTATCTTGTTGTATATTGTTATCTTGTGTCATTATTTCTTTCTCCTATTAGCTGTCCCTTTACCACCAGAGGGAGTAGAGCTGTCTTTTTTAATCGAATCCCTTATTTGAGATTTAATAGTGGCTAAGCTGTCATCGAGTCTTTTTTCATAGAGAGTGCCCGCAGCATCTGCTTTATTGCTTACTTTATCGAGGTCTCCTTTAAATTTCTCAACTTCAACTTTCTTTCTAAGATTAACAGATTCACGGTCTCTCGTTTGCAAATCACCTTTTAATTGTTTAATTTGCTCTTGAGCTCCCTGCAACTGTTGTTGCAACTGTTGTATCATATCAGTTCTTTGCATGACACCTTCCATGTCAAATACTTCTGTTTTCTTAAGAACTTCTTGTCTGTCAATTATACCTTTCTGATATGCATCCATGTAAAATTCTAATTCAGCATATCTATTAGAAGGTAATGTAGAACCTGCTACAACTATAACATCATATTTTCCTACAGTTATATCGTTCATTACTTTTATTTCACCTGTTTTGTCGTCTACTAACTTTTTATTTAATACATATTCGCTTAAAGAGTTATTAGGCTGAACAACTCTAAATATCTTTTCAGTTTTATATAACTGTTGCATTAAAGGTATAGCTACTTGACCTACTCTAGTTAATGCAGCTTCTATGTCTGCTAATTTAGACTTCATTTTTCTTTGTCCAAATTCATCAATAGATATAGTAGCTTTATATGTCTGAGGAGCAGCAGAAGAATTACCCATCATCATTTCATACAATCCTAAAGCATGGTCTATATCATTTTTAGCAGTTAATTCGTTTTGATACAACTCATTAGGAAGAGGTGTAGGCTGAACTGGAACAGGAGCTCCATCAGTAGGGTCGTAAGGTATAGCAACTCCAGGCTGAGCCCATTTTTCTTCAAAATCTTTCATATCAACACTACCTTCAGGTACTAATATTTTAGTATTGGTACTAGTAGTAGCATGTGCTATTATCAAAGAACGTGTTTTATTTATATATTCTTGCAATCCTTTAATCATTCTTACATCAGAAACTGGATATGGAGTTCTAGTGTGAACATTCATAACAGGAACTAATGGATATTGTTCTAAAGGTAAAACTCTTGAATATAAATGTTTATCTCCTACTATAACACATTGTTTAACTTTTTTAGTAGAGATTTTAACAATAGATATTTCTTTCATCTTTATTAAAGTTGCAAAATTTATTTCTTTCATATCTATTCCAGCTACTTCATCATTTGCTATTACATCAGCATCTTTTTCAGAATAGCCATTATACATCAATTCTTGTATTATCATTGCAACTTGCTGTTCTCTTTGAGTTATTAATTGCTCATACAATTTACTAGCTTTGTCAGGGTCAGCTATTATCTGGTCTTGTATAATCCAAGCAGGTCTTTGAGAATATTGTTGATATTCATCTTCGCTTAATAACTCTTCTTTACCAGAAAATCGTTCAAATGTTCTATACTCCGTAACATCTACTTTATAATATCTTTCATATCCTCTTATATAATCTTGATTATTAACTCTTCCTACATCTTCTGGAAATTGCACCTCTCCATCATCTTCGCGTACGGAAGACGGTGCATTAAAATCAAAACGACTTCCACTGTTATCTGCAGCATTATCAATAGCTTTAGAATACATAGGCCACATTTTTTTAGCCTGTTCTTTTGTAAAAAGTCTAGAAATTATAATATTTTCAGCATCGTCAAAAAGTTTATGTCTACTGTTAGGGTCAACGTAAACATCTAATGGGTCAATATCATGAAAGCATACTTCACCTTTGCCCATATCCATCATAGGGTCTTGGTATACATGAATATAACCTACACCCATAACATAATAATCATCTACAGCTTGTCTTATAACAGACCTTCCATCTGATATATCATACATATAAGCCAATAAAGCACTTATAACTTGTGCGACTTTATTATCTGAATCTTCTCTAGGAGCAGCTCTAAAAGAAGGTCTATTAGCAGTAAGTAAAGCTTTAGCTGATTCTACTGCAGGGTGTACTCTGTTTATAACAATAGGAGCTTGTCCTCTTGATTTTAAGACTTCTCTTTGTTCAGCAGTCCATTGTTTACCAAGTCTAAACTCTTTATCTTCTTTTGCTTGATTAGCCCACTGGTCTCTCTTACTAGAATATTTGTCAAATATGTCTAAAGTCTCATCTACAATGTTTTGTGACGATTTATCGTCTTTTTCTGTATATGCCATATGCTTAATTTACGAATTACATAGTCATCCAATCAAGGTTTTTCTTTGGATTTTTCCATTCATCGTCAGATAAACGCTGAAATTCTTTTCTTCTACATGGTTTTGCTCCATCTAAAGCAGTCCATATAGCATCCATTATATCGTCATTTCTTCCTTTCGGATACGATAAAAACTCTTGTTGGGCTTTTATGTCTTCAGGTCTAAAGTAAAATGTTCCTTTTGCAAACAAAGGTACTAAAGACAGCAACCTTTCAGATTTACTATTTCTTGGTTTTACACCAGCTTCTAGCCCTGGTATATATAGGCTTTCTTCTCTCATTAATTCTCTTACAGCTGTTCTTAAAGCTTCTTGATATCCTACAGTTTCTACTTTAATTCTTCTTGGACTATATTTTTTAAAAGTATCTATAATTATTTTAGGTTGTTCTGCTGGAGATATTCTATTTCTATATATATCTACTATATATTTATTATTTTCATTATCAATAGCAATAGTGGCGATAACAAAATAATCAGCCCTAGCAGACAAAGAGCTTGCAGGGTCCACTCCAGTATACAATTCAACAGGTTTAATTTCTTCATTTTCAAGCCCTTCATTTTTTATTAAACAATTTTGTCCTTGTATTTTCTTATACTCCCAGTTATGCATTTTAATCCAAGCTGGTTGAAAAGGGGCATCATCAGGAGATTGGGCTATATTCATGTATTCTTGATAGAATCCATTAATATTCCCTACGGAGGAAAATTCCTCCTTTATGGCCAATATCCTTTCTCTTGGAAAACGTTCAGGCCAGATACTTTTTTCATCATCATCCCATATAGAATACCATAAAACTTCCCATGCAGATGATTGTTTAGCCCAGCATAAAAAACAGTCTTCAGATATAACAGTTCCAATCATAGCTATTCTGCCTTCATCAGATAAAGAAGGAATAACAGCTTCTGTCATCCACTTTCTATTCTTTGCTCTAGCTTCTGGAGTATAGGCATTAAGCTCTGATTCAAAATCGTCTACTATAATTAAATTAGGACGAGTATCACCTTCGATAAACCCCCTAACTCTTTGACCAGTACCTACAGCAATCATCCTTGTTCCATTAGCAAGTACTATATCTGTATGAGTCCATCTTTTAGCTGTATTAGGCCCTAAATCTCCAAATATTTCTCTGAATTTATCAGAGTGTGTTAAATGGTACTTTATTCTTGACAAGAAATTAATAGACTGTGCCTGAGATTCAGAGACTATTACAATAAAAAGCTCATCATCGGATGCTTTAAATGCAGCTTTCCATAAAGGAAATATAAGCGTAGTAACTGTAGACTTAGCTGTTCCTCTAGGAGCTGCAATTAATACTCTTCTTGTTTCATCGTTTGATAAATTTGCATAAACCTCATTATGAAACGGAGGAGTAGCTTTTTTTAAAGCAGTAGGAAAGCAATACTTTCCAAATAAAGCCATATTATTTTTAAGCTTTTTTAAAGCTTGTAACTGTTCGTACTTTTCTTCGTAATCCACAATTTTAGTAGATTTTTTTACCTGTCATCATTTCGTTAAATGTTCTTTTTGTTACTTCTCTTATATTAATCTTGCTGTCCTTTTTACCAGGTTTATAATCAGTATTTTTAGTATTATATTTTCTATCTTGACCTGATTCAGGGTTTATAGCTTTTTTAGGCTGATTCATTAATCTTCCTCCTTAGTTGTAGTTCTTGTAGCTACTAGTTTATCTTCTGTTTCTTTTAACTCATCTATAAGCTTAGTATTACTAGTAGCTTCTATTTGCTCCACTGTCTTAACTAGATGTTTCTCTTTCATTCCATGCATATCTTGTAGGTTATCTACAGCACGCATTAAATTAGTAATATCGCCTTTATCTTTGGCTTTTTTAATAGTTTCTTCAAGTAAGTCTAACGTATAACCTTCTGTAAGGCCGTGTTCTTGAAGTAACTTTTGTAATTCATCTCTAACCATATCTTGAAACTTCTCCTTCTTCATTCTTCTCTTCCACATAACCTTTTGATTGTCAGTTGGATTATCTAGAACGTGATTTATTGCTTTATCGTAATCCATAGTTTGTGCATAAACCATGGCTAAATTTTTCATTTTCTGCCCTTTTGAGATAACCTCCCATAAAGGCTTACCAGAAATGGTATTATTTGCTTTTCTACCATCAGCATTAAGTTTAACGCTATTATAGTTGGGATTAAAAAAAGTATAACCGTAGGGAAACCTAATATAAATGCTAGAAGATTTGTATTTGGCTCTTGATATGACTTTAGCCACGTAGTTGTCGTCTGATAACCCATATTCTCCTTCATCTGCTTCCCTCCAATATTTATATGAAACTTCTTTAGCATCTGCTTCTTTTTTGTCAAATACTTTATATGTCGTAGGGTTCTTATCCCCTTTATGGTGTATATCTATAGTATACATTAATAATTAAAAGCATTCTCTACTTTGTTATAACTATTCATAGTATCATCTACAGCTTGATTAGCATGAGGCATAAGTTTGTTTACTCTGTTTATAGTAGCCTCGTCTGGAGCTGTGTGATGGAATTTATAATAGGCATCTTGCCTTGCTTTAGTATCTCCTCCGCCTATTAAATTAAGCATATTATCAGAGCCTCTTTGAGCAAATGTATTTGCTAAAAACATAGCATCTGCTTGTTCATCTGTCCAATCATGAGGATTAGAGCTTATATTCTGTATAAAATCTTCGTCAAATCCCATATTACGCATTCTGTTTAAACCAGTAGTTACTGAGTCGTCTGTAAATTGATATACGCCTTTAGCAGATGTACTACCTGCGGCTGCCATAGGATTATTGTCTGATTCTATATTTCTAACTTGTTGAGACCAATCATAGATATTCTTCATATAATCGCCTCTTTCCTCCATAGGTATATTCATTCTGTCAAGCTGGCTAGTTAGAAAATCTATATTTTTTCCTGCAAAAAATGATTCTGGAGCTTCAGGTGGTTGTGATTTGTGATATACATCAGGGCCTCTACCAGTTAAAACTTGATTATTCGGCGTATCAGGGAAATTACCTTGATACCTATCTGATACAGTATCTGTTCCTAATGCAGCTGGAACAAATGAATCTTCTATAAGTTTATTTTGATAAAACTCTTTATCGTGATTAGGAGTATTAAAACTTACTATATCTCCAACGTCATATTGTTCTCCATAGGTCTGTTGATTTCCATACAAATCATGCTGATTCCAGATGTTTTCACCTGTAGGAGAAATAAAGCTCCCTGGAAGCAAGTAATTGCCTTCTTCATCTAAGTACCGCTGCTCTTGGGGGTCATCATCCCATGGATTAGAGCCATAAACGCCTTTGCTATAAGTACTTTTAAATTTATCTTCACTTGGGGCATAATTTTCATTGCCTTGCAATTGTTCATATAAAGCATCTGCCATTGCAGGGTCTGATACTTCTCCTTGAGTATGAGGTCCTCCAAACGATTGTCTTAGTTTATTAAATGCTTGTCCTATTAATCCATCAAATAATGCCATATTTCTCCTTATGTTCTTGGATTATAAAATCCAGCTAATCCTTGTCTTATGGGCGTATCATCCCATTTCATATAGGGGTTATTAGCCCCTGTAACATCAACAAAATTATAATCTCTACCTCCAATAGAGTAGTTCCCTTTTCCAGAACCTCCACCTAGACTTATTGCTTCACTTTCTTCTGAAGGAAGCATGCTTTCCATGCTTTTCCCTTGGAAGTGACTTAACATGCCAGGTAAAGCTCCTTTTGCACTTCCTGCTACTAAAGCTCCTAATAAGCCTTTTCCGAGCATTCCTGCTCCAAATTTTAACCTAGAACGTCTTTTTTGCTTCTTAATATGAGCTTCTTGTTCGTCAGGGCTCATGTTATTCCAGTCTGCCAAATCATCATCAGCAAAGAAATCATCATCTTCATCAGCTATATTGTTATCTACAAATCTAGCATTGTAAGCATCTACAGCACTATTAGGGTCATAAGACTGATTTGTATCTATTTGAGATAGTGAAGGGTCTTCTGTAAATCTATCATTATAGTCAGAAACTCTATTGTCTGTTAACATATCCATAGGAACAGTAGTCTCATCAGCTGCACTAAGTTTATCTGATGCACTAGATAATTCGTCAAATCTTGACTCATAATCAGTAACTCCACTAGCTATAGGGTTATATTCTTCTGTGGAATCTACAATACCTGCAGAATCATCATTCATGCTACTACTAGCTTCAAATCTGTCATTATAAGCGTCTACAGCTCCAGTTACAGGGTCTACAGGAGCACTATCTGTAGAAGTATCTGTGACTGGTTGTACAAATTGAGATTCATAATTCTGTACCCCCTGTGATATGGGGTTAGTCGGCGTAACATTAGTAGTATTTGGCGTATCAACTACTGGGTCAGACGTTACTGGCTGTACAAACTGACTTTCATAGTTAGAAATTCCTTGTGAAACAGGGTCATCATTAACAGCAGGCAAATCAACAGGACTTACAAATCTGGAATTATAATCATCTACTGCAGATGCAGAAGAATCTCCTGTAAAACGAGCATCATAATTAGATACACCCTGCGATATAGGGTCTAAATTTACATTAGACATGAACTGATTAGGGTCTGTTATCAACTTAGGAGTAAATACATTACTTAAAGCTCCTTGCCCAGTTCCAAATTTACCTAGAAAGTTACCACCTCCTTGACCCATTGTACCTAAAAGCCCTTGTCCTGTGCCAAACTTACCTAAGAAATTACCTCCACCTTGTCCAATAGAAGACAAGAATCCTTTACCAGTACCAAAGTTACCCATAAAGCCTCCAGCACCTTGCCCTATACCTCCAAATACATTACCTAAGTTCTTAAAAAAACCTAAACCTTTTGCCCAGCTCATATATCCCCTTATTTAGCTTAATTTATGCTATATTACAGCTATAATTTAACTATAGATACCTATATAGCACAAGTATTTATTTGTCTTTTAAATCTACATTAGAGCTTACACCTACTATACCTCTCTATATATACCTATATATATACCTCTATATATAAAAAATAACCCAAAAAATATATTTTCCAAGCTTTTTCTTGAAATACGCGAAAAAAAGTGGTTTTTAAAAAAATAGGTTGAGAATGAGTGTGAGGGATATACACTCCTAGTGCCCCCTTGAAAATTCGGGCCATACCCCTCGCTCTTCGTTGAATTTTCTGCGTGGGCATCGCAATCTTCAAGGAAGATTGCAACCACTGTTATCATTGATATTATAACAATTAAATTAGAAAGGAATATCAATGTTTGATACATTCTTTAATACTCTATTAGATACTTATAACATTTCATCTACTATGCTTAAACTTTATGAAGAAAAGGATAAAGATGGCAAAGTAACATCTGTTACGCTGTTTATACCTTGGAAGTTAGTTGCTGATAATAAGATAACTACTGCTGTTATTCAGCCGTTGTTGCCTGAGGGTTGGAATGCTACTGATTCATCTAGAACGCAAGACCAACAAGAGGCGATTCAGCTTGGTATGATGGCAACACCATCTATTGCTATTAATGAGGCACGTGATACTAAGGACGCCTTAGCTAGCTATCTTGATAGCAAGAATAAGTAGTAGAACTAAAAGAATAAGAGTGCGTGTATTATGCGTGCTCTTATTCTTTTTTTAATATAAGTAATACATAACTGTTGATGTTATAATAAAATTTAGGCTTATATCTCTAATATAAAAGTAAACTAAAACTAAGGAGATATTTAAATGAAAAAATTTAATGTTTCCACTGTTATTAGCTATGGTAGTAATAATACTACAGCGCAAGTGATTACTTACAGCTTCAAGTTAAAGAAGTTAGTAACTAAGCATTTGCGTTTAGTTAATGGCACGTGGAAATGTAACAATGGACACATTTATATTCTACCAAAGTAGGATGTAAGCCACGGGGATTGCATACTCCTTGTTACCCAAGTATGTAAACTATTAAACATAACTGTCTATTTGGTGTATAAGTGGACATTGCACGGAAGAGTGGTGCGTAGGCAGTTATGTTTAATTAAATTAACATAAGAATTAAATAAATTAGATATGGTGATGATGTACACATCTTTATCATTGGTGATGAAATTAGCTTAAAAGCTAGCCTGTGGACATATCTAATAAACAAATAAATTAACAAAGGAGACAAAATGAAGAGATTTATACAAAGATGGTTAGGTATAACAAAACTATTTAATGATATAAGAGTATTAAATCATTTAATAAAATCATTAGATGATAGACAAGTAAGATTAGAACAAGCATTTTATGAAACAATAGATGAAGATGTAAGTGCTGAGGTTCAATGGAATTTAGTAAAAGGTAATAATAATGACAAATGAAGAAATATTATACTTATTAGATAAGATAGGTATAGAAACAGAAAACATGATAAAACTAACTAAAAGGAGTAAACATGAAAAAGTTTATAACAATGAATTTATTAAGCGGTGCCGTAGAAATAGTAATAGCAAAAAGCCATTGGAAAGCAATGACCAAAGCTAAAGCATTCTTTGGTAGCAATAGCAAAGTAAAGGTTTGGGAAGATAGATTATCTTCTCAATTAAGTTAATAATTAAACATTTATATCAAAGAGTGGGTGGAGAGTAAAAGAGGACAGTTCTAAGATGAAGATTGCTGCAGCAAGGCTTAGACGAAGCTCTTTGGTATAATAATTAAACAATTAGAGAGAGTTACGGCTAAAACCACCATTCGTTAATGAGTTATACACGGATTAGCTATTCGGAGGAATAGACCGTTGTAAGTATAGCCTAAGCGTGGTCTCTCTCTAATAAACTAAACAAAGGAGAAATGATGAACGCATTAAGAAAAGGTATGGATATATATAGAAAGAAAACAGAAGAAACAATAGAGTTTGAATCATTAAATGAAGGCGATAAAGATGACATTAATGATTATTTAGGTTTAAAAGGTAAAGAAAGTATACAGTTCTATAGAAAAAGTGGTTATGGTGCTTTACAAGGAATGTATTGTGATGGTGCAGAGTTTCATTTAGGTCATAATGTAAACGAACTTCAAGAATCTATATCAGAATTAGTATATACTAAAAACAAGCACAATAAAAGAACAATGAGTATGATAAATAGTTATTTAAAAACCCTAGTATCACTAGCAAATATGATGAATATGAAACATCATAATTTGATATGTATGGCTAAACTAGAGATATTAAAAAAGCATAAAGAAACAATAGACATAATTAAAAAAAAGGAGAAATGATGAATAACAAAGCAGAAAAAGTATTAATAAAGTTATATGATAAACTAACAGCTTATAATGATATATATGAGCTAAGATTAAATAGAGGTGATGAAGTTACTCGGGATGAAGATATAGAAAATCAAGTATACTTAAATGTAATAGAGTGGCTTAGTTGTGATGTAGAATTTGAAAGCAAAACAACACTAAAAATTAAAGAAAAGGAGAAATAATGTATTTTAGTATAATTTTAGGAGTATTAACTATTTCAACAGAAGAAATTGAGTCAAGTATAGTCTTGGCTCAAATAGCAGCTTATGAATTAGTTAGTACAGAAGACGGTGGTATAGCCTCATTTTCATTAAAAGGCAATCATGAAGAGTTGGTATATCATTGTAAAGGCAGTAAAGCATGGTCAAACGTTCTAGATTGGTTCAAAAGATACCAAAAAGAAATAATAGAGGGTATGACACAGGAGATTAAAAAAGAGTCTAAAAAGGCTAGATTTTAATGGCTTACTGTCCATATAAAACCAAGGGAGAATTAGTCAATTGGGCTAGCGTGCGTTTCAAACGTTCTAAATCTTATTTTAATAAGATGACAAAGTCTAGGTTATTTGCGATTTACTTTAATTGCTAGCCACTTCAGGGAGTGGAGAGTTGTTAGGGCGACCGCAACCAAAGGTGATTTTTTAGCGTTTTTCGTCGCTATCCTTTGTTACACCTTGTTTGACACTCCCAAACCATTCACAGGTAGTTGCCGTAATGAATCTAGAGTCCTGTGATAATTAAATGAGAGATGTAAGTCCCGAGAAGACACTCCTGAAAACGAAGGAATCAGTATCATCATATAGCAAAAGCTATCTAGGCCAACGATTGGTTTGGGGATATTCCTGAGGCATTCTCTTATTTAATACAGATTTTTTTAACAAAAAGGAGGTTCTATGAACCAATCAATAGTTGCTATGTTAGCAGCATTAACTATATGGTTATGTGCTAATACAGCTAAAACAAATACAGCTAATGATAATTCTTCAATGAATACTAAGATAATAGCTGCTCTTATGGATAGAGTAATTAGTTTAGAAGAGCAATCTATGAAAGAAGAATTACCAGTTGTAGCACCTGAGGTGCAACCAATAGTACCAGAAGACAATACAAATCAATAAATAGAAAGGACTGACATGTCACTTAAAATCAATCTATTAAATAATGGAGAATTTACATCAAGAGATGTATCTTCAACTAATGTAGGTGAGCTTAGAAATGAGCTTGAAATACCATCATCAGCAACAGTTAATGTTGGTGGTACAATAAGACAAAATGATTTCTCATTAACTGAGAATGATTATGTTGCATACGCAAGTAACAACAAAACAGGAGGGTAATCATGAAACCAGTAGAATACTATAATGGCACTAGAACAATAGATGTTATGGACGTTAAATTCTTGTTAAATCCATCTCAGGATTTAGCAAATAGTATGGCTACTGGGCCACAAGATGACCTCTACACGGCACTTGATAGGTTTAACGGCTGGCTGCCAGAAGAATATCAGCTAGCCGTTACTCCTTCATGGAACTGGAAACCAGGAACAATACCTAAGTTTAAAGAGTTTTTAATAAATAATTGCTATAAAATAAACAATAAGTCACAAGGTTTAGAGCATTTAATGAGAAGAACTAGAGAACAAACTAGGTGTTTTCAATTTTATGAAAGCAGATTAGCTGACATAGAAAGCAAGAAATCATGGT
>VTLG01011550.1_pt1 | contig 18283 bp, 29 predicted proteins | sample 4694571 | NCBI WGS metagenome assembly VTLG01 (sample SAMN12604809, study PRJNA352737) | marine metagenome | biome: ENVO:00000447; feature: ENVO:00000209|ENVO:00000569|ENVO:01000036; material: ENVO:00002151; isolation source: viral sequences binned using virsorter ... | reverse complement strand
CATCAATAATAAGCAAGTCAGCACCACGCCCAGTAATAGCACCACCCACACCAGCAGCAAAATACTCTCCACCAGAGTTAGTTGTAAAACGCCCCGCTGCCTTTGAGTCTTGAGATAAGCTAACAGTCGGATATACATCTTTGAAATCTTGTTGGTCAAATAGGTTCCTCACTTTCCTACCAAAGTTATACGATAATTCTGCCGTGTGTGTCGTCTGAATAATTTTTAATTTTGGTTTTTGGCCCATCATCCACGCAGGAAACAAATGTGAAGCAAACTCTGACTTTGTATGTCTTGGTGGCATATTAACAATTAATCGTTTTATCTTTCCACGTGAAATGTCTTCAAATTTTTTTGCAATAATTTTATGATGTGAACCTGCAACAAATTCTGGCCAAACTTTTTTTACAAAAGTAAGAAAGGAGGAACGGGACTCCTCTGCCAGTTTTATTTGAATTTTCCTTAATTCATATTTTAAAACGTCCGTTGGGATTTTTTCTGAAATCATAAAAAAGTTATATCATACTTTCTGTTTGTGTAAAACTTAGCCTTTAGTCTAGTCTGAACACGCACGGGGCAAATTGGGTGGGGTGGGGGCGATCGAAACACTAGATCTAGTTATTGAGGCAATCTAAGTACCTAGATGTTGTAGAAGACTGTATTCAGGTGAGTACCTGCTGCCTGGAGAACGCCGCTGCGAAGCTGCCTGGTTGCTGGTGATAAGACGTAAAAAAGGGGGCATATGCCCCCTCGCCGATCCAATTGGAATTAGGTTATCGGTTTGCTTGTCGTTGAACTATCTCAAAGAGTTTAGCTTTCACTCTATTACCCCATTCATTAACGTACTGAGGTGCGTTAGGGTCTAGGATAATACTTTCAACTTCACTCTCTAAGACTTTATATAAAGCCTTATAATCTAGTCCATCTATGTGATTAGCTTGAACTTGATTATTGTTATCAACTGCTTGAACACCAAAGGCATTATTAACTGCTGATAATTGTCGTGATAAGTAGTCATCATTATTCGGCATTTTGATTTCTCCTTTCTACCTATCTTCTTACTCCCATTTTATTTTATACTCAAGAACTTTATTTCTTTCTTGTGGATAACTTATTACTTGACAACGACCGAGCAGACGCATGTGCCGTGCAACGCATGGTGGTTGTGTATATATCTATATATACTTGTACTTGGTAATGGAGATGGAGAATGGAGATGGAAAATGCAGACGTAAAAAAAGGGCGAAGATCTCAACAACTTCGCCCCCTAGATTGTCGACTGAACTAAAGTTGACAATTTGTTTTCTGCTTAGGCATCATTAGAACTAAGCAGAAATTCTGAAGTCAGCTACTTCATCTATCGTAGCTTTTTTGTTTCTTGATACTGTGCCTTCCGATAGAGGCATAGCTTGTATTTGTTTATACTGCGTTGGTACTTTGCATTGATGATACGCAATCTCGCCAAGTTTTTCCTTGACCAACTGCGAGTCAATTTTAGCACCCAATTTTTGTGTAACATGAATTGTGTAATCCTTACCATGCAACAGGTTTGCATTTTCACTCATAGACAAGTCAATCATCAGTTGTCTATTGACTTTAATAAAGTCTGCTAGAACTTTCTGCATATTTAACGCTCGACCATAAGCGTCTATGATAGCTTGTTTATTTCTTTTGCTTACACTAGCTGGACTCTGTTGAGCTTTCTCTAGTACTTCTATTATATTAACAGCTTTTGACATTTTATTATCCTTTCGTCTTTCTAGTTAATACTCCCTTTATATCCCATGTTATTACACTTGTCAAATCTTTTTTTAATTTCTTTTCCACAGGAACTTCCGTGCCACGCCCGTGCAGCCTCTCCTGGTTGTGTATAGTATACCTATACCTGAAGCTAATCAATGGAGATGGAGAATGCAGATGCAGCTGCGGCATCAGCCAAACGTGCTGCGGAACAAGAGCCACAGTATTAGAACTGCAGCTCCTGCTGCTGGGTGATGGGCGGTAAATAGTAGAGCTATTAAAAGGATCATGAACAATGCACCATTTCCTGCATCTGAGTCCAGGCAGCTGCGTCCTGGGCCACCAGGACATGCGCACCGTCTCCCCAGTCCAGGTACCAGTATTCTAGACGATGTAGTTCTTTGTGCTCGTTCACGTATCCGCGAAGCTCGTCGCTGGGCCCGCCCCAGCTGAACTGCCAACGCCAGTACCCTTCTGGTTGGTCGTTAAATGTATGTGGTTCTACGTAGTCAAAGGCTAGCGCCTCGTACTCTGGGTCCTTCAGGTCTTCCTGTCTATCCCGCCACTGTTCATCCACCAGCTCAGCGCAGGTGGGCTGTTTCTTTATTACTGTTACAGTCTCTGTCATTTTGTTCCTTTCTAATGGGGCTGGCGCTTGGATTCCTTAGCACGCTTTTCCAACCCCCGTTGGTGAGTCAGGGCGTCTGGCAGGAACTTTGCGCAGTGTCCTGCTTATGGAAGCCCGTGGGTTCTCCTCAGCTCCTGACTCGTTGAGAAAGCCTAGGGACTCGCACCCTTCGTGATGACTTTGTCACTTTCTCAGTTACTTATATAGTCCCATCTTATTAGATAGTCAATATCTTTTTTACATTATTTATCCACGGGATTCTTCAGCCCGCAGGTGACGCTGCCAGTCCTGTTACTACTATACTTACCAAGCTACGTTGGTCGGCAATGCAGAATGGAGATGAGTACGACAGCTACCAGCTCAGGATCCTGGCTCCCGCTGCGTGCAGCAGGTATATAGTTATGCCTTTTGGTTTGGCTTCCCCAATGGAGAATGGAGAATGTAATCCTGGATCTCAGCCCAGGCAGCTGGGGACACGGGCAGCGTCCATGTTTTATCTGCGTGTTTGGGGGACAATGCACCAATGGAGACGATGGAGGACGAAGAAAATATACACATCAAGCTCTCTGCGAGGGTCTGATGCATAATAAAACTTCTTCCGCCTTGTCTTGCATGGCTAAAATGCCACGATTTTTGAAAGGGGCTTAACTTTGCTTTGTTAACTTTTGTTGACGTTTTAAGTTCCAACCAGAACATTATACCATCTTTACAACCATAACAGTCTGGCACACCAGGCAACGCCCAACTTTCTATACGAGTCCAGAAAACACCTGGCATATTTTTCTTAATGGACTGCCATAACTTTGATTCTGGCTTCATTAAAAGTACATCAGATAAATAACAAACCCAATTAAAAATGTTAATTTTAAATTAAAAAACAACAGTAAAAGAATAATCAAAAGCACATAACCAATCACGGACACCTCTTCATCAGTTCCATCATCTGATTGTAATACAACAATCTAAACTCAAAGCTCTCAGCAGTCAGTGCTGCACGCCTCAAGTTCTCTATCCTACGCCAGAACAATTCGTCGGTCATAGGTAATGCATGATACTCATACAAGTCTGGTCTAATTATAGCTAACATTATTCTTCCTCCAATATATCTTCATCAACATCATCAACTAAATACTCTAAAGGTTTAAATCTTACACCCTGTTTTAATTTAAATATCTGAACCTCTCCTGTAATAGAATTTAAAATTTCATTACCATCCTCATCAACTTTGTAAAAGGTAATCTCATTTACTAATACTGTCATACTTTCTCCTTTTCTTTGCCGAAGGGAACTAGCTCGGCTACTAGAAAATAGTTCTACACGACACTGTCCAGAAGGTACTATCTTAAACCTTAAAACCTATATAGTCCCATTCTATTTTATAGTCAAGCTTTATTTTCTAATTCTTTAACTTCCTCAAACGTAGTTTCAATACTGTACTGTTCCTTCAAATCCTGTAGCTTCTTCTCTACCTCTTCTCTTGACATCGAGTCGATAGTGCCTGTGAGAATCTCTTTCTTGTCAACGTACAACCCAGCGATCTGTCCTCTCCTGGTCTCAGCAGCTACGGCAGCGTTCCAATTACCTGAAGCAGACGCTTGATCCCTAATGCGTGCCAATGTAGACAATGATCTTTCTTGTGTGCACCGATACCTTTCAACATTTGCTCTAACCTCTGAATCAATAGCTTTTGCAACCACAGGATACAACTCAGGGTTCTGCAACCTGGATGCCAGCTCCGTAGCACTCTTTTTGCTATAACCAGCCTCAGCTGCACACTGCGATGCAGACTTCAAACCCTCTGAATGAACTAACAAAAGAATAAATTTTCTTTGTTTTTGTGTTATTTTAGGGTGATACAACGCTTCCGATAAAGGTTGTGGTATAAATACTTCATTGTTTTCTTCCATAATGCACCTTTTCAATAGATGTTTTCTTCAAATTAATTTTATATTACTAAATAATTCCATGAAATGCGAGTTTTTTTCGTAATATATAGATACTTTGTAACTTGTAAATAGTTGTAAGTTACAAGAAGTTACAAAAAAAGATAAGTATTCTGCTATTTGTAACCTTGTTACCTTGTAACTTGTATTTTACTAAAAAAAATAATTTAAAAAATAAAATGGTAGAAACATCTATAGAGAACGACGTTTATGAAAAGAACTTTGGATCTTCTCTCACCAATCGTAGTGCTTTGTCTAATGCCTGGCGTCCATCAGTCATGATTACTTCCCATTCTTCTGCGGTATATACGCGATCTTGCTTTGGATCATAGAATTTAATTGACACGTCTCCGCAATGACGGCACTTATAAACTTTTCTTACGGGGCTTTCTGGTAGTTGTGTGTACATACCTTTTTATCCTTTGTAATGGAAATAATACCACATTCTCAGGTAGATTTTTCTTAAAATATATCGAATCCATGACTTTCATGTTTTCAATTCTTTCATATTGGTCCGTTGTCCGTGATGCGAGGATCGCGTCCAATAAATCTCGTTGCTTTAATATCTCTTGATCGCTCATCTGCCGCCTGTTCTGTTCTTTTTTCTTTTTTTAGCTTTTTCAGTGGCTTTTTCTATACCCACTCCTCCAATAAAAGCAGTTCCTGCTGTTTTAGTTCCTTTTGGAAATCTCCTAGAAACAACTTTATCAGCGTCTTTAAAATCTTTCATCTGGTTCTTTATAAATTTTTTAACTTTTTTATTTTTTAAAGCTTTACCAATGCCTTTTACAGCTAATCCTGCTCCTCGTACTAATAATCCTATTGCCATAATTACCCTTGATCGCTCATTTTTTCTTTTTTACTGATTTTTTCTTTATTGATCCGCCTCTTTTTTTCTTCATTGCTCTTTCAATGTCATCTTTGGTTAGTCGTCCAGATTTTTTTCTTTTCCTAGCTAATTCCATTGCTCTAGCTGATTTAGTTTTTGGTGATTTAGCCATTTTCTCTTTTCTTCTAGTAGGTGGCTTTTTCTTTGGTTCAATAACTATTGGCATAATACTCTCCTAATTGCCTTTTAATCTCTTTTTCAAAGGTTTCTTCTTTAATCTTGGTTTAATTTTATCACCTAATACTTTTTTCAAAGGTTTCTTTGGCTTAGGTTTTGGCTTAGGTTTATTGCTTGGTCCATACAATCTATTCATCATATCATCGAGTTTTTTTCTTTGTGCTTCTCTTTGACTTTTAACAACTGTAGCTTTTCCAACACTTGTCGCTGCTTCACCACCTAAATTAAATTTTTTCATGAATTTAGGTGCTGGCTTCATTTTAACTTCTCCAAATTTTTCACTGCCTGGTCTAATACCCGCTTTCATTAACATTTCCTGCTGTTTAGTAAATGCAGGTCTTGGTTTTGATTTTCTTGTTTCTGATGTAGACTTCGTCTTACTGCGATCACTTTTCGTTTTATCAGTAGCTCGAGGGTCTTTACTTCTCATATTTCGTTTAACTGTATCAACCATTTTTTACCATGCCACCACGTTTATATCCACCAGCTTTTTTAACTCTGGTTCTAATATCAACAAATTTTTTAGCATTACTAGGTCCAGCAATAGTGCTAATAGTGCCTCCTTGTACCATTTTCGTCATCATTTTTGGGGTAGGCATACTTATCTCTATAGGTTTAATACCCCCGCCTACTTTTTTTCTATAACCATCAACCATATTGTATCCTTTGTTTTAGAGCTGCCGTAGTTAGGCATTTCGCTTCACAAGCAGCTCATAACACTAGGTATAGTATATTATTGCGTTTGACGCAACTAAAAGGGTGGTTCACCCTTAAACTTTACAACAGGATTACTCTGTCGAAATCGTGTAGTTTTTGAAACAGTCGGGGTCCAAGGGCGGTCCGTAGTATACCGCGAGGGAATCTTCAGCGCCCTCTGTCCAGGTTTGGTGGTAATACTTATCTTCATTGATTTCCCCTTGTGAGTGACAAACCTTACACTGTTCAATGGCTTCTTCTGCCTCGAATCTAACTTTAACATATCCATTCCCCTTACATTGACTGCATATAATCATATCTCCTCCATAATATTTTTCGTAGTCGCTCCCATCTCATACGAGTTGCAACTTCTCTCCAGTTCCGTGGGTCGCGGGGTGCGGTCTTTGAAACTTTTACATACTCTCGTAGTAATCGTTCTTTTAATAGCGTCTTGCGGCCCATTCTACACTTTCCTTTCTATTTTCTAATTCTTCTACTTTTGCCTCGTATCTAGCTCGCATAGACCATCTTCCTAAAAAGAATCCTAATGCAAATACACCTACGATGGCAAGTATATGCCATAAGTGAAACATAACCCCTCCCTTTTACACAACATAACTTTATCAAACTTCCAGGTGCAGTACTCATTACTGAAATCACCCATTTCATTTTTTATGCAATCACGCATAAATGTTTGATACGGCGAATAATATACCAAAATGTATACACCCGCCAGTATCGTCCCACATAAGCATATAATGCCTATGATTTTTGCAATGAATTGTAACATCTCAAACAGTACCAAATGTATATTGACTTGCCTTCTTCTTGACACAGCATGTTATCGGTTAGATATTCACGGCTACAACTATTGCAACACTTCTTTTCATACTTCCATTCTGGTTTAAGTCCTTGATGCGACTTAAACTTTGGCAATATAGTTTGTGTTCTCACGCGGCTTCTTTGATTTTAAGACGTGAACCTGATTGTAATCCCCAGTTATATACTTCAAGAATGACTTCTCTATAATCAGCAGCATTTGTGCAGTGAACAATTTTTCTAGAATTTTGTGCTAACTTTTTATTCCAGGTACGTTTACTAAAACGCCAATGATTATAAATAGATAAAAATGCAGTAACAAAGTTTCTGTTTTTATAGTCAACTAAATAATCTTTAAAAGTACAAATATACTCAGCTGTTTCACATGCATCACTCCAATCTAAAATTCTAAAACGTCCTTCTTTAAAGTCCTGTTCTACTTCTTTTCCTGGATTAGCAGTCATGCCAAGCAACATCATTAAATTGTTTCGATGTGAAAATTTATATTTTTTTCTAAACAAAGAATACATGTGATATGGTTTACTATCATACGTGTTTGGATATTTTTGTCTTTCAACATCCATGTTTGAATTTAAGTAATCCTCTGTATTCCAATTGTTTGAAATATTATTAATACGTTGAATATCAGCAACCGTAATGTCAACATCAGTAATGATGTATCGAATAGGAATATCTAATCTTCGGTGAGCTTCTAACCTGTGAAGTCCATCAATAACTTTCATATGTTTATTTACCAGGATTGGTAAAGGCACATATTTTTTTTGTATACTTTTAATTATATGATTAATATTTTTCTCAGCTCTTGCTGTTGTAGGCACTCTATTGCCAACAATTCTGTCAAAAATACTAAAATCTTTTGTTGAATAAATAGTATTATATTTTTCTTTTCTCATGCTGCTAACTTTCTCTTTTTTGCTTCTTGTTTTACCAAGTAGGTTATTTGCATACCAGCCGACCTATCGTCGGTGGCAGCCAACTTCTTCAATAATTTGTAAGTATCAATGGCGACTGCCACACTTTTAAATTTCTTGATGTTCATCCCGTCTCCTTTAATTTATGTGGTAACTTTGATAAGTGTTCTTGCATTTCGATGTCACCAAAATCAAAAGCAGATTGTTCAGGTTCGTGAGCCACGGACGGTGTAAACTTACGCCCTGCATTATTAGCTAAGTTACTCCACTCTAACGCAAACTCCATAAAAAGTTTGGCCATTGTTTCATCACCAAGTCTTTTTGCATCGCGTGCATTTTCTATGTAAGCTTTCGCTCGTGTCAAACGTATCCCAAGACGAAATCCTTCTTTAAACGTCGCCTCGTAGTCTCTTTTAAGTTTCATACTTTCTCCTTTTTAAGTGTGAGTAGGGGGAATCTTTGACTACCCCCAACCTTTTCCCGACAAATCAACCTATAAGAGTTAACTAGTACTTCAGTACCACCCTTGGTTACCTCAGACACTCGTCCGTACTTCACCTCAAGTGTGCCTTACTACCTTGTTACAGTTGTTCAGCCATACTCCGAGAATGTTGCACCATTCTCATTTAAATAATGCTTTAATCTAATATAATGGGAGTGTCAAGTTTCTTTTTTTATTTCTTCTACACATTCTATGGAAAAACGAAAATAAGGGTTCTTTTCAAATTTGGTCCAGCTTTGTTCAATCATTTGACACTGTTCTTGATTAAATTTCATGCTTAACACAGTTTGATTGCCTGTATACACCCATGAATGACCATTAAATCCCCAAAGACTTACTACTAATATAAATGTTTTAATCACCTGCATCGCCCCAGTTGTCACCGCATTCAACGTCGACTTTACTTGGGACAGATAGTTCAACACAGTTTTCCATAATATCTTTAATCTTATTCTTATCTGCATCGCTTGCAACAGAAAAGTCAAGTTCATCATGTACTTGTATGTGCGCCAGGTAGCCTTCTTTATCTAATTCTAGCATGGCTTTCTTTGTTTGATCGGCAGCAGAGCCCTGTATCAATCTATTCAGTGCCTTATACGTCCAGGCACGTTTTATCATATGTTCGCCGTAAACCTGTTGAGCTTCAGCTAATGGCAGAGACTTCTGTCCCCATTCATTCGTTGGTTCCCATTGATCAAAACGACAACGTCTACCCTCTAATGTAGACAGATAACCTTTCTTACCAGCTTTATTCATTGTATCATTCATCAATTGCTTAACAAATGGTACGCGTTCGTTGTAACTTGCGAGCAGTTCACTTGCTGTTTCAATATTAACACCGAGCTGTGACATCAGCTTACCTTTGCCCATGCCATAAAATAATCCTAAATTAATTGTTTTAGCTTGCTTACGAGGTATGTCAGCCATCTCCGATACCATTGTATGAAAGTCAGTTGTTTCATCTTCCTGGTATGAATCAACAAACTTACCTGCTCCTGTAAAGTGTCGTAGGCTTGCGTAATGTACGACGAGCCGTGGTTCTTGTTGCGAGTAATCAAAGATACCCCACTCATGATCTTTCTCAGGTATAAATATACTTCTGATCAGTGGGCCGAGAATACCGTGCCGTGCTGGTATTTGCTGTAAATTAGGATTACTGTAACTAAATCTACCTGTTACCGTTCCTCCTTGGTCGGATCGCATTTGGTGTATCTCAGCATGAATCCTGCCTCGGTACGAATGCTTGGTGATACTTTCAATAAACGTGGTTCTTGCTTTATTAATCTCCCTCGCTTCAACAACCATTTTAGCCAGAGGGGAGTCATGTGTCGAAAGAAAGTTCTTGTCAAACTTTGGTTGTCCTGTTGGAGTACGATCATATGGCAATGAAAGTTTATCAAACGCTTTTGCCACACTTGCGGCAGCCCACACTTCGACATCCACTCCAGAAAGTTTTTTAATGGATCTGATAAGTTTATTTTCTTGTTTTTGTAAATCATCTTTAATTGTGTTTGCTTTATCTAAATCAACGCGTACACCTTTTTGTTTCATCTTAAATAAAACAGGAAACAAATCAGTTTCCAACTCAAAAATATTAACTAAATTCTGTGCAGTAATTTCTTTTTTAAGATGATGCCATAAGCGTAGCGTTACAGCAGCGTCTTGCTCTGCATATTCTCCAACGTGAGATGCGGGAAGCTTCCACATTTCTCCTTTCGGATCTAGACCCCACATTTTGGCAGCCTCGTAGAGTTGGGCTTCCGATTTTGACTCTTTTAGATAATCCTTTGCTAATGAGTTTAGGTCAAATCGAAACCTGTTTTCATCTACAAGTGGTGCCGCAATAAGAGTGTCTATTATTTTGCCTCTAATGTCAACACCCATCGCTGTAAGCCAGCCTACATCATAAAAAGCATTATGAAATATATAATTAATATTTTCGTACGAGCATTGTTTTTTAAGCCATTTAGTAACAATAGCTTTGTCCATGTTGGGCGGTGTTTCGTGAGCAATGGGATAGTATCCTTTCCACCCGTCTACTGCCACAGCGATACCTACTACTTCACCATTCTTACGTATATATCCTGGTCCTATATCTTTTATACCAGGGTCTCTTGTTTCTAAATCAATTGCTATCTCGTCATAACCAGATAGATCAGGGAAGTGATCAGGCATAACCCATTCACTAGGCATGCGATGTACTTTAGGAAACCAATTAGGTTGATCTTTCACGTTTCTTCCTTCTTTTTTTCATTCCTTCATAAATTTTTTTCCAATCCTTACCGATACCTAACTTCACAAGATGCTTTGCAGCTTGCTTGTTTAATGTATCAACAAAATCTTCAACTTGCTTTTCGTTCATGAAAAAATATAGGTTCGTATTCAAACTGCGCTTCCGTACGACGCACAATCACTAATTTCTTTTTGGCTCTTGTCATGCCAACGTAGAAAACTCTTGCTTCATCATCTCTTCCTTGTTGTGTTTCTGTAGATGATTTGTAAGGACCATAAGATAGATCTGTTAACAACATAACATTGTCTCTTTCACCACCTTTACTAGCATGTATCGTTGATACTTCTATACGTGGTGTGTCATCTAATTTATTTCCTTCACGCATAATAGCTCTGAGATAATTTATTCTCTTTCTTAATCCTTTCGCATTTAACACATCATACCACTTCATTGTACGCACGTCTATGTCTTTGATTGTTTCACGCAAACCAAAATCTTTTATTAAATTATCTAATGAATACATAACAGCATGATCACCTTTGAATGTTCCGTAGTTTCTTTTTATACGTGTGCTATCCATGAATTGATAAACAGTATCACATAACTGACCAGATACTTCTTTACCATTTTGTAACGTGGTCCACGCTTTGATGGCTTCAATGTATTTTAAATTTACAACTGACTGTCCGTAACGTTTATATAACCAACCAAACTGTTCTAAAGATTCAGAAACTTGTTGCACAATCTCATGTGTACGACATAAAATTAACCACTCACCTTCAGCCAATCCTTTGTTTAAAGGTCTGATATTTAAGACTTTTCTCTCTCCTTCTTCATCTCTTGGTTTGTAACTTTTATCAATTCTTCGTGATATTGACTGTGCTAAATTTGTGGCAAGAGTGTGCACACTACGTGGGATACGATAAGACTGTGTAAGAGGAATAATAGTGTTGGCATCATTTTTAGCCATAGCTATAAAGTGTTCAATGTCTGCACCTGCCCAACGAAAGATTGCTTGATCATCATCACCAGCAACATATGTTTCAATTGGTTTTGCAACTTCTTGTATCATGTTAATTACTTGCCATTGATGTGCAGATAAATCCTGTGCCTCATCAACAAATAAATATTTTAATGGTGGCGGATTTTTTCTTTGTAAGAAATGATTAAAGTAATCAACGTATTCTAATTTATCTCTATCACGTTTAAAATTTTTTAAATCTAAATCCATTTGTTCTATCGTGTTTCGTGCGCCGTAGTCATTGAGTTTAACAGTGCGAAAGATTTGATTTAACCTATCGTCATCATCAGGAAACTTTGCATACGCAAGATTAATTAAATCCTGGTATTCACTTTTTGCGGTTGGCATAGATATGTCCATACCATTACCTTTCTTCATCTTATTGACAAAGTAACGTCCCGTGATCCGCGATAAGTCATCGTAGTCACTTTGATCCATGATCTGTGATTGTTGTAACTGTAATCGTTTATACGCAAGAGAGTGTAGTGTACAAAAATACGGATACATCTTTTTAAGTTCCGCTTCACTCCATTCTTCTTTCGTAACTCTGTCACGAATTTCCTCTGCAGCTTTTACAGTAAAACTAAAATAACCAATTTCCTCTGGTCTACAATGGCCACCATTAATTAGTTTATCAACTTTGTCTTTTAAGAATGTTGTTTTACCTGTACCAGGAGGACCTATAACTATATTTCTTTTCATTAGTATGGCTCCTCTTCTTTAAAATCTTTTGACTTAACAATGTATTCAGCTTCATTAATTGTTGTTGGTATCTTCCAAATGTGTGTGACTTTATCGTTAACACGCAACTTTTCTGCTGTGCCTTTAAAATCTGAAAATACTTTAAATTGTCCTACATCACTCAATTTATTAAAACGTTTTGTTTTAAGAAAATCTCTAAACGCTTGTGGTTTAAACATATAATAATTTTCTTGTTCATACACCATGCCTTGCAGCATATCTTGTCTGTCTTTTGCTCCACCATTATTCTCTATAAATATTTGTAGATAAGATAAAAACTGACCATTAGAGCTTACTTCACCTGGCATAATAACTTCTTCAAAACCAGGATCATCAAATAATGATTGCACTTTATCTGCCCATGCGTCTGCACGAATAGGTTGTGGACTCTCATTAATTTGTTTTATACAAGCTGCTTTATATCGAGCGTGTTGTGCCAAGGTATCACCATCAATAACTAAAACTTTTCCGTTATGTGTAACTTCAAACATAGGATCATCAGAGACAAACTTTTTTAAACTAGAGATAGATGAAGTAGATCCTTTACCTATACCAAACTTTTTCTGACGGCATTTCATTTTCTCACATACAGTTTTGAACAAAGGTAATTCACAACGAAAGAAATAATTTTTCTTATCACTAATTTGTCCTAAGATTGTTTGCACCTCTCTACTTTTTAAAGGAGGATTAAAATATGTTGTGTTGTAATAATCTAATTTATCTTCAAGTTCTGACTCTTCAAAACGTTGCCGTGCATAAATACCTAATTGAAATAAACATTCGTTTCGTGAGCCTTCACCAAATCCTTGTGATGCTAGTGTAACTAAACAAGGTGGTGCGTCTTTAAAATCATCATTTGATCGTTCTTTTTTTTCTATAACCACCATGCCGAGATTCGATACGACTTTACTTTCATAATGCGTTATAAACATATTCAGATTATCCAATGCATTACCTTCATCATCTAGCGCATATCTTGTCGGATACTCTGGGTGGTTATACGGCAAGTTTAAAAAGTTTCCTGTCCCTTTCGGGTTCAACTCTATTTGTTTTGGAAAAATTTCACTTTCACCATGACCTAACCATGCGGCTATCTCTGTCAGTTTCATCTGCATATCTACTGCTTTTACTGACTCTGCTACAAATAAAAATACATGAGCACCGCCACTCTTTGATTTACATACAACCAATGGTAATTTCTTATCGAGTATGGTTCTAATTAATTTTTTATGATCAAATCCATCATAGGAATCTATATCAATAGCACCCCACGTACAGGTGTTGTCGTCTTTAATAGGAATAATACCAAGGGATGGTTCTTTGCCATCAAGATGGTCATGCCATTTTTGTTCCGTTAGCTGTTGTTTTTCTATCCAGGATTTTGCTTCAAGTTTACCATTCTCATTTTTAGAACGGCTTTCAGTTTGACCATAAGCTCGGTCAAGCCCTGTAAAAATTTCTATAAATCGTCTTCTCTGTTCTGTCATTCTTATACCTAGTTGAGGGAGCGATCTTCAAGAGGAAAATGATGCTCCCTCGTTTTAATTAACTTAAATGTTTAGTATGGAGTTTTTTCCCCATCGTCAACACTTTCGTCATCATGCTTAACTTTAACTTCACCAGCATCTACAGACGCGGAGAAAGCTTTTGCTTGTGAATATAAGTCAGCATCTTCGATTGGACCGATTCGGGAAACGTCCCAACCAAACCATTCACCCAAATCATTAGATTCTGCAATCGTTTTCAATGAATAAATGTGGGAGTATGAAGGAGGTGTAAACAACCCCTTCGCACCTTTTAGCTTTAACCCAAGCATCAAAGAATTCCATCTTTTAGACTTCTTTCTTTGTGTGCTTTTCATAGCGATAAGAGCCTGTGACCAAACTCCATTATCGCTTTTGATTAAACAAAAGTGATTAGCCGTATCTTCGACATAGTTACCATTGGTAAGTCTATCTTTACGTTGATCATCTCTTGTTGTTTTTGACAGTATATTACTGTCGCCTGGATGAATATTAACAGGAGCACCAGTGCCCTTGCCTCTATCTTGCCATTCGATATATTGACGTTGATATGAACAAGGTATGACCTGTACCCCTTTATCTCCGTCAAATATTTCTTTTGTCAGCGTGTTGTAGATCATTCCACTTTCCGCTCCCTCAATGTATTGAGGATCTCTCTTCTTAATCTGTGGTGACGTATCACTCAGAATACGAAGAAAAGGAATTGCAAGATCATCCATGCCTAGTTGCCCTAGCCCTTGATTAGCGTCTGCCTCAAACATGCTAGGATCAAATGCAACAACGTTTCCTGCTTCTTTATTCTTTACAGCGTTTGCCATATTTACTCCTTATTTTTTCTTGGTTATTTTTGTCTTCTGTCCGATAAACAAACTAAAAGTATTGTCTGGGACAGATCTTCCTTCTTGATGCCACTTTTTAATAGTGGCTTTCAGTGTCGAAGGATGCACTGAAATCTTTACTTCAGGAATGAGGCCCATCTCTTTAATTGTCTCTTCAAGATGTTTTGCTTTATTACCCTCTCCCTTACCGAAACTTATACCGACATTATTTTTAATAATATCTCCTAAACCATTATCTTCTAACCATTCATAACAAGCAGATGATTTCTGTGAGTCTTTAGGTATTGATACATATATATCTTCTACTACATCAACCTTTGATCCATCATACATAGTTGTAGATGTCATTCCCAGTTCTGCCATTTTACCTGGTATTACTTCACCAGATAATTTACGTAAATGTTCTTTGTAACCTTTTAATTGTTCTTCAGCGCTTTCAATCGCACTCTCCAAACGTAATTGTTCTCTTAATAATTCTGCTACTGATTCAAGACCAGTCTGATCTATATTAGCAACATCTTCTTCAAAGTTTATCTTGCTCATCTATTTCGCCTTTCTCATTTAAATTAACAGATACAGGATAGTATCGTTGTTGTTTTTTATCCCATTTAAGAATATTAAATTTACCTCTGTTCATTTCAGCGGCAATACAACAAGAAATTCCCATAGCTGCTGGATCTCCCATCATTAAAAGATAATCATTGTCATCAAAATCTTTTAATTTTCTTTTTAGTTTTCGTATAGCTGGCTGTGGACTAAACATAATTTGTTGACCACTTTCAAACAAAACTACAATGTCACCATAATCAGAAGCACCTAATACATTTATATAAGGATTTTCCTGTACTAAAAATACAGTTGGTTTACCTGGTTCTTTTGCTTTACTAAAACTGCTCATACTTTCTATCTTCTCCTTTATACTTGTATTTTGTTTTTACAACCCTTATATTAAACTTTTAGAAAGTTAATATGGATTATAGATTTAAAACGAAGCCGTTTCAACATCAATTAGATGCATTGGAACAAAGTTGGAATAAAGAAGTTTGGGCCTTATTTATGGAGATGGGTACAGGTAAAACTAAAGTATGCATTGATAATATTGCTATTTTGTATGACAAAGGCAAGATAAATGCTGCACTTATTGTTGTACCAAATGGTATAAAACGTAACTGGCGTAACGAATTAGGTATACATTTATCTGATCACATAAACTACCGCGTAGGTATATGGTCAGCATCACCAAAGAAAAAAGAAAAAGATGAGCTTGATCAGTTGTCCGTGAGCGTTGATGACTTAACCATTCTTGTTATGAATATAGAAGCGTTATCCACAGTTCGTGGTCGTGACTTTGCAAAAAGTTTTTTAACACGCAACAATACGTTAATGTGTGTAGATGAATCAACGACCATTAAAAATCATTCTGCGGCACGTACAAAAAATATAATTAAGATAGCAGAGCTTGCAAAGTACAGACGTATCATGACAGGTTCTCCTGTTACCAAGTCACCACTTGATTTGTTTTCACAAGTTCAGTTCCTTGATCCGTGGTTGTTGGAACAACAATCGTACTACGGGTTTCGTGCCAGGTATGCTGTTATTGTTCAACGTAGTGTTGGTACACATTCTTTTCAACACATCGTCAAATATCAACGATTGGACGAATTACAGGAAAAAATACAGCATTTTTCAACTCGCGTCTTAAAAAGTGATTGTTTAGACCTGCCTGAGAAGGTTTATACGAAGCGCTCTGTGTCATTGACTCCCGAACAATTAAAGGCTTACACAGAGATGAAAAAAGCGGCAATAACATTCTTTGAAGAAAATGTAATGACTGCTGCCTCTGTTTTGACACAAATGATACGACTACATCAAATAACATGTGGTCATGTAAAAACAGATGACGGAGAAGTGAAGCCAATTAAAAATAATCGCATAAAAGAATTATTAGAGGTGCTTGAAGAAACAGATGGTAAGGTTATTATCTGGGCCGTGTACCGTTATGACATACAAGAGATAGAAAGAACGTTAGGAGAGAAGTATGGTAAAGAAAGTGTTGCGACATATTATGGGGATACAAAAGATAGTATACGCCAGTCTATTGTTGACAGGTTTATGGATGCTGATGATCCTCTTCGATTTTTTGTGGGAAATCCCAAGACAGGAGGTTATGGCCTTACTCTTACTTCTTCTCACACTGTTGTGTATTACTCTAACGATTACTCATTAGAAGTACGGTTACAATCAGAAGACCGAGCGCATAGAATAGGGCAAACATCAAAAGTGACATACGTAGATTTAATGGCAGATCATACTATAGATGAGAAAATTGTCAAAGCTTTGAATGCTAAAATAGATTTGGCTAGTCAAGTTATGGGTGAAGACCCAAAGAAAATACTATTTGGCTAATGCTCTTTCGAGCAATACTTCGAGCCTTATCACTCGTTCTTTTATTTCTGGGATGTCTGATAATATTATTTTTTCTAGTTGCACTTGTTTTGACTCAACTGCTTGTAGTCGTGTTGACATCATTCCGTAGGTTGCACCTGCGGCTATTAAAATTAATCCGAACCAAATAATATTCTTTAAACTATTTTCCATACATTCCTCCGTAAGGTGGAAAGAAAGATCCTATACCAAAATTATTATTAAAACCACTAAAAGATGATTGATCCATGTTTCCTTGTCCTAAACTCGCAATACCTTGTTCTATATTTTTTAATGTTCCAAGAATATCATCTTGATTAGGGCCCGTGAGCTGTTGTCCAACTCTGTTGTAAGGGTTAGAAGGCACAGCTATTTCCATAGGATTGTTCCCAAAAATATCTTGTCCTACTCCAGGTGTAAATTGTCCAGATTCAATTAATTGTTCTGGAGTATCTATTTGTCCCAGAAAAGGATTCATGGGTGTTACATTTAATGTTCCAGGTGGTGAAACATTGAAGTTTGCATTTGATACACCAAGTAAATCATTTGGTGTTTGTTGTTCTGGTAATTTATTACCTGCAGCTAAATATTCTTCAAGACTAGAAAAACCCGCTCCAGGTTGTCCAGGATCATTAAAAGCAACGTATCTTCCCATGTCGCCTTCTTGACGAAAAGTAGCACCACCTAATTGACCACCGCCTCCAGCTAAAGGATTGTCATATAAAGGTGCGTCAATCACAATTAAAACCCAAAGTTACTCGCATTCATTAATCGTTGATAATTTGCATTATCTAAAGATGCAAGGCCTCCTTGATTTAAATTCATGCCTGTTAATTGATTGTTTATAAAAGGTGTTCTTATTGACGGATCTCTAACTAAATAATCACCAGTTTGACCCGTTCTTTGAGGTGGTATTTGACTTAAATCATAAATATTAAAACCTGTTCCAGATCCAGGTGGTAGTTTAAATAATCTTTCTATACCAGCGGTGTCTGTTGATGTATTTAATACAGATGGGATCCCGTCTCTAAAACCAGGAAATGGTTGTCCTCTAGACATCATAGGGTCTGGTATATTTCCATAATCATAAATAGAATCTTTAGGTAATTGAGCTAATTTATTTTTTCTGTATGCATCATATTCTGCTTGTGACATATTTAAAAAGTCATCACCAGG
>VTLG01008059.1_pt1 | contig 18287 bp, 21 predicted proteins | sample 4694571 | NCBI WGS metagenome assembly VTLG01 (sample SAMN12604809, study PRJNA352737) | marine metagenome | biome: ENVO:00000447; feature: ENVO:00000209|ENVO:00000569|ENVO:01000036; material: ENVO:00002151; isolation source: viral sequences binned using virsorter ... | reverse complement strand
ACTTACGCGGCGCGGGGATGCCCGCCCTGCGTAACTCGTTGATTACCAACGAGTTACGAGGGTTTTTACTTACTCTTAACTCTACTACCTGTCAAGAATTTTTTTGCAGTTTTTTTCTGCGCTTCTCGGCAACCTTCTGCATCCGAATGATTTTATTCTTGCGGTTGCGCTTCAGTTGCTTGCGGTGTTTGGATTGTGCTCGCTTGTCCATGGTTGTTGTTTTGTTAGAGTTGATTAAACTTGTTGATGCCTGTGTCTAACACTGCACTAATGAAGCCCCACACTAACGGAAGGCCAAACATAACAGTTAGAACATCGCCGCCGTGCCAGCCTCGGATGCTGTTAGCGAGTGCCTCGCCTTGTCCTAGCCAGATGGCTAACATTACCATAAAGAGATTAAACACGCTACAGATTAACAGAGAGAGTTGAGTATGGGCAAGGTATGATTTAAAGAATGATTTCATGATGATGGTAGTAGTTTATTTTTGTTGTTTTGTTAGATGATTATTAGCGGCAGTCTTCAGTCCACCAGACCCGTGCCTCTATGTCAACCCACTGCTCAACGCCATTGGTTGAGTTGTAGAATCTTGCGGCTTGTCCAAGCTTGCCGTTGTTGTTCTTGTCAGCGGCTTCTTGGCGTTGCTTCTTATTGAGCGCCCACCAAGTCTCTGATGGGTAACAGGTGGCGATCTCTTCGCAGTTGATGGTCTCGCCAGATTTGTTTTTGAATTGCTTTGTCATGGTAGTAGTATAACAGTTATTAAGTTAAACGCAAGGATTATTTTGTTTTATTTTAGAGCCAATCTTGCTCTCTGTTTTGTTCGTGCGCTTTAAGTATGCGCTCTATAGCGGATGCCCCTTGTGGACAGTCGGACTTGATCCAACCAACAAGGAAGCAGAGATCGTCACGCATGACCTGCGCGGCACTGCGTTCGGTGGTGAACTTGTCGAAGTCGGACTTTTTTGTTTCTTTCGTTTTCATAATGTAACTATACCACAGATTAACAGGAACGCAAGTTTTATTTTACTTTTTTTTCACTTTATTATGGTGAGCTTATCAAGCGCACCAGCGACATCACCGAAAAGGTGATTGAGAGGTTGAGGTTGAGATCTTTCGATCTCGTCCATGATGTTGGCTTCATGCCAGACATGACCGCCAGCATCTTCGAACATATCGCCGCCAAGCGGCATCATGTCATTATCTTCTACGAACTTGTTTATTTGATCTTCTGTAATTTTCATGTAGTAACTATAACACAGGTTAAGGTAAAAGTCAAGGGAAAAAGTGTTTTTATTTTGTTTTTTTATTGGCTGTCCTTCTCGATGAAGAACCAACCTAGACCTTTGCGGTCAACTTGCGCGATCCACTCCTCGCACTCTTCGCGTGTGCCAGAAAACTCGGCATCGAGAGAGTAGTTGTGGTAAACTGTATATGTATTTGTTTCCATGTAGTAACTATACCACACTTTGACAGAAAAAGCAAGCTTTTTTTTATGTTTTTATGCATTTTTTTTTATTAAAAAAAACACTTGACAAGCCCCCCTATTTCTCAAAAATTTTTAGCGGTTTTTCGCGTTAATGCGGCGGGGGGAGGTATTTATCAATCTGTCAATGACGTTCTTGTGAACCGTTAAACGTAAATGCTACAGCAAACCCCCTCCTATTTCTCATCCCTCAGATAAGCAAAAAAATTCTCATAAACAAAATTGAAAAAATATTCAATGCCCCAAAAATAAACGGATGAGTTGTATAGTATGTGGGGAAAACAAAAAAAGAAAAAGCTTCTTGATCAAACAGAAGATACAAGAAGGTATTTGGTTTGAGCAAAATTTTAAGATAAATAGAGACATTTGCGAAGACTGTTATAAGCCCGAAAGCTTGATGCATCGGAACGGCCTCATTTATCACGTTTCTATAGAGCTATATGCAAAAGACTTTGAGCAAGAATTTTGGAATACCTGCAAATTAAAAAGAGATGAAATTTTAAATATGCACCAAGTGGTGGACATTCTTGCCGAGAAAGGCATTGTAAACACCACTTTAAAAGGGAGAGATCGGGCAAAAAAAGGGAGAGATTGGATAAAGATTAGAAATGGGAATTTTTTGTTTGAAATGGGTGTTCCTGATGGAATGAAGCTCCATTTACAAAAAACTACATTTATCTTAAGGAAAGATTTTGAAGCTTTACTTAAACTCCCGCAAGACACAAGTGATGGAGTTAAGCAGATATCTTATATGGGAAATAAGAAGCACCAGTTAAGCGAAGAAAAATTAAATGAATTACATAAAGAAGGTTGGGTTAGATTTGGAGATAATGGAGAACCTAGATTTGGAAACCATTTAATTGAAAAGAAAAGATGTTGTGTAAGGTGTGGATTAATTAAAAACTGGGATGATTTCAGAAACAATAAGCAGGGTAATTCATGGGAGTGTTTAGATTGCGAAAGGGCAAGAGGTAAGAAATATTATGTAGAAAATAAGGAGAAGTGCCTTGCTTGGGCTAAAACCCCCGAAGCAAAAAAAAGAAGAAGAGAGTTAGAAAAAGACCCTAAATACATATATGCCAGAAGAATACGAAGAAGATTAAAAAGTTACATGAAAACTGCTTTTGGGGGGAAAAGCCCATCGTTGTGGAACCAAAAGACGCAAGTTACCAGTAAACAACTTGTGGAGCTTCTTGAAGATTTGTCAGAAGATTGGATGAATAAAAATAATTACGGCGCTGGTTCAAATCTAGATCATGAAGGCGCATGGCATATAGATCACCTTATTCCTCTTTGTTTGTGGGAGGAGTATAAACATATTAATCCTTTTTATATTGAAGGGGCCGAAGGTGATGAGCAGATTGGGCCTAATCACTGGAGTAATTTAAGACCTCTCTGCGCTAAAGAGAATATGGGCAGGGATAGTCGCGATCTTGATTTAAATGAAGTAAAGTTACATTACCAGAAGCTTGAGAGTCTCTATCCCGAAAGATTTAAAACTCATGTCTCTTGACGATATAACAAAGTATGTGCCATTGGTAGCTGGGATTATGTATGCTATCGTGGCTTTTGCTTATTTCATGAAGAGGGATTATGGTTGGGGGATCATCTGGATTTCATACGCTACCGCTAATTTTGGCCTTATGGTGGTGGGCAATCAATAAAACAAGTGTAATATCAGGAAATGAGTCTCTCTTATAGTAATTTACCTGTTTATGTTGGAGAACCAAGTGCTAGCACTGTTTCCGAGACTCTCGGCTATATTCCTGCAACCCAAGTAAATGTAAATTATACTACAAACTCTAGCCCCAAAAGAAACTTGGGTGTTAGTATCGCTACAGGGGATCAATTTAAATTCCAACAAGCTTTAAACACAACCGTCTCGATGACATGCTTTCTCCAGAAAGATTTCGAGGAAGGAATGTCTTGGACTTATTATAACGATGATTTTTTTCCCATAAAAATAGGAAATAATATATTTAAAAAATGTTATGTAAATGATTTTTCTGTGAGTGTCGCCCCCTACCAACCTGTAACCGTGCAAGCGACCTTTACATGTTTAGATCCACCCACGGGGATGGAAATATCTGGAGACGAAAACCCTTATGGGGGAGGCAACATAGACTTCAGACCCGATCAAATCGTTTACGGTCATTCATGTTCCGTTACGAACATGAATACAGTTGTGAGTGATACTCAATCACAAGTCTCCTATCAAAAAAGAATTACTCGCACACCAGTTTTTAAACTGGGGTCAATCAATGCCTCAACTATGCTTCTGGATGGAGTAGAAGAGCAAATGACCATTACATCTACAGGACTTAACAATCTAATTGATTTCAGTGGGGACATCTTAAATAATGAAGTTAAAGTTGACCTAACTTCACTAGATGGCAACGAAGACGACTACCTTGGGAAAATATCCATGGCAAAAGGAGCAACGGTTGCTATTGAAGGTTATAGTGTGGGGCAAGCAGATACAGTTCAAACAACTGCAACAATAAAACAGGTAACTGTGTAATTTAAGTGTAACATACTGTGTAGTATGGCACTTAAAAAATTGTCTAATATACAGTTGGAGCCGCACTTTCATCACTCCATCAAATTCAAGCAGAGGGACTTCAAGTTCACTACTCGTCAGCGGCGATTCCTGTCCACCCTGTTGGACCCCGAAGTTAAAATATTCTTCGTTTCTGGCCCAGCAGGATCAAGTAAGACATACATGTCTCTGTATGGATGTTTAAGGCTAATGGCCGAAGACACTGAAAAAGAATTATTATATGTAAGGAGTATTGCAGAAAGTGCGGATAAAGGTCTAGGTAGCTTGCCTGGAGATATGGCAGAAAAGTTTAATCCCTTTTTGATGCCTTTGTATGATAAACTTGAAGAAATTGTCTTTGAGGGCGACACAGCCTTTCTTAAGCAGAAGGGTCGCATATCAGCCGTTCCTATAAATTTCTTAAGAGGGGCTAACTGGAGCAATAAGTTAATTGTTGCCGATGAAGCTCAAAACTTCACGTTCAAAGAGCTAACCACCCTTATCACAAGATTAGGGGAAGATAGTAAGTTAATTATTTGTGGAGACTTCATGCAAAGTGACATCAATGGCAAAACTGGGTTTGGAGAAATGTTTGATTTGTTCAATGACGAAAGCTCAGTCGAGAACGGCATTCATTCCTTTAAATTTACTCGTAGTGATATTGTGCGTAGCAAAATACTCAAATTTATTATTTCTAAATTAGAAACTCACAAGAAAGTGTAATACTATATGTGAAAACAAGAGCCAATGTCAACGCGGTAGCGGCGAACAGCTTTTTTACATATAAAGGACTTAGACCTTGTTTATTTTAGAAAAAACAGATTTTAAATATATAAATATATAACGATGAGCCATTTATTTTGCCACAGTTGCGGAACTAAGATTTCCTATGCACACGCTAAGCCAAATTTTTGCGGAAAGTGTGGCCAGCAATTAAATTCCACAGTTACGGCTAATACCTCTGAAAAACTTCCCATCCTTGAAGAATCAGTAGTTATATCAAAAGACGAAACGGATGCTTCTACAGTTCCTCATATTAGCAATTTTGAAGTAGAATACGAAAAGCCAGAAAACAAAACTGTCACTTTAGGTTCATTAGTTGGGGAGCCAACCTCCCCTGACTATAAAGAAAGGCGAGAAAGACGCTCAATTAATGAATTTATTGATGAAAAGAAAAAAGAAGGGTGAGTATACTTACGAGGACTTTTCAGACGTTATAGACACGGCTATTAAAAAACAGCAGTTTAAGTGGAGACTAAATGCTGTTAAGTGGTTTGATTTTGAAGACGTTTCTCAAATCATTAAATTGCACATTTCTAAGAAGTGGCACATGTGGGACCAAGAGCGTCCCCTTGAACCGTGGATAGGGCGAATAATCTCTAATCAGATTCGCAACCTAGTAAGAAACCATTATGGGAATTACGTTAAGCCCTGCACTAATTGTAAATTTGCGAGGGGAGACGATTGCTCATCAACTGTTACAAAAAAACAAGATGACACCTGCGAGCTTTACGCAAAGTGGGAAAAATCTAAGAAATCGGGGTTAGAGCTTAAAATTCCCCTGTCTACTGAAGATTTCACTAAAGAGGTTCAGGGTAAACCTTATACGGACTTTGATTTTAATTCTTCTTTAGAGAGATTAAACATCCACATGGAGATAAGGTTAACGGAAACTCATTTTGTTGCTTACCAAATGTTATACTTTGAAGACAAAACTGAGGAGGATGTCGCTCGTTTCATGGGTTATAAAATATCCCCCCAAAAAAAGAAGCTTGGATACCGTCAAGTGAAAAATTTAAAAAAGAAGTTTCTAGAGATCGCTTTAGAAATACTAGAAGAAAACGATATTATAGGAAATGGACCTCTCTGAAGATCAGAAGGATTTTTTACGAGAAAATGCTGATTCAATCCCGAACCTTATTGACCTAACTAAACAATGTTTCAATGATGATAGTTTAGATGGAAGATCTAAGGAAGGAAGGGCTGTCAGAAAGTTTTTGGTAGAAAATTCTATTGAATTTAGAACGACAAGCCGAGAACGAGCCGAGTCTATTGAGTTTTCACGGGAGCAGCAAGAATTTATTATTCAACAAGCGGAAGAAGGACTTTCTTCATTGGAAATCGCAAAAATTGTTTTTCCATCTCGTCGCGTAATGCCACTTAGCTCAGAGCAAAGAGCAGTCTTGGCAGAAATCAGAGCAGTTAACCCCGACATTTTACCGTCTCAAGACAGCGGAGCTTTAAGTTCATACATTTCACCTAAGTCTCCATCCCGAATCATCAAAAAAATCAATGATGCTACAGGATTAGGCTTAGATGAACCGAAACTTAACAGACAAAAGCAAGTCTGTGTCGAAAAACTGGGGACCAACCTTTCGAACTCTAGATTTTTAAAAATTATTAACAATTATCTCAATGAAGAGGATCGAGTCCTCTTTGAGCATGAGTTTATACGTTTAACGTGGGATAAGCCCGATCTAACAGCAGATGAAATTAATTTGTATTTAAATGTCTGCAAGGAGGTAATTAATTTGGAGGTTATTAGTGCTCACCTCAATAAATTGAACAATATGTTTGATGAGGCTGATGAACAGCAGGAAATGTCCATTCGCTTGGCAGAAATTATCAAAGCTAAGAGTTCTGAGTATCATCAATGCGAAACTCGCATCGAGAACTTAACCAAGAAGCTCCAAGGTGATCGGGGTGAGAGGATGAAGAAGATGCAGAAAGAAAATGCTTCGTTTCTTTCCATTGTTCAACTTTTTCAGGAAGAAGAAGAAAGAAAGACCATGATAAGGATAGCAGAGATGCAAAAAGAGGCAGTTAAAAAAGAAGCAGAGAGATTAGAGGGAATGGCAGAGTGGAAAGCAAGAGTTTTAGGAATTGGCCAGCAAGATGTCTTATGATTGCAAAGAGTGTGGCGAGTCTTTTGATTCATTAAGAAGTCTCCACGCACACATAAAGAAACACGGTAAACTCCTTGGGGATTACTATGTAGATAATTATGCAAGGAAAGACAAACTAACTGGAGAACTGATTGAGTTTAAAAAACACGATCAGTATTTCGCTGCTGACTTTATCAATAAAAGAAATATGAAAAAGTGGTGCAAAACAGCACCCCGCAAAGAGGTTAAGGAATACATTATAAAAACTTTTAAAGAAAAAAAGGAAGCCAAGGGGCTAGAGGGAGGACCACCTTCCATTTATCTGCAAACAGCAGGATTACCCGATGTAGATCTCTGTAAAGAGGTTTTTGGCAGTTATAGCGAAGCTTGTAAACAATTTGGTATGTTGCCCATGCTTTCGGGGCAACTACCAAATGAATTTAAAAACGATTATTCGGACACACCTATACTAATAGATACCAGAGAACAAAAACCACTATATTTTAAGAATTGTAAATCTTTGAAATTAGATGTGGGCGATTACGCTGTTGGAGGAGATTTATATGACTATACATTCGTGGATAGGAAATCTTACCAGGATTTCTGTGCTACAGTAACAAATGGCTATGCGAGATTTGTAAAAGAGTTAGAAAGGTGTAGATCTATGGGATGCGCCTTATTTATAGTTGTGGAAACTGCATTCGATAAGATGTGGGCCAACAATAGAGCGGGGTATAAGAAATTTAATTTAGATTACGTTTATCACAGAATGCGCGAGATACAGGCTGAGTATTCAGATTGTTGTCAATTTGTGTTTAGTGGCTCTAGACGTAAAAGCGAAGAAATCATTCCCAAAATTCTTGTTTTAGGAAAAAAACTATGGGCAGTAGATGTCCAATATTTTTGGGATAAACAACTTAAAGAAGATGGCTTGGGAAACAGGAATACAAAAGCTCCACAGAGAGTTCAAGGATATAAATCAAGAGATCACCGAAAAAGAGGGGTATTTAGAGGAAACTGAAGCAAAACTTTTGCTTTATAAGTTTCTGAGGGAAAATCCTTCTTTTGCCTGTGAATTGTTCACTGGAGTTAAGTTGTTCCCTTTTCAGCATATGGCTATTAAGGCCATGATGGAGTCCGATTACTTTTTGGGCATATGGAGTCGGGGAATGTCTAAAAGCTTCTCTACGGGCATTTTCGCGCTCTTAGACGCTATTTTAAATCAGGGTGTTCAAATAGGTATTCTGTCTAAGTCTTTCAGGCAGTCAAAGATGATCTTCAAAAAAATAGAAGATATATCAAAAAGCCCCAAAGCAACCTTTTTCTCTCAATGTATTACAAGAGTCTCCAAAATGAATGACGAATGGGTCATGGAGATTGGTCAAAGTAGCATCCGCGCTCTTCCACTTGGTGATGGTGAGAAACTTAGGGGTTTCCGTTTCCAGCGAATGATTATTGATGAGTTGCTTCTCATGCCTGAGAAAATTTATAATGAGGTTATTATCCCTTTCCTTTCTGTGGTTGAAAATCCCACTGAGCGTCAAGAGGTATACGATTTAGAGACACAGATGATCGAGAAGGGTAAAATGAAGGAGGAGGATAGAAGGCGCTGGCCAAACAACAAAATTATTGGTTTGTCTTCTGCCTCTTACAAATTCGAATACCTTTATAAGATATATCAGCAATACGAAAGCTTAATTCTCAATGAGAACAAGCAAGATGGAGCACATAGAACAATTATGCACTTTAGTTATGATTGCGCTCCTGAGCAACTATATGATCAAAACCTGATAAGTCAATCAAGGGCAACCATGAGCGATTCTCAGTTTGAAAGGGAATTTGGGGCCATTTTTACAGATGACAGTTCAGGATACTTCAAAGTAAGCAAGATGGCCGCTTGCACTATCCCAGATGGAGAGGGGCAGTGTGTGGAGGTAGTGGGTAACCCAAAGGATGAGTATATTCTAGCATTTGACCCTTCTTGGTCTGAAAGTGAAAGCTCTGATGATTTTGCGATGCTTGTGATAAAATTGAATCACGATACTAGAAAAGGAACAGTGGTTCATAGCTACGGACTATCGGGAGCTAATTTAAAAACACATATTAAATACGCCGCTTATCTTCTTACTCATTTTAATATTGTTGCTGTGGTTGGAGACTACAACGGAGGAGTGCAGTTTCTTAATTCTTGTAATGAAAGTGATATCTTTAAAAAGAAAAACTTAAAACTAGGGGTAATTGAGGCAGACTTGGATAAAGTTCCAGACTATGAAAAGAATTTAAGAAAGGTTAAAAACCAATACAATTTAACCACGAAAAATATAGTTTTTCTGAGGAAGCCCACTTCTCAATGGATACGGAATGCAAATGAGCAACTTCAAGCTGCATTTGATCGCAAGAGGATATTTTTTGCGGGAGCAGCAATGAATGATGATTACAATATTCAGCGCAAATCCAATGTTCCAATTAAAGAATTAAAATTTATTAGGAACGACCCAAATGAAAAGGGGCCAGCAGGAGCAAGAATGATTGACTTCGTAGAACACCAAAAAGATATGATGGACTTAATTAAGGTCCAATGTGCTTTGATACAAATTACGACTTCGCTGCAAGGAACTCAAAGTTTCGATTTGCCACCCAACCTAAGAAAACAAAGTGGTGCAGATAAAGCTAGAAAAGATTCTTATTCTGCCTTAGTTTTAGGTAATTGGGCAATGAATGTTTTTTATGATATGAACTCTGAAGATATCGGGAACGTTCAGTCTACATTTACACCAATGTTCATTTCTTAACTTTTAAAAGTTGAAAGTTAACTTTGGGGTGTAATATGAAATATATCCATGGCTAAAAGAAAGTATACTAAGCGTTCGGAGTATTGGACAAAATTCGATACGAATCAACACCCCTCTATTCCTGAAACATCAGAAGCTCTTCCAGAATTACTTGGAGAGCCTTTTTATACATCCACGGCTTCTTACAGTCAAATTTCAAAAGCGCGGCGACAAGCAACTAGCACTAGCGATTTTGGAGGAGCACGAACCAACAGAGCGGCTTATAGACCTTTAATTGATAGATTTTCTAGTATTAGGACAGGTCTTCTGCCTTATGAATATGCGTCTGATGGAGTAACAGCAAGAGACGCTATTGAGTTATGTCAAAAAGCTTACGCTAACGTTGCCGTCTTCCGAAATGCTGTAGATATTATGTCAGAGTTTACAAACACTGATATTTATCTAGAGGGTGGAACTCGCAAAAGCCGAGAATTTTTTTACGAGTGGTTCAAAAGGGTAAACATAATTAACCTAAAAGATCAATATTTTAGAGAGTATTACCGAAGTGGAAATGTCTTTCTTTATAGAGTAGATGGAAAATTTAAAGCGGAAGATTACGCAAAACTTATTAATCAAGTAGGAGCAATTAATGCATCCACCAATAAGATTCCCTTGCGCTATATTTTACTTAATCCTTATGACATAATCGCAAAAAGAGCCACTACTTTCAACAATGGCGTTTATGAAAAAGTTTTATCGGAATACGAAATTGCGCGTTTGAGAAGTCCTCAGACCGAAGAAGATTTAGCTATATACCAAAGCTTAGATCCAGAAACTCAAACTTCTATACAAAATGGATCTTATCCGAATACAGGCTTGAAGATACCATTAGACCCCAGAAGATTAGCTTTTTCTTTTTACAAGAAGCAGGATTATGAACCATTTGCGATTCCTTTTGGCTTCCCCGTTTTAGAGGATATCAATGCTAAGATGGAACTCAAGAAGATGGATCAGTCTATCACTAGAACTGTGGAAAATGTGATTTTACTTATCACGATGGGCGCTGATCCAGAAAAGGGTGGAATAAATCCAAATAATCTCGCCGCCATGCAGAACTTGTTTAAGAACGAGAGTGTGGGGCGCGTTTTGGTTTCTGATTACACAACCAAAGCAGAGTTTATTATACCAGAACTTAATTTGGTATTAGGCCCAGAGAAATATCAAATTCTAAATGAAGATATCAAACAGGGACTTCAAAACATTGTTGTAGGAGAAGAGAAATTTAACTCCACCCAAGTAAAGGCTCAAATCTTCATTGATAGGTTACAAGAGTCCAGATATGGCTTTTTAAATGATTTTTTAAATAGAGAAATCAAAAGAATTGCTAAAGGACTGGGATTCAGGTCATGGCCAGAAGCGAAGATGAAGGATATTGATATGAGGGATGAGGTTCAACTTATGAGAGCTTCCACCAGACTCATGGAGCTTGGAATCATTACGCCAAAACAAGGAATGGAAATGTTTCATAATGGAAAATTCCCTGAACCAGATGAGCTTGAAGATGCTCAAAAGGACTTTTTGGAAGATCGGGAGCAGGGTTATTACAACCCCATTGTGGGTGGAGTTCCTGTTATTGCTCCTGCTGGGGGTGCAAGTGGACCTCGCAAGGAAGCTGGAAGACCAGAGGGGACAACAGATATACCTTTAGCAAACGCTACTTATTCGCGGGCAAACATCCAAAAAACTATTTATGACATAGATAGTCTCATACATGATGCTAAGGATAAATTTATGAAAAAATTAAAAGCAAAGAAGCTTACCGAGAATCAAAACGATATGATAAGTAATCTTTGTGAATCTATTGTTTGCTCTCAAAACAAAGAATCTTGGGCAGAAACTTTAGAATCGTGTGTAAAAGATTTTAACGAAATAGAAAATTTACAAACTTTAAAGGAAGTTTTAGATATTTCAACACAACACACATTAGAGCCATACCCAGCCGCAATTTTATATCACAGTCATGAAAAGCAGTAATTCACACCCTAGCGAAATTGAAGTTTCTTTGTCAGCCGAGCAGATTGAAGCAAAACTAGATAAGAAACAATACGATAAAATTGATAAAAAAGAACTCAAGCGCGACACCAAAAAGGAAAAGGTCGAGCATGAGAAGGACGCTATCAAAGATGATAAGGGTAAAATCAAAAAATTAGAGAAGGGTAAGCCATCCGAGAAGAAGGATGCAGAAAAGAAGGCTCTCAAGAAGGACATGAAATTTGATAAAGAGTCCAAGGAGAAGATGGAGGGAGATTATGGTGGAGGTGACATGAAAAAAGTGAAGCCTAAGAAAAGTTATGCCCAAATGCTTGTAGATATCGCTGCCGAAAGATTCGGTAAAAAAAAAGAAGTGAGTTAAAGGATAGCGATTTTCTTGACCCCAAAAGAAGGTCTTTTCCAGTGCTTTCGGCTAGGGATGTAAAAAATGCTGTAAGTAGTTGGGGGAGATATGAAGGCTCTATGACTTTTGAAGAATTTAAAAGAAAACTTATTCAAAGAGCTAAAAAAATAGGGGCAGAAAGCGCCCTTCCTAAAAGTTGGATGGATAAAAAATAATGGACTACAAGTATACCACCACTTTCGAATCTCAACTCATTGCCTGTGAAATCAATGAGTCGCCATTAATTTCCAAGGCATCGCTTCAAAATTTGGCCCCTCTTTTGCCCAGCGATATTGACTATGAGAGCAATGTAGATTTATTGGGAGTAGCGTTTAATGCTGCCGTTGTTAATAAATTCAATCGCAACGGGGACGGAATGGATACTTCTACAGCAGTAAAATATACAGATAATTTTGTCCACAAGCCCACAAATATTGAACATGACAAGCAAAAGGTGGTGGGTCACATAGCCTCGGCAGGTTATAGCAGGTTTGGTTCTAATGAATTATTGACTGCCGATGAGGTAAAAAATATAAAAGAACCATTTAATATTGCTCTGGGGGCTGTTGTTTATAAAACAGTTAATGAAAATTTTACTAATTTAATAGAAAGCTCACTAGACCCAGATAACTCATCCTACCAAAAAGTCTCAGCTAGCTGGGAAGTAGGTTTTAATGATTATGTTTTAGCGGTAGGAAGCGAGCTTTTGAGTGAGGCTAGAATTGTCTCTGACCCTGATGAAATCGAGGAATTACAAGGCTTTCTTCGCAGTTATGGGGGTTCTGGAAAAACCGACAAGGGGGAGAGTATTCATAGGTTAATCAAGGGTGATATTTACCCTCTTGGAATTGCATATACATTAAATCCTGCGGCAGAGGTTAAAGGTCTGTATGGAGAAGCTCCTGAAAAGGCTAAAGTTTTTATAAATGATAAGCGTGATAAAATTTCACAAAATAATAATTTAAATGTAAACAACCAAAAGAACATCATTGATATGGAACTTGAACAGACTCTTAACGAACTAAAGGATCTTCTTAATGAGAAGAAATTCTCAAAGGAAGCAGTCGCTTCAATGACCGATACTTTTGCAGATGCTATTCGCCAACGCGATGAGCAATATCGCAAAGATATTGAGGCAGAGCGGTTAGCGAAAGAAGGTAAAACAAAGGAATATGAAGACCTCAAATCTTCTGTTGCTCAACTTGAAGAAAAACTTGGTGCTGCCAATGAGCGTATTTCTCATTTCGAAAATGAGAAGCGAGCAGAGGAAGCCGTAGCCAGCTTCAATCAGCGCATGGAAGAAGTTGATGAGAAATTCGAACTTGATGATCAAGATCGTGAATTTCTCGCTTCTGAGCTTAAGAGTCTAGAGAATCAGGAAGCTTATGAGGCATTTGCCTCCAAACTTGAAGTTTTGTGGAAGCACAAGAATAAAGAGGTTCAAGCTGAGTTTGATGCTCAAATTCAGGCCCGTATTGACGAAGAAGTCGCTAAGAGGGTTTCTACTGCTTCTACTGAAGAAGTCGAAGTTGAAGAAGCTCTTGATGCTGCCGAAGCAACTGATTCCGCAATCTCTAACGCTAATGAAGCTGTAGCTTCAGAGGAAGTTTCCTTGCGTGACAAGTTCAAGTCAGCGTTTTCTCGCGACAACATTGAAATTTCTTAATTTTTAACACTAAAATATTATGGCATTACGAATTCTACCATTCAGACAATATTCTGATCACGATGTCGTGAACATGTATGCTCTTTTGAATACAGACGTTCTCGATAGCACAACTGGATCGGGCGCTGGCGATGCTGGCGTTTTCGTGAAGGTGACGGAAGGTAACTTCGATAAAGATCCGATTACTTACGAGACGAACGCTTATCTGGGTGATACCAGCTATCCGTTCCTCGGAACTACGGAGATGTATCCAGCAGTTAACCTTAAGGTTACAGGGTCTACCTCGGGAGAAATTCCGTTGGGAATGACTCTTTATCAGACGGCAAAAAATGATGAGAACGGCGAAAAGCTGCTCTACAATCCAACTAAGCAGACCGAACTTCAGGCGATGCTCCCAGGACAAGCAGTTCCTATTGCTACCAAGGGTATCTTCACTTTGAGTTCAGACGCTTTCGACGGTGACACCAGCGTCTATACCCCAGGAAAGGGCATTCGCACCTCTCTTACTAATGCGGGTAAGATTACTGGCGCTCTCCGTGCAGATGGTATTCATGTTTTTGGGCATGTTCTTGGAACAGGTCACCGTGCAAACGTAGGAAACACCACTGATCAATTCTCTGGTGACTACATCGTTGTATCTTTTGACTGTAACCGATAATTAGAAAGGCTTTTATTCATCATGAAAATTACTTTAAAAAGAACACCAGAACAAGTCGAGCTTGTAAAAGCTATGGCTTCTCGCAACCGTAACGTTGCATATGAGGCTCAAGTAGCGCTTGCTGAATTCATCGGACCAGTTTTGGCCGAAGTTCTCAATAACGCTCCTACTGTGAGTAACCTCTTTCAATCGCTTCAATTTGATGCTGATGACAATCCGAGCATTCCTCTTGATCTTTACTACAATATCGCTGACGAAGATTATGTCAGGGTTTGGAGTCAGACTCATGCAGGTGGTCTCCCCAGCAACCAAGTGCTGCCAACCGTTTCTGAATTGAAACTGGCTACTTACAGCCTTGACGCTGCTGTTGATTTTGATCGGAGATATGCTGCCAAGAGCCGCATGGATGTTGTGGGTAAGACTTTTACTCGCGTGGCACAGGAAATTCTTCTTAAGCAGGAGCGCACTTCCGCTACTCTGCTTATGACCTCCCTTGCTAACGCTAGCACGAAGTCTTCTACTGCTACAAATGATTCTCACATCCAAGCGTGTGAAATTGACAATCAGTTTCTTCTTGCTGACATTAATAACATGTTCACCTTAGCTAAGCGCATTAATAGCTCTTGGATTGGTGGAACTCCTACGACTCGCAGTCGTGGAATCACTGACCTTATCTGCTCTCCTGAGATTGTTGAGAAGATTAGGGCAATGGCTTATAACCCAGTAAACACCGTTGACGCTCGCGGCACATCGCCGTCAGCAGCAGGAGATGCTAACGGTATTGCTGCTCCTGAGTCTCTCAGGGATGAGCTTTTCCGCAATGTGGGTCTTACAAGCTTCTTTGGCCTTAACATCTTAGAATTCAACGAGATGGGCGTAGGTCAGAAGTTTAATGATCTCTTCAATACTGCCGCTGGTGGTGCTACTTATACCGCTCCTAATAGCGGTAATAGCTTCGCATTCGCTGGTGCTGGAGATGAGATTGTAGTCGGTGTTGATCGCACTCGCGATTCGCTTATCCGCGCCGTTGCTACGGACGCTGAGAGCGGAAGTGAGTTAAACCTCATCGCTGATGACCAGTATAGCATTCGCCAGAACAAGATTGGCTACTTCGGATCTCTTGAAGAGGGTCGGGTAGTTCTTGACAATCGCGTTCTTATTGGATGCGCTGTGGGAGCATAATACAGCAACTTCCCTTATAAAAGAAGCCGTCCCCTTCGGGGGTCGGCTTTTTTTTTGTAATTTTTAAATCAAGTGTATATAATTGTATATGCCTAAGAAGAAAAAGAAAGCTCCATTTAAGGAGGTCACTACAGGTCAAGAGCAACCCGCTAAAAAAGGATTGCTGGAAGAGTTAGAAGAGTTAAGATCTAAAGGGAAGACCAGCACCGCTCGCTATAAAGAGGTGCTAAAGGAGGTAGAGGTTTTATATGGAGTGGGAGAAGTGAATTCTTTTGGGACTAATGATGTTGGTATCCTAAAAGAAAAATTAGAAAAGATGAGCAAGGCAGATTTGCAAGCTTTCTCTAAGAAGGTTGGAATTAATCCATTTTATGAAAGACATATGGTGGTAGAAAACATCGTAAAAGAATTTCATCGCCAGCAAAGCCGCAACAACATTTTTACGGCTCCACAGCCTGTTCCTGCTATTGAATTAGACCCAAATAACCCAGAGCATAAAAAGCTTCTAGATTGGTTAAATCAATAAAGATAGTGTAATACACTATATGCCGAACGTATTAGAAGATCTCGCCTCAGGAATTGTGGTCACTGAATTTGACGGTGACACAGGAATAGCTACCGTCTCTAATGTTAGTGGGTGGCTTTTCGAAAATCTAGGACAGTTAAACACCTACTTATACACAGACTTTACGGGTTCACAAGCTAGTGGAACGTATGGAGAGATGGATATCGAAGCTCAAAATATCCTCAAAGAGCTTTATCTTAAAAACTATTATACTAAGGAAGCTCGTAATGCGTTAAGAGGAATCGTTAACTCTAGTGTTAGCGGAGATAACGTCTTGTCCTTAAGGGACGGAGAAAGCGCTGTAACGTTCGTTAATCGCAATGAGGTGTCCAAGGTCTACAGAGGGCTTGCAAGCGATTCTACAGAGAACCTCAAGCGATTAGTGGCCCAATATAATATCTATCAAGCTCAACCCAGACAACTGGGAGGAATTGACGGAAGCGGTAGGGGTTTGGTATATCGCTAAGATATAGCTTAAGCGTTACGCTTTGCTGCAACGTAAGCAGCATAAAGACCCTCTGCTTTTTTGGGATCGTGTGCCTTAACCTCAAGCCACTCAGTCTTTAACTCGGCAGGAGTTTTAGCTGGTGCGGCTTTGGGGGCAGCTTCCTTCTTTGGAGCTTCTGCCTTAGGTTTGGCTACGGCTTTTTTGGGTGTAGATTTTTTATCACTCATAGTAAAAATTAATTAAAATTACTGACGGCGGTGTCCCATCCTTACTGACTCTTTTTTCCACTCAGGCCAACTAGGGTCAATTTTAGGACCACTAGACGGAGTTGGAGTTGGTTCAGGTTTGGGTTCTGGAGCCTTTGCAGAAGGCGTAGGCTTTGCAGAAGGCGTAGGCTTTGCTTGTTTATCTTTATTCTTCATATTATGCGCGGTAAACGTTAAGACCATTGGCTCCACTCATGAATACACCTGCTGTTGTATCACTAGGACCACCGACAGTGGCTGAGAAAGTAAGGTCTACAGACTTGTTAGCTCCAATGCTGGAAGAGTAAGATTCACTATCAATCTTGACTCCCTTAAGAGTATATCTGACAGCTTCAATTCCATTAGAATCCTTGATACCAATATTAACATTTTGCACACCAGAATCTAAAATTTCGGCAAGGTTTGCAGCGTGTGTGCTATCCATAATAGCGCTTAAAGAAACTGTTGGAGTAACTGGGAAGTCTACCGTTCTAGCGAATGGGAACTTAGTTCCAAGACGAGAGAGAGGAGTTCTCGAAAGAGGTAAGGAAATTGAAGCACTTTGAACGTGAGCAGTTCCGTCTCCAGTTAAATCTGCGATAACTTCGCCAGCAACGTTACCGAAGTTAACAGTAACATCTCCTGGGCGTAATGCTGTAATGGTAGTTCCGTTAGTTGCTCCTCCTGGGGTTGAAACAGGGGCTGGAAGAGCGGCTATGACAGGGACCAGTGAGGTTCCTGCTGCTTGGTCAATCGCAGGGCTTTCCATATTACCACTTGCTTGTTGAGCATTCATGTTAGCTCCTTCCATGGTTACAGAAACCGTGGGAAGAGAACCTACAGAAAGATCTACTGAGTAATCACTAATATAACAGTTTCCGACTCCAATAACAGTATCAGCACTGTCAAGAGCCTCTCCTTTGTTTAGGTCTATTCCATCGGGAGAAGTTACAATAAATACGTTTTGACCAGAGTGAGCGACAAGGTGACCAGAAGCAAAGTTTCCTTCTCCAGATCCTACAACTCCATCTGCTCCCGCACCTTCCCCAGAGAAAAACCCTCCAGTTTGGTGGACATAAAATCCTAATACTCTTTCGTTATAACCATCAGTCAACAGGTAACTAAAATCAACAGAAACAGTTGGTGGATCAAGAACGATAGAATCAATACGGGCTAATTCACCGTATTGATTAACATCTTGTCTATTAATTGTGTAGCTATAGTTAGCACTTTGAACTCGTTCTAATTGTTCATGATCGACTGCTGCTGTTGCGGCAGCACCTGAAGAGACAATTAAACCCTCTGATTGATAAATAACTCTGTTTCTGGCCATAGTGAAAGATTCTTTCTGTTGTTTACAGTTTTATTGTTAAAATATGAAATTAAGAGAAGCGATATCTGTGCTGTTGT
>VTLG01006269.1_pt1 | contig 18288 bp, 32 predicted proteins | sample 4694571 | NCBI WGS metagenome assembly VTLG01 (sample SAMN12604809, study PRJNA352737) | marine metagenome | biome: ENVO:00000447; feature: ENVO:00000209|ENVO:00000569|ENVO:01000036; material: ENVO:00002151; isolation source: viral sequences binned using virsorter ... | reverse complement strand
CTTGGTGGTAACAATATCAAGTGGCATGATAGCCCCCTTTCATGTGTTGTTGCGCTGCCGAACAACTCGACAACAAATACACTATAACAGCTAATTTCCAAATGTTGACCCCACGGGCCAAAATAATTTGAAAAAAGATTTGTGACCGGCTGGCCCCGCGACTCGCCGCCGATCCGATCATCCCGTCACCCCGCCCCCGAAGCTCAAAAAAAGCGGAAACATCCAGACAATCCCCAAAAAATATAGCGTCACCTCGTTTGTCTCGTTGGTTTTTTATAGCGTCATCCTATTTGTCACGTGATCCCGTACCGATCCCGCCACACCCGCCAAGTGATAGCCTGTAGTTGATACGGCATAATGTCGATTTGTTGCGCGGCATCCTTGTAAGCATCTTGAAGCCCGCGATACTCCCGAACACCAATGTTGGTTCGGTCATCGGTCAATCCGATCCGCTCATTGTAAGCAATGTTTCTTGCGTGACCATCGATTGTCACGTTGAACTCGCCCATAATGTCACAAAAGAAGGACGTTATTTTCTGCCCCTTGAGCATCCTTTTTGCACCGTCATAGTCGGGCTTGACCGCGAGAATGTCCCAAGCCTTGTTTTTCATTTTGTGGTAGGTTGACACTTTCACCGAATCAATATCATCCCCGCGAATGAACGCACCAATTAAAGCGTCAGCGTTGACAAGATTCCGCGTCCACTTGTTGTTAGGTGACAACGCAGAAACAACAGCAACGACAATATAAACCGGCACATCATATTTAACACCAATCTCATAGGCGGCATCGTAGGCGTTACCATACCAAGCCATGCCGCCCGCCACTTGTTCCGGCGTGGCATCCAGATAGCAGTGGGTTATGTTGCCGATCATTTTGGGTTGGGATAGTTTGGTCGGGCGTTTTGCTTTTGTCATATCACGAAAACCCCGCTGTCATCTTCCCAGCCGACGCGGGATTCGGTTTCAATCCAAACCATAGCCCCACAAGATAACGGTTTATCTGGTGAATAAACAACGGACGATGGACCCTCAATCTCTACTGAGTGCGCGTAGTGATTCTCTTTATATGTTTTTACAGTGATACACGGGTCACTAGTCCCGTTCTTTTTATTGGCGCGAATAACGTGCTGATTTATGTGGATTCGCTTTTTCATCGGTTCGGTTCCTTGTTGTTGTGTAAGGCAAGACTAGGGATAATAACCGGTATGGTCAAGCTGTTTTATTTGCTTACCCTTTTTTCTTAAATAACACACTGCACAAAGCGTTTCCTGTTCGTGGTGGACGGTGGCGGAGCTACCGCACCGCTCACACCGTATGTCGTGATCTATTAGTGTCGCCTCGTTTGTCAAAACTTGGGAATCCATAGTGTCCCCCGATTTGTCAGTGTCACAAGATTTGTCAGGTCAGTGCGTTTGTCTTGTGTTACAGGTTTGCCATGCCAGTCAGCGTGGTCGATTTGTCTGCGTAGTTGTTTTGTCAGTGTCGCCACGCTTGTCAGGCGTGGGTCCACGTCATTTGTCGGATAAGTTATGGGTCGGTACATTCAGTTATGTCCACTATCTCAGTTTCTACAATTTGTGAGTGAGAAAAAGAGTAGTCACACTCAGATACGATCTCTTGAACGTCAGAGTCAGGCAACATTTCTACACGCACTGTGAAGTAAACAACGTCATTCATTTTGTCACGGCCCCCCATCGTCTTCGAACAGATCACCCTGTATCGCACGATGTACATCATTGTAAACCTCGACAGCAGACTCACCGTGTTTTTCCATCCACTCGTCGCGTGACATTTCTGCGGCGTCCTCTTGCATCTCAATCATCCAGTCCTTGACTCTGCCCATCACTCGTCCCCCGTGAAATTGCCTTCAAAAATAAAACTTTCATCTGCCTCGTCCAAAATTTCCTGTAACCTGACTCTCAACTGTTCGTGCAGTGTCTCAGGGTCTACCCCTTTGGGTGCCTTTACACTGACAATATTATCCAACGAAAAATCGTACGCTACTAAATCATCCATCACACATTCTCCCGTAAGAATCCGCGCAGTCGTTCTTCAGGTTGATCCAAGTACTTGAACAACTCCTCAATCGCAGTGTAATCTTTGTCTTCAACGTCCAGTTCTATCTGGTTGACTACAGCAATCAACAGACCGAAATCGATGTCTTCACTTTCATCATGTTTAAGTTGTTTATCCATCACCAAACTCCTTCATCAAGTCATCAATATGTTCAATAGGACGTGACCTGTCCATGTACTCCTTGTATAGCATTTCTATAGCGTAATTGACAATAGTGTCCATGTCCCACGATTCGACACAACGTGTCACCGCGTTTGCTATGTTTTCACTGTCGTACTTTTCTTTAGGCATCACTGCGCCTCCACCGTTGTACACTCACACTCGTAGTTGTCGTTTATCATCAGGCCATCCTCAAGTTCTTTGCAACACGCCTCTTCGACAGCACCATCTGCGTCTTCTGCGGTGACATAAAACTCGTAGTCCTGTTTGACTGTCAATACCACGCGATAGGTTCGGTCAAGCATCACCCATCCCCCCGCATATTAAACTGGTAGCCAAACCTTTCCATAAGCACTTCAAGTTCCTGCAAGTCATAGGCTGATACATACTTGATTCCACCGTTGTCTGGGTAGAGAGCCACTTCCAGCACTTCCCTTAACTGCTTGTACAGACCCCACGCAACTGCTGTTTGTTCCTCTGACAAATGAGACATAGCGTCTTGTCGTGCTGCTCTTTCCTTCACACGTTCCTTTTCAAAATGTGCTTCACGCTCTGCGTAGGTCATATCTTTTATTTCTTTAGCTTTTGCCATGTTCCATCTCCTTCAAGATAGCTTCCACGTGGTCGCGCAGAAGATTACGTGTTGTGATCTTGTGTCCACAGTCTTGTGGTTCGATAATCATGTCGAGGTAGTCTATCTCGTCCATGATAGCCATGACGTGTCTGGCTGTCTTTCGGCGTTCAAGTAATGCTGAATCCATTTGTTCGGCCCTTTCGGTTTGTTTTGATACGTAAGCCATATAGATAACTAACAGGGGTGTCAACACAAAAAGAACGGGGCCAAGAAATAAATCTCAGCCCCGCTCCCCACAACAACGAAAGGTACCCCCTACGAACTACCAACCTCGTAAGGAATACCCAGTTTTACCAGCACAGGTCTGTACCTGTCAAGCCACTTTTTGCAGTCTTGTTCATTTTTTCCGACAAAGACAGTGACAAGGCGTAGATAGTCCACACGTTGTTTGCGTTTGACAAGTTCACGGCTAGTCTCTCCAATACGGACAGACGACACAGGAGCGACAACTTCCCACCGCCACCGATTGATTATCTCTATTGTTAGAGGCTTAGTCTTCAGGTTATTTTTCATCACGTACTCCCATAGGAAAACAAACCAGCTTTTCATTTGGTGTGACAACATCCCAATCACGTATGGTCTTCTCATAGTAACATTCAGCCATGTGACTGTAGGTGTCTACAACTTCTACGGTTATTTCACCCTCACTGCTCATCAGAAATATCAGAATCCATTTTATCATCTAGTGCCTCCAAGTAAATGTCTATAGCTTCCCTCATCAAATCAGATACAGCTATCTGTTCCCTTGCCTTCTTTTGCATACGTTCAGAGTGTTTAGCTAGTCTGTCGTATTGTTTCACGGATATTAACAGACTGTAGGTCTTTGTTGGTTCATCTATCTTTGCCGGTCTTCCCATCGTATATGTCCTTCTTAGCTTGTTTATCTTTTAATTTGTTACGTTTGTCTGGTATCACCTGTTTACCAAACTTAGGTAACAGTTTAGCTATAGGGTTAATTTTATTAATCTTTTTCATAGTAGGGGTATCCCTGTAGGGTGTTGTTCTTTATGTGTAGTCGGTTTGTCAACAGCCGTCAACAAGTTTTTTGTTGTTGACAGGGTTTGTCATGTAGGTTAGTCCTTGTGTCACTGTCTTTGACAAACAAAGGAACACGACGATGAAATCACCAGCTTGGCTGACAGGGTACGTTGAATCACTGGACTTTCCAGCACTGACACGCTACCGATCTGACTGTCCTGTCTGTGGCAAAAAGAATACTTTTAGCGTAACCGATGACGGATTGCAACGGCTGTGGTATTGTTTTCACGCTGACTGCAACGTGTCGGGACGCACAGGTATCACCCTAACAAAAGAACACGCGAGTCGTGCGTTGAAGCGTGGTACGCAGACTAAGCCGTCTGCTCCCCGTACTAGTAACACTTACGAGATACCAGACACGTTTGTCAGTCTTTCTCGTAACTTAAACGCTGAACTTTATGTAAAGCGTGTACAAGCATACGATGCGTACCTTGCAGGTCGTGCAGATATACGCTACGACTTCAAGCGTAACAGGGTGGTGTTTCTTATCAAGCAGGGTAACAGAGTCGTAGATGCGGCAGGGAGATCATTAGATGATAGAAGTCCTAAATGGTATAGGTACGGAAGTAGTGGTAATGCTTTCTTATGTTGGAACGGAAATAGTGCTGCCGTTCTTGTTGAAGATTGCAGTTCTGCTTGCAGTGTTAGTAATATTTGTACGGGACTGGCGTTACTAGGTACTAATCTTTTATCACAGCACATAGAAACTTTACAAAAGTTTCAAACGGTGTACGTTGCACTCGACAAAGACGCCACAGACAAGGCAATAGACATGGTACGGACGTTGAGTCCTTACGTGTCAACGAAACTCATGGTATTAAAGCACGATTTGAAAAACATGAAAAAGGACGAACGGGATGACTTCATACGATCCTACACAGATAGATAGACAGATACTTGGCTTTTGTTTGGGTGCTGACTTCTTTTCGCAGGTGTCAGGCATAGTGGACAGGGATATGTTTACACGAGAGATGCGTGATGTGTTTGACGTAATCTTTCACGCTCACACAGAGTACGGCAAAGACCTTACGTCAGGCGAACTGTCTGTGATGTTCAATGACCGCAACCCTGCTATGCCTGACTCGACACGGGAAAAGGCACAAGAACTTATCCTGACCCTTGATCGTGGCAATCCAGAAAACATAGAGATGCACCTAGACATGGTGCGTAACTTCTGGTTACGGGATCGTGCGCGGGTCATAGGTGAGAAAGCGATTGAGATATTTACTGGAGAAAGCGAGGAGTTTGGTGAGTTACGTTCACTGATTGAATCAATTGAAGATGGTCGTATCTCTGACCGCACCACTTACGAAGAAGTTACAGATGATCTTGATGAACTGTTGGATGCAAACACGGGGGAGCCTGACTTCCCTTTTGAGTTTGGTCTGATCAACGAGCGGGTGGCTGGTCTGGATCGTGGTAACTTAGGTATAATATTTGCCCGTCCAGAAGTAGGCAAGACTACATTCTGTTGTTTTCTTGCCGCCAGCTACGTGAGGGCAAAGCACAAGGTTGTGTATTGGGCAAACGAAGAGCCAGCAGAAAAAATCAAACTTAGGCTAGTGCAATCGTTCTTTAACATCACACGAAAAGAACTTAATGAGAATCGTCCCAAGTATCGCCCCCTATATCGTGAGCAAGTGCAGCCATACCTCAAGGTAATGAGTGCGGTAGGCATGAGTGTGGAGGAGGTAGATTCGTACGCTAAACTGAACAAGCCTGACATCATGTTTTGTGACCAGCTTGACAAGTTTCGAATATCCGGTGAATACAACCGTGGTGATGAGCGTTTAAAGGAGACTTATGTACACGCACGAGAGATAGCCAAACGTAACAAACTTCTTATGTGGGCTGTTAGCCAAGCGTCAAACGATGGACATGACCGTCAATTTATTGACTATAACATGATGGACAACTCAAAAACTGGTAAAGCGGGCGAGGCAGACATCATTATTGGTATTGGTAAGACGGGTGCCAGCGACGTTGACAACATTGTGCGTCACATCTGCATATCCAAAAACAAAATCAACGGGTGGCATGGTCCAATCAACGCACAGATAGATGTACAGAAGGGGGTGTACTACTGATGACTACAGACAAGTACAAGAAATACAGACGTAGGCATTGGATAAGTATGTACAAAATTAAAAAGGGATGCTCTGTGTGTGGCTACAATAAAGACCCCGTAGCTATGCACTTTGATCACAGAGACCCAAAGACTAAAAAAAAATCAATAGCGCACATGCTAGAATATGCAATCAAAACGCTGATAGAGGAGATAAGAAAATGCGATGTTTTATGTGCAAACTGCCACTGCATCAAAACACACAGAGAACGTGTGTTGGACGGGAGCCGACATGAGCAATCACCAAAACGAAGAGATACTTGAAAACCTGTACGACGAAGAGTATCATCGTCTAGAGAAGAAGTATCCACAACTTAACGCAGAGTCTATAACTACACTTGCACGGTACTTCGCAACAAAACGATGGGAGGAGATGGAATAATGGCTAGATTTTTGCACTTTACTTCTTTTAAAGACTACGAAGAGTGTCTTGATGGTAACGACGACGTAAAAAGATTTCGTTCTTTATCTCGTGCTGAAAAGATAAGAGAGATTAGTGACGTGGATGAGACTATACACAATGCAAATTATGACACTAATTACGACGATGAGTTAGACTGATGAATGTCCTCACGTTCGATGTGGAGACAACCCACACACACAAACCATCGGGGGGCACGACTGCTCTACCCTACTTTGGTAATCGTTTAGTTTCAATAGGTTACAAGTGGTTAGATGAGGAACAGGTGTTCTATGACTGCTACTACCATGAGACAGAGCCGCCCACACACAGCGCGGCAGAGGACTTTCAAACGTCCCTTGACTACGCCGATGTAGTTGTGGGACAAAACATCAAGTTTGATTTGGCGTGGATACGTGACTGCGGATTCAGATACACGGGAGAAATCTATGATACTATGGTTGCAGAGTATGTTCTATCGAAAGCGCGGAGATGGCCTCTTGGACTTGCTGCTCTTGCAAAAAAGTATAACACGGTGCAAAAAGAGAAAGACCTCGTTGAGCCGTTTATGGCGGATGGAAAAACCTTTTTCGAAATACCGTGGGAAATAATAAAAGAATACGGCACATCTGACGTTGTAGCCACAGAGCAGATTGCTCTAAAACAACTTGAAGCCTTTGGCACTACATTTGAGGAACTATACAATGCAACGGACTTTACTTCCGACATTAAGACTGTCGCTTGAGATGACTGACACTCTGGCTCGTATTGAACGCAACGGGCTGCGTATTAACCTAGACACACTAGGTGAGATAGAGAAGTTGTACCAAGATGAGTTTGATGCACTAGAGTTACGTTTGAACGACATGGCCCGTGAAGCTATGGGTGATACGCCTATCAGTCTGACCAGTCCTGACGACAGGTCAATGCTGTTGTACTCACGCAAAGTCAAAGACAAGAAGTCGTGGGCGTCCATGTTTAATTTAGGCATGGAGCAGCGGGGGGCTACGATGAAACCAAAACAGCGCACTCGTATGTCAGCCAAAGACTTTCGTATTGCTGTACGAAACAATACAGACGTGGTGTTCAAAACAGTAGGTAGTCGGTGTGCTACTTGTTTAGGTTTCGGTCGGGTACGTCCCGTGCGTAAAGACGGCACCCCCAGCAAAGCGTTGCGTGTCTGCAAGCAGTGCAGCGGCAAGGGTGTAATCTATCGGTCTACTGGTGAGGTGGCCGGATTCAAGATGGTACCACGCAACGTGCGTGACGTGGCGTCTGCTGGATTCAAAACAGACAAAGACACGCTGGCTGACCGTGAGTTAGAACTGTCGGGTCCAGCCCGTGAGTTTGCATCTGCGTACGTGCGGTACAACGCACTGCGTATGTATCTTGGTACATTTGTAGAGGGAATGAAAAACAATGTTGACGATCACGGTTTCATACATCCAGAATTTATGCAGTGTGTTACGGCGACGGGTCGCCTTTCGTCTCGCAATCCTAACTTTCAGAATATGCCACGAGGTAACACGTTTGAAATACGGAAGGTTGTGGAGAGTCGTTTCCCGCAGGGTAAGATTGTGGAGGGGGACTACTCGCAATTGGAATTCAGAGTCGCAGGATTCTTAGCCCACGACGATCAGGCATACGCTGACGTAGAGGCTGGTACAGACGTGCATAACTACACTGCCAGCGTGATTGGCTGTTCACGGCAAGAAGCAAAGGCACACACCTTCAAGCCTCTCTACGGTGGCACCACAGGCACAGAGGCCCAACAACGCTACTACAGGGCGTTCAAAGAGAAGTATGGAGGTATAGCCCTCTGGCATGAAGACCTCCAGCGAGAGGCCGTTGAAAAGCGCGTAGTGACGCTGCCGTCTGGAAGGCAATACGCTTTTCCTGATGCGCGGTGGACAAAGTACGGCACGGCTACACATCGCACAAACATCTGTAATTATCCTGTGCAGGGATTTGCAACGGCTGACCTGTTGCCCGCTGCACTGGTGCGTCTTGACAAAATGATGCGTACAAGAAATCTTCTTTCTGTTATTTGTAACACTGTTCACGACTCTATTGTGTTGGACGTGCATCCCGATGAGAAAGATGCTTGTATCAATTTGTTACGAGAGTGTATGCTTGCCATACCTACAGAAACTTTAAATCGTTACGGGTTCGAATATGACATGCCTGTCGGTATTGAGATAAAAAGTGGCGATAACTGGCTTGACTTAACTGTCGTAGAGTAGTAGTATCAATTCACTAACCCTTAATGCAAAGGAGATTTTAGGATCATGCTAGGGAACGAACTAATGGAAATGGATAACGATCTTGATGGCATCGTGGCAGCAATGTCCAGCGATAACATTGAGGAGATGATGAAACTCACTGGTCAGGGCGGTGCCGTGACAGAGAAGGTAGGGCTTCCTCGTCTCAACATTAATTACGATCAAGAGACAGACGACGGTTACAACCTTGTGCGGGGTGACTGGAAAATGTATCTTGACGGACGATTTATCTTTGCAAGAGAGGTAAAGCTACGTGCGCTGCTGCGTACCTACGAGTACAGTATGTGGGATGCAGAGGCAAACGAGGGCAAGGGGGGATTCTCCTGCAAGTCAGTGCAGAAGACATCTTTTGGGGGAATGTTCCCAGACACGCAGGGAGGTAACAAGTGTGGACGCCTCACTCGTGATGAAGAAGACGCACTAGATAAGGATGACCCTCGTTATCTAGCCTCTCGTGCAGTTGTATGCAATCAGGTAATCTACGGACGTATTAGTGGTAAATTCAATGAGCAGGACGGAACCCCTTGTGTTGTTTCAGACGAACCTGTCATTGCATACTTTAAGCGTTCTGGTTTCAAACCAATCTCTGACTTTATTCAGGGCTTAACGAAGCAGAACAAGCTGATGGCACAGACATCTATCCTTCTGCGTACAAACAAGCAAAAGAAGGGTAGCGTGACCTACTGGACTCCAATGCCAACCTTTGATAGCACTGTGTCTATCACTGATGCGGACAAGGAATTGATGGGTACTTTTGCTGAAACTGTCAAAGGCCACAACGAAAATGTTATGAACGGACATCGTGAAGCATTGAAGCTCATGTCAGATGATGCAGACATCGATCTGGCGGCGGACTTTGCTGATGCTGACGCTGCTTAACATTCAAGACTACATGTCTAAGGCTTTGCGGGGGGAGACTAGCGTTTCCCCCGCAAGTCTTTCTCAATTTGTAAACGACACAAAGTACTCTGTAGAACGGCAGCTTACCGACAAGAAGGGTGAGTACCGTATCCGTATGTCTGGTTTGGGACGGCCCCTGTGTCAGCAGGTGCTAGACAAGCATGGTATCAAAGAGTCGATGCAGTACAATACGCTGTTTCGTTTTTTGTTTGGAGATATAACAGAAGCCATACTCATGCTGGTGATGAAAGAAGCCGGGGTGGACATTGTGGATTCCCAGCGGGAGGTGGAACTCAAGCTAGGTGGGCATACCATCAAGGGAACGCTTGACGTAATCATACGAGATGAGACTGGCACAGAGAAAGTGTGGGACATTAAGTCCGCAAGCGACTGGGCATTCAAAAACAAATTCACTGGGTTCGGTGGTTACGACGGATTAAAAGAAGACGATCCCTTTGGGTATGTGATGCAGGGTTACCTGTACTCTGCTGCTACTGGTATGCCATTTGGGGGGTGGATTGTAGTCAACAAGTCTAGCGGAGAGGTGGCCGTAGTTGAGGCTCCTGACTGGCAAGACGATGACCGTGCCAAATATTTGGCGGATGCAGAAGAACGTGTCAAGTTTTTGACAGACCCTAATGTAAAACAATTTAAACCATACTCTGATGAGTTTGAAACATACAGGCGGATGGGTGAAAACATACGCACGGGAAACAAGGTGTTATCTAAGGAGTGCAACTTGTGTGGGTATCGACAGCACTGTTGGCCTGATGCACAGCTACATCCAAAGGTAACATCAAGAGCCAAGTCCCCACCTCAAGTGTGGTACACACGCCTCAAAACAAAGGAACTGTAACATGCCCTACTTGTTTGTGCGGGACTACGAAGTTGAACTAATGGAGATGAACAAAGAACTTCATCATATGTACGTGGAAGCCCACAGGGGTGGTGGAGGTGAACGTAAAATAGTGTATTTACGACAAAACGAACGAGGGCTTCCGCTGACGTTGCGAGATAATTACTCCAGCATGGGTGACCTATCTTCTGGCACAGAAAAGCGGGATATAACTACCGTAGAATCTGAACTACAAAAAATAGGAAGATTGTCTCAATCTGGAGTTATTGTATGCGTTCCACTGAATCATTTGACAAACGAACTTACCACAATAGAAAAACTTTCCCCAAAAGTGGCAGGGTACGTGATAAAAAGAATGGGGTCAGTAGGAATGCAAATATGAAACGAAGTTCTGCTAGTAAGGCGGGCTTTCGTTCTAATTTTGAATTGGGCATTGCCCGTTCTTTGGGTAACAAAGCAGTACCCTACGAATACGAAAACGTCAAGCTAACGTACATACCAAAGCCTCGCACATACACCCCTGACTTCTACCTTGTGGATCAGGATATTTTTGTCGAAGCAAAAGGCTACCTTGACAAAACAGACAGAGTAAAGATGCAGCTAATCAAAGAACAGCATCCCAATTTGGACATACGGTTTGTTTTTCAAAACGCACAAAATAAGATTTACAGGGGCAGTAAGACCACGTATGCTAGGTGGGCTGAACGCTACAACTTTAAATGGGCAGAGGGCAGCATACCAGAGGAGTGGTTAAAAAATGGCAATCGATGATAAGCAAATAGAAAAAGCAAGCCTATTACCCGATAGGTGGTATGTCATTCTTAACAAGGTTGATGATGAAACATTTTCCATATCGGCGTATGACACAACGGATGAAGATGAATCTGAATACTTTGAGGCTGGCACTATAGTTCTTAACGGTATTATGGAGCTTCTTGAATCAGACTTTGATAGAGTCACTGCAGCAGGTATGGCTAGACTAGCCCACGATCACGTAAAAGCCTCACTAGAAGAAGCTACAGGCACCCCTGATATTAGTCGGGAAGAAGGTTCAAACGTAATTAAAATAGATTTTGGAACTAAGCAGTGAGACACGAAGATTACATGAGGCAAAAGATGAGTGATATGCAAACCAACGCCTACAAGAATTGGGCAAATGGAGTAGACCGTGATAACGTCAATAACCCGCCACACTACAATCAAGCAGGTATCGAATGCCTTGACGCAATCGCGGCGGCGACAGGCGACGGCTACGAATACTACCTTCAAGGAAACATCATCAAATACCTCTGGAGATACCGTTACAAAAACGGAGTCGAAGACCTCAAGAAAGCGCAGTTTTACCTAGACAGATTAGTCAAAGAAAAAGAAGGAACAGACAATGAATAACTTACTGCCCACACCTTACCAAGAATTTATACATAAGTCACGTTACGCCCGCTGGGTTGAAGATGAGGGACGACGTGAAAACTACGATGAAACTGTGGATCGGTATGTTGGATTCATGTCAGATCATCTAAAGGATAAGTTTGACTACGTTCTTCCTGAAGCTGACGTTGAGGACTTGAGAGAGGCTATCCTCAATCTTGAGATTATGCCCTCCATGCGGGCTATGATGACCGCTGGACCCGCTTTAGCGCGAGATAACATCTGCGGCTACAACTGCAGCTACATCCCTGTGGATAGCCCCCGTGCGTTCGATGAGTGTATGTATATTTTAATGTGCGGCACAGGTGTGGGTTTTTCTGTAGAGCGGGAGAACGTCGATAAGCTACCCATAGTATCAGATAATTTTAGTAAATCAGACACTATAATCAATGTGGCAGATAGCAAACCGGGATGGGCAAGAGCGTACCGTGAATTGGTGGCCCTGCTGTACGCTGGGCAAATTCCACAGTACAATGTAGATAATGTACGTCCTGCTGGTTCGCGGTTGAAAGTAATGGGAGGACGTGCGTCCGGTCCAAAGCCTCTTGTTGATTTGTTTAACTTTACCATAGACACATTCAAAAGAGCAAAGGGACGCAGACTGTATCCCATTGAGTGCCACGACATCATGTGTAAAGTTGGACAGGTAGTTGTAGTTGGTGGTGTCCGTCGTAGTGCGTTGATTAGTTTATCCAACCTTAACGACGATCAAATGGCACACGCTAAGTCTGGAGAGTGGTGGGATGAGCCTGATCGTGGGGTGTATCGTAACGGACAACGCTCTATGGCTAACAACTCCGTAGCTTACAAAAACAAACCAGAGATGGGCACATTCATGCGAGAGTGGATGTCTCTTTACGATAGTAAGTCTGGGGAACGTGGTATATTCAACCGTGAAGCTGCAGACAAACAAGTCGCTCGTAACGGACGCCGTGAAACAGGTCACATGTGGGGAACAAACCCTTGTAGCGAAATCATATTACGACCCTACCAGTTTTGTAACTTGTCAGAGGTAGTAGTTCGGGAACACGACACTCTGCAGACTCTTAATCGTAAAGTTCGTTTGGCAACCATACTGGGAACAATACAGTCTACTTTGACTGACTTTAAATACCTTCGTAAGATATGGAAGCACAACACAGAAGAAGAGCGTTTGCTTGGTGTGTCTCTTACTGGCATCATGGATCATTCTGTCTTGTCCAAGACAGTGGACAGTAAACGCTGGTTGGAGGAGATGAAAGAAACTGCTGTAGAGACAAATGAGAAGTATGCCAAAGCTTTGGGGATACCACAGTCTGCAGCTATCACCTGCGTAAAACCTAGTGGCACGGTGTCACAACTTGTCGATGCAGCCAGCGGTATACACGCTCGTCACAGTGAACACTACATAAGAACAGTTCGCGGGGATTCCAAAGACCCCCTCACACAGTTTCTTATGGATTCTGGTGTACCAGCAGAACGGGATGTAACTCAACCTGAATCTGTTACCGTATTTTCTTTTCCAATGAAGTCACCAAAACAAGCTGTCACTCGCACAGAAACAACTGCTATTCAACAACTGGAGTTGTGGAAGACGTACGCGATACACTGGTGCGAACACAAGCCATCCATCACTGTCACTGTAAAAGAAGACGAGTGGATGGAAGTTGGGGCGTGGGTATATGAAAACTTTGATGTAGCGTCGGGTGTGTCATTCTTGCCCTTGTTTGATCACACCTATCAACAGGCTCCCTATCAAGACATAGAGCCTGATGAGTATCTTGAATGGAAGGACCGGATGTCGTACGTCAACTTGGATTGGTCTAGACTCACTGACTTTGAAAAAGAAGACACAACCACTGGCTCTCGTGAATTAGCTTGTACTGCTGGTGTGTGTGAAGTGGTAGACCTTCATGCCTCCTAAAGAAAATAAACCTCTTGTGTGGAAACGGGGAGTAGATTATATTATCTACAATCCCCCACGCAAGTCGGGACAATATGAAGAATGGAAGAATATGAAGGAAAAAGAAGATGGCAAAAAATAAAGAATCTGTAGTCACCATTGACGACAAAGAATACTTGCTGGATGACTTAGACAACACCCAGCGGTACCTTATCATACAGATACAAGAAGTAACAAACAACATACGCAGCTTGAACATGAAGGTCGCGCAGTCACAAGCAGCATTAACTATGTTCAAGGGCACTCTTACCAAGTCTCTGGAAGAGATAGATGAAACAAGTAAAGATAACTCCTGACATAATAGCCCGTGCCAAAAAGAAAGCCGCCACTGTAGGTAATCTACAGGGCAGCATCACTGGTAGCTTGAGTCACGTTGTGGGTGCAATAGGCGAGATTATTGTAGCCGACGCTATAGGTGCTAATGAATCAAACACCTACGACTACGATTTGGTGAGGGACGGGGAGCGTATTGACGTAAAGACGAAACGCTGCAACACACGTCCCTTTCCACACTACGATTGTTCGGTGGCCGCACACGGAGCCAACCAAAACTGTGACAGCTATATTTTTGTTCGTATTCTTACTGACACATCTCGTGCGTGGATATTAGGTTCTATACCAAAACAAGATTTCTACACAAAGGCAACAAAGTATAAACGGGGCGACATTGACCCCGCAAACGGTTTCACATTCAAAGCCGATTGTTACAATCTACCTATTAGTGAGTTATCTGATGTCCAAAAAAGCAAAGCTGTTTAACTTTGAAGTCAACCTCATGCAAGACGGCAAACTTGAATTGGTGTGTGACTGTGTGAACCCGGAGGAGTTTGAGAAAACAATGAACAATGGGTTGCCTGAATATGACGGCGCACACTCAATAGCAACCCTGCTTCGTTACGTCAAGTCTATGTCGGATGAGATCATAGAGAAGTCAGGCAAGTACGTTTAAATAACACCACGTCCCTTGAGGATATCGGCTTGTGTAATTTCACCGTCTTTATTTAAATCAGGAAAAGTTTTTCCACCCTTTTTCATTCCCATCATTTTTGGCTGCTGCATGGTTTGATTTTGCATCATGTTTTGTTGCGGCTGTGTAGCCGTCATCATGCCACCCCCGTAAGCTTTCTTGCGGGGTTTCTTTTTGGTTGCCATGCCGCCGTACATCATAGGCTTGCGCTTCGACATGCCACCGTACATCATGCCCTTGCGTTGGCCGTTAGTGTAAGTTTTCATCAATTTTCTCCCAAGTTTGATTCGTCTTGTGTATCTGCTTCTGCACCTAATAATGCTTCTGTTGCGGAGCTTGTTACTTCTTTTGTACGATCACTGACAGACTGCAGGGCTTCAGGCATGTAGTCCTGTATACTTAATCCCATTGCGCCCATTTCTGTAACCAAAAATGTAGTTAGTTTGGCAGAAAACGTATCCAAGTCTGCTTTAGTCATTTGTTCCGGAAACTCCATAAACCGGTGCATAAATTTAGCACCCTCTTTATCTGAAGCTGCCATTTTAATCATGTCTATTCCCGCTTGACTGGCTATAGAAACTGCTAGTTCCGCTGCTACGTATTGCGGACTGACCATTCCTCTGCGAATGTTAAACGCACGAGATATAAGTTGATTTGTTCCAAATCCATTTACTATGTTATCTATTCTAGGATCGTATGTAGAATTCATGCTGTCAGCTTTTAGGCGCATGTAATTTGCTATATCAGAAATGTACTGCACATGTTCATCACCTAAAAACTTTGACAAATTCATCTTTACTATTGGATTTTCTATAAACGCCACTAGTTCTTCTGGCTTTGTAAACGCCTGTATTATTTTTTCTCCAGAGTCTTCTGTCTTTCCAGCTAGTGCTTGGTAGCCGCCCTTCTCAAGAAGACCTTCAAAAAGAAGCTTGGCTATTCCTTCGTCTATAACTTCATCCACATCAACTTCGTAAGATGTTTTTCCATCAGGACTTTTTATGGTCATCATATTTTTGTCATTTAGTTGACCAGCTTTAGTGGCTTGTGCGCGAATGACTGATCTTAGTTGTGAAATTTTATCTGGACCTACATCTGCCGTAAAATCGGTGACAAGACTTGGATCACCCTGTTCAAAGAACTCACGTATAAATGTTGCGCCATCTCTTACGCCCGCCCGTTTAAGCAATGAGTCTGCTGTGGATGTTATAGCAGAATTTCTGTTAATTGTTTTTTGCTGGCGTTCAAGTTCAGTTGTAAGTCGTGTTGATGCTTTTTTGGCCTCTTCTAAAAGTTCTTTATCTTGTTGCAGTCGTATGTTAAATCCTCTTGCACTGGACACCATTTCCTCAAAGTCTATCAAAGCTACAGAGTTAGTTTCTCCGTTTATTAAGCGGACATTCATTATACTTTGCATTTCTTCCATACCCTGTATTGCAGCAGGGTTTACAAGAGTTTCCACATTTCCCCCGTATCGCTCCACTCTGTCCAATATTTTGTCCATGCCGCTTACAACGTCTCGTGCCCAAGAGTCGTACACGTATTCTCGCAAAGCACCGGATAGTGCGCCAAACATTGCCATGCTGTTTTCATCGTTAGCATCAAAGTATAACCTACCCTGTGAATCTTTGTCTGCAAACTCGCCCACTAACTTTCTAAGTTCAGACTTAGCTTCAGCTTGAGCAGCGGCATCTCCCTGCATTCCCTTTTTAATTTTTTTAACTATAGGAAGCAAAAATGTTTCAGGGTCAACTGTTCCATAGCCGTAACGGAACAAACGAATAAAGTCATCGTTGTCTACTTCATCAATCTCACCTCTAGCTTGTGGTACAAAGGATACGGTTCCGTCAGGTGACGTTACAGGCTTTGGACCCAACGCTCCAAATTTTTGGGACTTTATCAACTTTGTCCCTGCACCGTTCATTCGTTGAAATCTGTCAAACCATTGAACTTTGTACTGATCAGCAGCAGCTTGCCATTCGTCGTAGTAATCTTTTGCTTGTTCTTTTACAATATCTGCAACTTTGCTTTCATACTGTCTATATTCATACGACAACTTTCCGCTTTTAATACCAATGGAGTAGTCGCGGAATGCTGCGTATACATCCATAACTTCCCCCGGCAAAGCTTGAAGTCCTTCAAATCCACTATTGTCTATTTGATACATTAGTGCTTTGAGAGGAGTAACATTTTCTATGTACATAGGATTAGGTGAACCATTCGCTAAATTTTTTATACTATGGTTGTGCATCGTAATATCAAAAGCTTCTTCACCCAAACGTTCTGCCCAGCGTTGAGCCATGCCTTCAAACGCTGCCTGTACACGTTTACCCATTGGACCTCTGAACAGGGCACCTTCTGCACTAAAAAATGTAGACAAGTCTGCTGGTCCGTCCGGATCAGATTTTGCTAAAGCGTATAAATCTTGTATCATACTGCTAATATTGATTGTAGGTATTTCTCCTTTACGTGCCCTTCCATCAAGTTTGGAAAATCCAGCGCGGGCAATACCCTTAAATCTGGCCAAACCATTCATAATTACTGTTTCAAGAAGTTGTCCGGACTGTGTTGTTGTCTCCGGATCAATGCGAAACTTTTTAAGCCGTTTAGCACGAATGGCAAGTGCTTTGTTAACTTTTGTACGCAAAGCATTTCTATGAGACAACTCGTCAATGTCTCCTTGCAAACGTGAGTTTATGCTTACCCCGACCTCTACTAGCTGATCTAAAAACCCGTCTGATTTTTGAAAGGTGTCTGATCCAGCAACCTCAATCAATTCTTCTATGTTTCTGCTTAGACTCTCTGTATCAGTGTTTAAATCAGCCTCTGCCCTACGCACTGTTTCTTCGACAGTTTGAACGTAGTCTTCTATAGCTTTTGCACTGTCTGGGTCTATTCCCTCTTGTTTTGCAAGTCTCTTTAAGTTTTCTATACCTAGTTGTGCCTGTTTAAGTGTGGTACTTCGTGTTGCGTTAAGAGAAGCCGCTTCTTGTATTCCGCTTTTACTGAACAATCCATTAGAGTTTATTTTACTTCTGGAAAGAATTTCTGCAGACCGCAACCAGCCCATGTTAGACAGTGTTGCAAACGACTCACTAAACGCTTTTCTTGCGGCGTCTCTGTCTGGGCCTTCTTCAAACGAGTTTACAATTCTGATTTGTAAATCGCTGTACGTTTTCATGCTGTCAAGAACTGCAGCCCTGCCATCATCATCTAACATAGCTGAAAGTTTTTTCATGTATTGTAAAGCTTTCCGTTCTCTGTTGGTAATCTTTACACCCCCACGAGATTCTTCTATTAGCTGTATATACCTGATCATATCCCGGTCTGTCATAATACCCGTAAATATGTCAGACTTTCCAAGAATTTTTTCTGGTAAAATGTTGGCTACGTCTTCAAGAAACATAGCAACTCCACCTGCGGGATTGCCAAGATAGTTGTTTGCACCTGTTGCTGTTCCTCTAAGTAAGCGTAAAGAG
>VTLG01003667.1_pt1 | contig 18288 bp, 14 predicted proteins | sample 4694571 | NCBI WGS metagenome assembly VTLG01 (sample SAMN12604809, study PRJNA352737) | marine metagenome | biome: ENVO:00000447; feature: ENVO:00000209|ENVO:00000569|ENVO:01000036; material: ENVO:00002151; isolation source: viral sequences binned using virsorter ... | reverse complement strand
TTCCGGAAAGTTGCAGCAAAATGAGCAAGTGCGCTGTTAGACTTAAACTCCATGCCAGTTTTCGGATAAGCGAAGTGGTTACCTATCTGCGCATCGTTACTATCATCAACAGAAGTAGTCCCCACCAACAATTCGCCAGCGGAATTGAGTGTCATAGTTTGGGTGGAGGCGTTGTGCCACTTATATGTCTGATTGTTACTAGCGTCTATTGTTATTTGATAGCCGTTAGAGACTCCAGTGATGGCTGATATAAACGTGTCACCGCCTGCTCCACTAGCGATTGCCTGAGTAATGTCTCCAGCTAGGTAGAAGTCTTTGAAGCGTCTCAGTGATGAGCCTAAATCTAAAAGACCATCAGAAGCACCTCCGGTTTGACTAGACATTGGATACATGGCGTTACCAGTGGCGTCAAAGGCTAGTATGGAATCTCCGCTGCCAATCCCTAACAACCCTGAAACAGTGCCAATACTCCCGATCTGAGTACCGTTGGCATAGAATCGGACAAGATCCCCTGCGTCGGCGTTTCTACCAATTTGCACAGTTTCACCAGTAGCATCACGACTAAATATCGCGCTGTCACCGCCACGGATAGAATGTCCGAGTCCTGTGTTGCCTGATGAAGTTCTACCAATAAACAAGTTGCCGCTGGAGTCAATGCGAGCGGCTTCAGAAAAGCCAGCTTTATAAAAAAGTATGTTACCCGTCGTATTGCTGCTTCCAAGACCCAAAGCTAAATTGGAACCATTTATCAGCTCCAATACTCGCGTAGAATTTAAAGACTGATCAATGAGCGTTCCCGTTGCTCCAGTTTCGTCTGCAAGTTTTATTTCGCCACCATCTTCGTTGTAAGCGAAGACATGGCTCACAGAGCCAGCATTAGCCTTAAATGTAATCTCTCCAGAGGAATCGATGCGCACGCGTTCTGTTGAAGCCGTTGATAGCAATAAAGACGCACTTGCACTATTTGACCTAATATCTAAAGTAGTGCCATCAAATCGTATGTCAGCGTTGCCTACTGAACCAGTCGGTACTAATTCAATTTCTGGAGTTGCAACACCTGTTGACGCTATGTTTCCTACAACGGAGAGTTTTTGTGATGGGCTGGTCGTTCCGATGCCGACGTTGCCAGAGGAATCAATGCGCATGACTTCTGAGTTGTCAAAACCGTTGAAACGCAAGGAGTTATCGCTGGCGTTCATAAAGATCGCGCCTTGGACGCTATCTGATTGATCACCAAATTCTAAGCCTGCATTGCCTGAATCGCTTGACCGAATACGGATGAAGGCTTCGCCATTCGTGTTGACCTCTAGCAATCTACCGGGACTCGTTGTACCAATCCCGACGTTGCCTGTGCTAGAAGAAATTACCATTCTCTGCGTATCACCATTTCCACCATCAGCACCAAATGCAAGACCGCTATTAATAAACATAGAACCAGCAGCAGAACCTGTTCTAAATAACTGGATGGTTGTTCCTACTTGTGTAGTATCTACTAAAGACAATTTATAAGCAGGCGAACTCGTCCCAATCCCCAAGTTGCCAGAGGAATCAAGCCTCATCTTCTCAGTGCTTCCAATCTCAAAAACATGAGGAAGACTAGAAACACTGTTGTAAGTCACTTGGGTCTGTTCGGCGCTAATCTCGTAACCGTTTGAGCCAGTGTATTCAAGACGTAGCGTGGCTGTAGCAGTAGTACGTTGAATTTCTAAGCCGCTGCCAGTTGCGAAGGTTGGCGTGGTGCTCCCGATACCGACGTTTCCGTCCCCGCGAATACGCATAATATTTGTGTTATCACGCTTTCGGAAGTCAGCGGTATAATCATTAGCATCATTACCGCCTTTGACAACAAGACCAAAACTATCTGCTGTGTTGCTGTTTTCTATTTGAGCAGCAACATGATTTGCTGTAGGGGTTACGGCCTGTAATCTAATAGATGTGGTTGAGGTAGTGCCAACGCCCAGGTTGCCAGAGGAATCAATACGCATGGCTTCAGAGCCACCAGTATTGAAATTAAGATAGGGCGATCCGCTATTGTAAGAAGAGTTGATGCTTGCGTTATTGGTAGAGGAAGGTGAGCCGTAAACTAAAGCACTGAGATTGGCATCTGGCGAAAGCAAACTTAGGTAGTTGTTTGCATTTCCTTCCACAGTAAGATTAGTACCTGATAGCGCGGTTACACTACCTGCACTCGCAGCATGGACATGCAAAGTTGAATCTGGGCTGCTCGTACCAATGCCCACGTTGCCGGTGTTTGTTACCGTGAACAGCGCGTTTGAATCTAAATCACCTGTTGATTGCGCCAAGATGAAATTATTTCCGTTCGCTCCTACGGCAAAATCTGTGGAGGAGCTGGCGAATGCAATTGGTATTTCAGAGGTGCTGTTATCTCCAAGCGTAAGCGCTGTGGCTTGGACAGTAGAATTAAAAGTAGCCGCCCCAGCTTCTGACATGTCCAACGTAAGGGCAGTAATCGCTGAACCACCATCTACGCCTTGGAAAATTAAATCTTGATCACTAGAAGCGCCTTTAATATAGTTATTTGAACCATCGTGGAATACTTCAAAATCTCCACCAGCTCCCATTCGCAAACGTTTGCTATCACCTAAATTGATATCATCATTGAATGTAGCTTCACCCGCAGCAGACATATCAAGAGTCAATGCTGTAATTGCTGAACCACCATCGTTGCCTTTAAACAACATATCAGCATCCGAAACTGCACTATAAAGAGCAGCACTACTACTCACATTACTAATTTCTAAAATGCTTGTTCCTGCGTCTTTAAATCTCCAGTCTCCACCATCTGCATCAAGAATGATGTCACCAGCCACATCGATAGTGAGATCACCAGAAGACAAATCAATCTCTGTTCCGTCAATAGTGATGTTGTCTACAATCACACCGCCATTGGCTGTCACACTGCCAGTTACGTCCAACCCAGTTGAGTTCAAAGTCATCCTTGCGGCAGCGGCAGCTCTGAATGTCAAAGTGTCGTTAGAATTAGTGTAAGCAATAGAGCCAGCGTCAGTGTCGGTGTCGCCTAAGCGTAGTTCAGATTCGCCAGTTGTAGATGACGTTAAATAAACGATAGTAGACGAGTCAGAAGTCGTACCAAAAATAGCGGAATCTGCGGTGATTGTCCCAGTTACGTCTATGCCTGTGGAGGTTGTGGCTAGTTTTTTACTATTGTCGTAATAAAGATTTGATTCACCATCTGCAACAAATTGAGCTGATAATTCACCAGTATATTTTCCTATCTGAAGCAAGTTACTTCTTATGCTTAAACCACCAGTTCCTGCATCGTCAATGTAGCTATTTGACCCATCATGATAAATCTGTAGGTCAGAGCCAGCGCCGAAGACTAGCTTATCACTATCACCAAATTTTACATCAGCATTAGCATCAGCCGTTACAGCTTTAGAAGCTTCAACGGTTCCAAGAGTGGTGACATCAAGATAATTAAGTTCAGCCGTAGTAGCTGTAACTCCATCAAGCAGATTTAGCTCTGTCGCTGTAGACGTAACTCCATCCAAGATGTTAAGTTCAGCAGCCGTTGCAGTTATGGCTGTTCCATTGAAGTTGATTGCATCAAGATATGCAGTGCCATCTACATACAAGTCACGCCATTCTTGTGAAGAGCTTCCTAAGTCATAAGTGTTATCATCATCTGGAATAATATGAGAGTCTACGTCTGCACCAAACACAACGTTGTCTGTGGCTGCATCACCCATTGTGATTGTGCCACCATTGAACGTAGTCGTGCCTGTAACTGTCAGGTTACCGCCTACACTCAAATCATTAGTAGTTGTTACGTTACCTGTAAGTGTTGTAGTTCCAGTAACTGCAAGAGTGCTTGAAAGTGTAGCAGCACCTGTAAGAGCTAGGGTGCTAGAAAGAGTTGCTGCGCCTGTTACGCCTAGAGTTCCAGCAACCGTGGCGTTTGCATCAACTGAAAGAGTGTCAACTGTAGCTGTTCCATCCAAGAATAAATCTTTAAACTCAAGTGAGGATGTTCCAAGATCAATATCATTATCAGTAACAGGAACAATAGCCCCATCTTGTATGCGAATTTGTTCAACCGCTGACCCAGAAACTTCAACATATACGCCCCATCTGTTATTAGTAGAATCAACTACAATCTTGTTTAAAAAGTCTAAATCACCAATAGTATGAATGTTACCGCCCTGTGCAGCAGTACCATCGTGCCTGTGTCCTGTAGCTGAAGCATCAGAACTAGAGTAACTAAAGGCGTTTACTAATTGATTGTATTCGTCGTTAAACAACGCCGCTGTAATTGTATCTCCATCAGAGAAAGAACTTTGTCGTGTGTAAGTTTGAGCCATTAATCTTATCTCCTGCCTGATGGCATATAATCTATGTATAATCCATTAATTGAATAAGGTGCGTTTGTGTCTATGCTTTGTAGTCTAAAACTACAGGTATTACCGCTACCTTCTACTGCCTGTCTAACCATTGGATCGTTTGTAGCCCCAAAGGTCGCTGTGTTAAATAAAGCCGCTCCAAAAATAGACGGAAGAGGAATATTACTTAGCGTATAATCTACAGGCTGTGGAATGTCTGTATTTTCATAATCGTATCTAACACGTAAAGTAGGCTGACAAGATCCTTCAGGAGTAAATGACATTCTCACATACTTTAATGTTTTACGAGTACCAATATCTCCAAAATCATAGTTAGGGGTTTGATAAATAGCTTCTATGTTTGCTGCTGTACCTGCTGGATTAAAAGAGTTACCTGTGTCATGATTATAGATATAACCATCTTTATCTCCATGATATGCTTTTTCAATACCGTCTTTATCAAATCCAGTTGTAAGTCCCAAAGCCTGTATACCAAGCGTTTCAGCCCATTCAAATCCATTTGATGTTAATGTACCTATAATGCCTTTTGAAACTGTAGATGATAAAGAAGCGTCAGTATAAAATAAACGATACTGAGACTTAGAACGAAGTACACAGCTATCAATAGTAAACGTATTAACAGAAGCTGCAAGATCTCCTATAATACTTTGTATCTGTCTACTGACGCTACCTAGTTCAACGTCACCAATACGGGCTGTACCTGCAACAGTACGGATACCGTCTGGACTTAAAAATACTAAGTCACCACCAATTTCTTGTACACTATATCCTGATAGACACCCTACGTTTTCTGTAATGGGATCTATTCGGATAGAGCTAGAATCATTAATGTTAATTAACTTATGTAAACTGTTTTTAGCAAATACAATCAGATCTGTACGGAATCCTCGTATACCTTGTATTTGATCTGATATAACTACAGAACCTGCCCCTGAGCCTGAAAAGTTATCGGGGTCGTTATATACGCTGTAGTACACAGTATTTAAGTTGTTTTGTACTCCTGCTGCTATTAGATGATGGTCATGTATTGTGATGTATTTTACGCCGTTAGTACCATCTACTGTTATCTCACCCGCAAAGAAAGTACGTGAGCTTAATCCACCTGTGCCTTCCATTCTAAAAAAGAAGGGCTTGTTTGCTCCATCAGCAATAATAACTTCGCCGTAGTCAAACGTAGCGCCTTCAAAAAGAACAAACTGGCACTGCCCTTGGCTTGATCTTGTTAGAGCAGAACGTCCTGTAAAGGCCGTATAGTTATCTCCACTTCCTGCTACAGAGTCTCTGTTTATTTGCAGCCAACTAGTGCCATCAATACTAAAGAATATATCAGTGCCTGAACAAACAATAACACCGTCTGCATATACAAAACAACCTAATACGTCTTGTGTTGTATTAGGTCTAGCTGCACTACTACCGCCAAATAATGTAAATCCATTTATCCTACGATAGCCCCCGTCTGGATCTACTTCAAAATTACGCAAACGAGTAGCCAGCCCCGGTTGACGAAGCATCTCTAGCTGATTGAGGTTTGTGTTTAATCCACCTCTACAAGAAACACCGAAAGGCTGTGACATTAGATAAATCTCATTCTATCGTCTTTAAAGTATCCGGGTGCAGGTTCCATTAAGTTTAGTTTCATTAGCTTTAGTCCCCGCTTATAATCTTCTAAGGCAAAAGCTGCTGCTTGCGAGTTCTCTTTGAACTGATGAATATAATATCGTGATCGTGCAAGCAACACTGGCTTGTATAAATCAGGAAATACTATATTGTCTGAAAAAGCAGAAAGCTCTGTAGGTAGATCATAAGCATAAAACCAAACGCGATATACTTTATCGGGTATAGAGCTTAAACCAAACTTACGATTGTCAGGACTTTTAATTACTCTGTCGGGTACACCATAGTTTTGAGTATCTGCGTCATCTTTGTTTTGAGCTATCCTAAAGTAATCTTTCCACTCTTCGGTAGTTGTAAAACGCAAATTACGTGCGGTATAGGGAGCAGACTCTCCGCTTACCCCAATAGTAGTTAAGTAAAAATTATCCCAATCTATGTACCCATAGTCAGTAGTAATACTAGAACTACCCGTCTTCAAAAGATACCAACGTTGACCCGCTACAGTTTCTACATATACATTACCGTAGTTAGGATCAGTGTCACCACTAAGTCCTGTAGCTAAAAAAGGCCACTGTGGTTCTTCGTTAACAATATCAAGGTACGCACGATTAATACAATCTTTTACATGCTGCTGAACGCCGATGGCGCTTGCAAATGTAGCAGAAGTAAGCGTAACTTCATTTAGCTCACGTAAAGCATCATTTGTTAACGTAAGATAGTTTGTGGCCATTATTTATGCTTCTTTTGAATTTCAAAGTTTGCTGTTTTACTTGAACCGGGATGAGGTTTGTAGCCGCCTTTTGGATCTTTCATAAGTTTAAAAGTCTTTCCAGACTTCATCCAATGATAACCTTTAGGTGCAGAGACCCTCATTTCTTTTCTTCGTACTTCTGACGCATAGTGTTTCTACCTGTTCTATTAGAACAAGCTTTTTCCATATCGCTTATAGAAGCAAAACCGCCGTGTCCATACATTGCTCTGGGCATTTTTTGTTTTTCACCGTGAGTACCGCCATGCCTCATTCCATAACGAGCACCGCCGCCCATCATTTTTTTGCGGTCCTTTTTCTTCATTCCATGATCCATTATTCTTGCTCCATTGAAAATGTTTTAGATGTTTCTCGTGCAATTTCAAATTCTGTTTTACCGCCAAAGATACGCTCATAGTTTTCATCAAACTTAGATTTATCTTCGTTTTTAAGATAGTTACCTCTTAGCTTTGTTGTCCGATTTGGACTCATTCTAATTGGGTTTTGTTCGTTTCCTATCTGAGGCATAATTTAAAAATCCAAAGTAAAAGGCGTGGGGGCCATAAAGACCCCCGTAGCCGATGACTATTAGTCAATACCGTAGAAAGCCGATACCAAAGCTTCGCCACGAAGTACCTTAACTCCATATACATGGAGGCCGCGTACAATGTCGCCAAAGCTTGAAGGATCACGGATTACTTCAGTGCTAGTAATCGTCTGAGCCGTAGCCGTAGAAGAAATATGACCAGCCAAGCACTTGCCAGCAGCGTTAGACGTTGAGGCAATGTTATTAGATTTGTACATATTGAAACCACGGAGCTTACCAGAGCTTACAAGACCGTTACGAATTGAACCTTGTCCAGCATTAAAGTCTACTGACAAAAGCTTAGAGGAGCTTTGTGCAAGCTGCTCATAAAAGTCAGGAGATCCTAAGAACCAACGTCCTTCTTCTGGTACGTTTTGCTCATCAAGCAAACGAGCCATACGAGCCATTACATCAATAGGGTCGTGTTCAGAAGAACCAAAACCAATGTCCAAGTTACCAGTACCGTCAAAAGTACCAGCAGCAAGGTCAGTTGTGTTGTCAGAACCAAGTACGTGGTCAGGGCTTGAAGATGATACGCCTGAGAACATAGCAGCAATTACGCCTTCGTCAAAAGCGTCACGCAATGCGTAAGCCGCTGAAGAAGTTGCTACGTCACGGAAGTTAACGTGAGACATATTTGTTTCAATGTCATCTACGATGAACTTAAATGCGTTAGCCGTATCAACAATCAAGGTAACCTCTTGGTCAGTCAACTTGGTTTGTGTTACATCTTGTCCACGCTCATACTGATAAACAGTAATTTCGGGTTCTTTGATGATGCGTACAGTGTCTCCGAATCCAGCAATCTCGCCAGCATAATCCGTATTAGTAATAGCTTCTGCTACAGACGCCTTACGGAAAAAGTTGAGTACCTGCTTGGAATATACCTTCGGCAGGAAGAACGAGTTAGTTTGACCAGATACGGAGTTTGCAAAGTTTGCATCTGTATCTGTGGACGGTTCAAAAAATTGATCACTTACGTTTTTAGCCATTTTAAATTACTCCTAAGTAGAAAAGTTATCCTCTGCGAACTCTTCCCTCAGATATTGCTTCACGAATTTCTGCTTCGTGTTTATCAAATTGATCTAGGGACATTTTCGCTATTTCGCTTTCGGTCCAGATCTTAGGCTGTTTAGCATCTATTCCAGTAGTTTTCGTAGATACCATATCTGCTGCTGATCCCTGTGGGGCTGTTTGCTTTCGCGGCCTGCCCGGACCTTTTCGTCCTTTGCCTGTTTCTAACTTATAAAGATCAAGTGCTTTGACTGCTAACGTAACATTATCTGGATTGTTATAAATCCAATCTTGAATCTGGTCTGGCTGTTCTTTAGCCCACTCATGAAAAAAATCGTCACCTCGGATTTCATCAAAATCAGGATGTCGTTCTTGAAGTGCAGTTTCAGCTTCGCGTCTGGCAATCTCCATTTCGCGTTGCTCAATAGCAGAGAAACGCTCACGCATGTCTCTCATCTGCTCTTCTGCTCTCATGTGTGCAACGGTTTCTACCGTATCATACAGATCAGGATACTCTTCTCTAAACCTTGTGAGATCTTCTTCAGACTTAGGAGCTTGATACTCAGGCTGTGATGCAGCCATCAACTCTTGCTCACGCTGTCTAAACTCATTTAGTTTAGCGTCGTAATGTTTCTTTAGATCGTCGTACCTCTTTTTATAGTTAGTTTCTTGTTGAGGAGATTCTTCTTCAGAAGGGGCCGCTTTCTTTTTGCGGGTAGCCTTTGGTTGCTCTTCTTCATAATAAACTTCGTCTGCCTGTTTATTCGGACCTTGATCCGCTTCATGCCAAGGCTTCTTCATGTTATATGGATTAGATTCACGCTCCTCTAATAATGCTTCGGACATTTTACCACTCCTTTTCTACGGGGCTTGTTTTTCTTGCAAGGTAGCCATTCTTTAAACGTCTTTAAAATTGGGGCTTGCCAACTACAAGGTAGCCGTACTTATTACCGATATGCTCCTATCAAACTAGGGATTCGGTTTGCTTGCATCATAGATTTATTAATCTCTTCCTCTGTCTGTTGCATAGGATCGTCCATTAATTCAGGATCTTCCTGTTTCATTGCCATAGGATTTGCAAGCATACCTCCCATTTGAAGGCCATATCGGGCCTCGCCACCATCAGACATACGTTCAGCATCATCCATCATTCGTTGGAGATTATCTGCGCCTATCTCATCGGTAGCCTTTTCGGTGATCACAAACTCACCATCGCTCAAGCGAGCAGGTATAGAATCTGATACACCTGTTCCGGGGCCTTCAACTTCTCCAGCCCCAGAAAATTCTGATGCAGTCATAATGACTTTATCAATAATTGAGTTTAGCTTCGGATCTGCTTCCAAAGCATTCATTAAATATTCTTGTTCATCTGCTTGTAAAGACTCATCAAGTACAAAGTCCATATAATTATCTTCCATTTCTGAATCAGGAAGTTGCGTAGCTTCTGCGTTTGCCTGTTCTTCGGGAGTGTATGTATCTACAGGCATATCCTCCATTTCAGGCGGTACAAGCATTGAACCTCCGTCAGCTTCACGCTTACGGTCCATTTCTTTTAGAACTTTCATTTTTACAGAGCTATCTATGTTTTGTGTTTGCATCTGAAAGTTTTCCATAATTTCTTTACGAGCTTCTTCATCTTTAGCAGCAGCTAATTCTTTTTTATACTGCTCATACTGCCTACGAAACATATCTTGTTCATTTACTTCACTGCCTTCTGCAAACACTCCACGACCTTTAAGTACGTCAGCCTGAGTAACTTTACCGTCACCTGTTAAGTCTGGAAAGCTTTTGCCGCCTTGATCTTTTTTAGTACGAGGCATCATGTCTAAAACTACGTTTTCTTCTTCAGTAGCTAATGCAAAAGGAACAGCCTGACCTTTGTATTTAAAATGAGGTTGACCTGCTTTCATAAACACGTACTTAGTTGGATTTTTAGAAGCCTTTGAAAAAGCAGAATCCATTGTTCCTGAAGTAATATCTGTTACTGTTGTAGTTTTATTTTCTTTTACTTTAGCTTTTTGTTCAGCCGATAAACCTGCTAAAGAATCCATTACAACATTATAAGCCTTATCTCCAGCTACCCCTAACAAGGTTCCTGCCGCAAAAGCCTTTCCAGCTTTTTTACGAGCTTCTTTAGTAGTTTTAGTACCCCCTAACTCTTCACTTATTTTTTGACCAGAAGTAGGCTTAGTGGACATAGCTCTTATAACTTGTTTTACTTCACCAAGTATGTTTTCTTTACCTCCTCCTCCAGCGCGATAAGCAAAAACTTTTTCTATGTCTTTTACATCTTGGACAGTTATATCTTCTTTTTCTGCTACTTTCTTAAAAGTATCTGATCGTTTAGTTCCTGCTGGTGCTTCTTCAACTGCTTTATGAACAGCTTTCATTTTGTTTTCAATGGCTTTTTCGCTAGAATCTTCAAATAAATTAGCAAGAGGTTTAGCAAGTTTTTTAACAATAGAACCTACTACGTATTCTTCTCTATCTAACATGCTTGCTTTTTTACCCGGCATCTCTTTGCTCCATTATTACTTTTACGTTATCCGGCAACTGCTCTAGGCGTTCCAGCGAATTCACTCTCCCCTGACTGCGGTACACTTCCTGTTCCGATGTTGCCGCCACCAGTACCCGTAGCTCCAAGGTCTTGGCCTTCTGGAGGTACTCCTTCAGGGGTTCCCATAGGTCCGGGTTGTTCACCAGCGGGGCCAGCTTCCGGGCCAGTTGTTTGTCCAGCATTATTTTGCATCCCTATAATTTGAGCCATTAGTGCTGCTTCTTCTGGGTCATTGATCAGTTCGTCAGGATCAAGATCCAAGCTGTAAGCAAGTTCCGATATCAACTTGTTCATCTTAATGAACGGAGCAACAGCAGGATTCTGTACAGTCTGGAGGAACATAGTGAGCCTCTGACTACGTACTTCTTTCTGCATCAAGCTGTTTGTGCCTGTTGCTTTTACTTCTAAATCGCCTTCAACGTCCATCTTACTTTCCATAAACTGCATATTCCACTGAAAGTAAGACTCTCCTAAAGGCTTCAAAAGAAAATCGTCTAAGTTTTTAATGACTGTTTTAATGTTAAGGGATGCTGCGCCAAGGAGCATGGACATCCCAGAAGCAGTACGGGTCATACTTTGAACACCCGTCTGACCGTGTGAGTAGCTTGGGATACCTGTTTGCTCGTCAGCTAATTGTCTAAAGCGGTCAAACATCATCATGTTCTCGTTTGACGTATTAGGAAACTTTAGACCGTTGATGGCTTGTCCGGGGACTCCTGCCTGTCTTCTGAAGATTTTACCCGGATATATTTCCATTGACTGACCACCAACAAGAGCAGTCTCGTCTACATCAAAGACAAGTGATCCAGACAACGCTAGATTGTCTATTGCCATACGAGCGTGACCATTCATGATCTTCTGAGAGTCATCCATGTTCTCAGCAATCCCGATACCAAAAAAGCTATAGGGATTACGCTCATAAGGAAAGGCATGATAAGGCAATCTGAAAGGCGTAAACGGATTGACTACTGCTCTTAATAACTGACCATTGCAGACCCACGCATTGATCTGTACCTCATCTAGGTCATCTACTTCATCTGGAAGGACCATACCCACTTGGCGAGCATACTCTGCGTCCATTACTCCCCAATATTCCAGTACCTCATACTGCCCTGAGCCATAAGCTTCAGAGCGATCATCATCTTTTAATTCTGATTCGTAATCTTTTTCTTCGTAATTCGGACCAGCCGCCATCGCTGCGCGTATTGCATCTTTATCAAAGTATGGCATCTTTGCAAGCGATCGCAGCTTTGTCCTATTCATCTTATGCCGATGAAACACATACTCACATTCGTTTATGTTTGTAGCATTTGGATCAGGGAAAAAATCCCAGATGCTGACAAACTCAATACGAGGAACGCGCACACTAATTGGAGCATATCTCCTAAGTCCTTCTTCATCTTCCTCCCACCTACTCAAGGTTTTGTTAAAGTTAAAAGGCCCCTTAACAATACCAGTACCAAAGAGGGATGCTTCAAACAACGCATTTCGTATTTCACTCGCTCCATTAGATTCATCTATTTGATCATGTATCAACTTTTCCATGCGACGAGCAGCTTGCCGTGCAGGATGAACTTCTATTGCTTGCGGGTCTGGACTAGGCCCTTCAACTAGTTTGTCCTCTGCTCTAATCTCAATAGGCTCGTGGTCAAACTTTTGACTTCCGTAGGTTGCTCCCGGTTTTAGTGTTTTTCCGTCTCCTTCATATCCGACATCGTAGGGGTTCTCGGTTTGTTGCGTGTCATCTTCTTCAGCTTCAGGCTGTGAAGTTTCAATACCCGGAAGCGGATTCTGGGTATCTAGGTGAGCAATATCTGAGACGCCTTCTGGCATCTTGGTTTCGCTGACACCTATCGGAAACTTACCTGCTCCAAAGATAACATCAACAAGCTGTCCAAAGGCTGCTAGAACCTTTGTTTTAGTAACTTTAACAAATACACGAGACTTTTCTGACTCTCTGAAGCGCACATTCTTGTCGTATAAGCCACGGTAGTTGTGATAAGCCGTAAGCCATCTGCGCTCGTCTAAGTCTCTAGCATTTTCTGCTGACTGATAACGATCTAGTAAAAGTCCTACAAGATTGTTACGCAGTGCTTCATCTAGCGTAAGCTGTAAGCCCTGCTCGTCCTCTACTTCTTCAAAGTAAAGTTCGTTTGCTGTTAATGTATTTTCTTCTTCTTCCATTTAGTATCCAAATACGTTATCAGAGGGCGTGTATGCCTGTTCTAGTCTTAGGTTACGGAGTTGAGACAATGGATCATTAACTCTTGGCCTAGACATAATAAGATAACGCAGAGCATCATACGCATGATCTGGCGCATGAGTGTCTACGTCTTCGGGGTTAGATTTATCCAGCGGAATACTTTGAAGTTCGCGTATCAGGCTTGGGCAGCTACTAAAAATCTGCAATCTTGGTCTGCCGCTTGGCTGCAACCTCAAATATTCGTGGATCTGTATTTTCCCCTGTATTCTGTTTTTATCTGCTCTACGCAGCTTGTGGCCCTGCCGCACTAGTGTTTCGCCTACGGTAGGGCCAGTTGTACCTGTCTTAGACCAAGCTGCGGTATCTAAAACACCTGAGACAGCCAACGGATCTTGTAGTTCCATCTCAGTGATCAAGTGGCCTAGGTCTTCACCTGTTAACCCTTTTCGGTATAGCTCACGGTAAACAATTAACGTACCGTCACTTGGATCAATCGCTGCCCATATACAAGCAGACTCACTAGCGTAACCATAGTCAATCCCTTTCACTCTTTCCCAGTGTATCGGGATTTGAAACGGAGCAACAATATGTAAGTCAGTGTCGAACTCCGTAAAGGCTGCGCCTTCGTTTACGTCCCAGTTACCTTCTAATAGCTGCTTACGCTGTGTAGGAGGTAATGCCTTGAGCATCTGCTCGTAGCGTCCGTCTTCTGCCAGAAAAGGATTGTCCTCTAGTCTAGCAGGTATAAACTTTCGGCTTAGTCCGTCAGCGCCTTTAAAACTTTCATTTGGCTCATTGGGATCTATGTACCGTTTCTTTACCCAGTGTGCGCCTACGCCACCGGGGTTAGCTGTACAACGCATATAGGGAGTAATCTCACTATCTGTTGTACGTAGACGAGATGCTAAATAGTTCCAAGGAAACTCAGTCGGTAGGTGAGTGATCTCGTCAAATCCTATCCATGAGTATGCTTGGCCCTGATAACGATAGACATCTGCATCTCGTTCAAGGAACCCAAACTCTATTTTGGCTCCTGAAGGGAAGTTCCATAGTTTCTCTACTTCCCTGTACTTACAACCCGGAAAAGCTTTCGGGTATAGCTCACGAGACTTATCTATTAGTTCTCGTAGCTCTGGCATTGATCGTCGTATAATCAACGCTCTGTGTGCTGCCCTGTGAGCGTACCTTAGAGGATCTACCAGCATTGCATAAGACTTACCGCCTCCTGCTGCTCCTCCGTATAGCACATCAGTCTCGCCTGCCGCTAAGAACTCTGTCTGTGGTCCCTCATTGGGACTAAAGATAACGTTCTTGTCTGCTTCAGGTGGTAGCACATTTAAGTCAACTACCTTGCCTTCAGTTGTCACCGCTTCAGCGGGTTCATCTAATTTACTGTAGGTAGTCTTCTTACGCTTTAAATCAGTACGTGCGTTGTTAAGTTTCTTTTCTAGCTTATCTACTTTCTTTTCTTGATTACGTACTGTACGTCTGGCCTTGATCTGGGCCTTTACTTCCGAATGATAGTTGTACTGTCTAGTCTCTTTACCAGCTTTCTCAAGATACTTATTTAGAGTCTGATGAGATAGCTTAACATCTTCACCTAGTTTACTTTTTATATAAGTAATACCCTCTCTTAACGAGGGGATTTCTTCTGCCAGTATCTTGTTGACAGTATCTTCTAGTGCCTCTAGGTATCCGGGGATAGCCTCCAACATGTTTGTTTCTTTGTTGAGAGTATATCCGAATGGTGTAACACCCCTACCTTTTGGCTTAGTCTTCGGGTATAGATTCGTATTCTGCGTCATCTATCGTTACTGGAGCCTTTGAAGGTAGGATAAATAATGCACCTGCACTGTTATCTACCTTATGGTTAACGTCAACTCTCTCAGCTTTCCCAAGACCTATTCGGTCTAGTATTGTTTGAGCTGCTTGAATCTTTACATTAGACTGAGGAATGGAATGCTCTGCCTCCATAACCTCTACTAATTTAAAAGCAGCTTTGGGTGCAGACTGTGCAAGAACATCAGAGGCCAGATCTATCATTTCTTGTTTAAGAGATTTAATTACTTGAGGATAGCTACCTTCGGAATACCCTGCCAACTCTGCTGCTTTTTTAGGATCACCTCCCGTTACAAGTAGGTTCTCTAAAAAATTCTTTTGCTTTTCTGTATACTCGCGCTCTTTTTTCTCAGAACGAGGTAAATATTTAGATACATGTTGAGTCATATCAGCATTATAGGGCCATATGTTAACTATGTCAAGAACTATTTGTTATAAATAACACTTGACAGTTCTTAGATACATATGTATACTATGTAACATATGTAACCGAGTTAACAATAACAAAATAAAAAAGTATAAAAAATATTAGTTACATAGTTAAACAGAGAGGGCATATTTTACTTAGGTACAATATTGTGTACGAGATATTCCGATGGAATAGAGGGGACCATAGGGTCTCCTTTTTTTTACCTATGTTGACAACTGGAAAATAGGGTAAAATGTTTGCACACTAGTATATATATGGGGAGGGGTGGGTGGCCACCTGCCTACCCTGTTACCATCTTTTCCATATGCTCACTATTCACCATCTTTTCATGCCTGCTTGGAATATGTTATCTATTTTAACTTTACATTATGTAAAATTATTTAAAATACTTTCCATATGTTCACCAATCAATGGTAAATAGTGACAATTCCTCAACCTATTTAAAATATTCAACAATCAATACCTATCTATTCCATATTTTCCATATTCTCCAATCACTTACCCTCTCTTCATTATGTATCCATACTCTGAAGAATAACCCTCTAATAGTGGAGAAATTCACTACTTTTTCACTATGTCAACTTTGCCCAATATACGTGCAATTTTTGCACTATTTTGGATCGCTCTAGAACCCTTGCCACATAAGGCATTCCACTGGTTCATCACTGTTTCTCACTTTTTCCTTCATATTCTTGCGTCATCTCGGTGCAAGTTTTATTCATTGTTTCTTCATCGGTTTGTCTAACCTATTGATTTATAACGATTCTTTAAAATTGGCACGTTGTATGCATTATATTACGCGAAGGCCAAGAATGCCCGACAACGAAACCCACTATATAAGGAAACGAAATCATGCCATTTCAACCAACAATAGAAGAGACAAACAACGCACCATTGAGATCTGCGAAGAATGGGCAGATTTGCACCCCATCGCGCAAGGTTTACTGATAGGTGACAATTCCAGCGCCATCCTCGCCGAATTAGTGCAGGCATCTATTGAGAGCAAGCAAGCAAGGGCCGAGATTGTTGAGATCTGGGAAGATATGGCGAGCGTTGGCAAGGTCGCGACCATCCGAACCCTTCTCAATCGCCAATCCAAGAAGCTGCTAGGGTTCCCGCTTACTGTTAAAGATGGAAAGCTGGAGGAAGCCAAGACCCGAAACAAGGCGAGCAAGGCAGACGAAGCGAGCGAGGGAGAGGGAGAGACAAGCACCGATAGCAATAAGAAGTCTGATTTTCTCAAAACGTGCCAATCGTTTGAAAAGAAGGCTACACCAGAACAGATCAAGATGGCGCTGAGTGTACTCGCTAACATACTCAAAACGCCCCAATAACATTGTTATAAGCTTCGCGCCTAGGCTCAATTAGGCGCACACCTAAGCACATTTTTCCGAGTGTGTTTAGGTGTCAAGAATGCTATTGCTGAGACAATGCGCGAGCAGCCCTCGCGATGTAAGTTATTTAACAATGCGAAGACCATAGTGCGTCACTACCGATAAGGTCGGCGGCCTCCTATTGCCTAGCGTTTTCTGAACCTTCACTGTTATAACATGTTATAAGCTGCAAGATTCACAACCCTTATAACATTGTTATAGCCATCAAGAAGCGAGAAACAATACCGTGTGCAGACGGTTGGACAATGCTAACTAGGTAAGCACACTCATGCCAGTAGTATGCGTGTGGATTCAGACGAGGTGCGACGATGGACAACGGGGTAGCAGGTGGCAAAAGCAAAGCCTGAAGGCACTCTAAAACTACGGCTAAAACCTACGGGTTAGATCCGCTAGACTCATCCCAAATGCTAGACCACTGCCCATAGCTAAAAACTGTGGGCTTTGGTGTGTCATTTTACGATGGCACATAATCAAACCAACAATACCTATAAGGTAAGGAAAACAACATGAGAAAAACAATACTTCACGTAAACCAGCACAACATCAAAGCAAATGCTAAGGGTGCTGATCTGCCAGTGTTGACCGTCAAAGACTGGCGAAACAATCGTAAGTGTAACGAAGCCAAGATAAAAGATCGCAATGGTGATCTTGTGGCTCGCCTAGTGTACAGTCCTGAAAAGCCTTTGCCTTGTGGTGCTAAGGTGTGGATTGAAACCTATTTAGATGTGGAGGTGTCATGATGTACAAACTATCACAAGCTGCAAAGGATGACTTGACCCGCATAGTCAATACGATCATCTATTCTAAGACGCACATGGAGGACTTTGCCAGTCGTAATCAGTGGAAGAAGTACCGCAAAGCAAGAGATGATTTTAATTGGGCAGTCGTTGACTTGAGCAAAAGGTTTGATGTAGAAACAGTATTTCACAAGGCAATCAAAGAGGAGATGAAACAAAATGTCAGCACTAACTGATGCGCGTGAATATGTGGGTGGGTTGTCAAACCCCAGCAAGATTCCGGGTAAAGCCTATGGACTACCAGCCCAGAAATGTAACGTAGGTGGCAAGCTTAGACAGATTGAGGGGTCTACATGCTTTGACTGCTACGCATATGATCGTGGTATGTATGTCATGCCTAATGTAAAAACAGCACAAGAGCGTAGACTAGCTGCCATCTCTAGACCAGACTGGGTGAGGCAGATGGCTATTGCTATAGGCAAAGGGCCTTACTTCAGGTGGCATGATTCGGGCGACATACAAAGCGAGAAGCACCTCAATGATATTGTTGAGGTAGCAAAGCTGACTCCTCACGTTCAGCACTGGCTACCTACGCGAGAAGCTGCATTAGTCTCCAAGTTAAAAGAGATACCCGACAACCTGACCATCCGTGTATCCGCTGCTATGGTTGACGGACCTCGGCCCAAACGATTCATCAATACTTCAACGGTCCATAACAAACTAATCCCGATCAACTCGCACATCTGTCCCGCACCTAAGCAAGAAGGTAAGTGTGGTGACTGTC
>VTLG01002773.1_pt1 | contig 18288 bp, 39 predicted proteins | sample 4694571 | NCBI WGS metagenome assembly VTLG01 (sample SAMN12604809, study PRJNA352737) | marine metagenome | biome: ENVO:00000447; feature: ENVO:00000209|ENVO:00000569|ENVO:01000036; material: ENVO:00002151; isolation source: viral sequences binned using virsorter ... | reverse complement strand
AGCACCATTAACTTTACCTTTATCATAAAGCATAGCTAAATTGTCTATTAATACTTTTGTTTTACCTGTACCCATTTCCATAAAATAAGCATAAGTTTCTCTGTTCCATGACTTTTCTAATGCAGTCATTTGATGTTTGTATGGTTTTGTTTTAAATTTATAGTTCATAATTTTTCTTCTTTCTACTTGACAAGATAACAACTCAGACCTATATTGTCAAGCATGAAAGAAAAAAAAGTTTATGTAATACAAGAAATTGCTGGTAGTGCTGATGGTAGACCTAAAATAAATATTATTGGTGCGTCTGATTATTCTACATCAGGTAAATTTAATTTTTTATTACCTGAATTATCACAAATAATTTTTTCTCCTGGACCATTAATTTTTAAACTTAGAAAAGGTTTAAAAGATTTTACTACAGAAGATTATTTATTATTAACTGGTGATCCTGCAATTATTGGTGTAGCATGCTCTATAGTTTCTGACATGACTAATGGTAAATACAAATTACTAAAATGGGATAAACAAGAAAGAAAATATTATCCTATTGAAATTAACTTATATGAAAGAGGAAAGATAGATGAATAAAAAAATAGTTTATAAAGTTGAAGAAAGAAAAAGAACACATCCGAGTGATCCAAGAATAGACATAGAAGAAACTGTTCTTAGCTTAGTTAAGACTGTTGGTTTTAATTTTGTTGGTGAAAAACAAGAGGGTATTGGATACATATGGTCTAATTTTACAATGGTTCATCATCAAACATATAGAGGAAGATCTTTAGATTCTTGGGCTTCTAAAGATGAAGAGCTAAAAGATTATGAAGAAAGATGTGAAGATTTTAAAAAATTAATGAAAAATATAGATGTTCCGGATGATGATATAAAAGGACCTTATGATCGTGATGAACAGGGTAAAAAGTTAATTGGAGATGTAATAGAACATTGGCATTGCGAAGAAGAAATGGGAAGAAGAGAACTTAATCGATTATGTAGAAATGCTGAAAAAATTAATTGTTTAATTGAAATTCAATACGAGAAAGAGGGGGAAAGATAGATGAATAAAATAGATTTTGAACAAGATCAAACTAAAGTTCTTAGTAAAACAGAAAACATTCAATCATTAGCAGATCAAGTGGAGAAACTTCAATCTCTACATGAAAGATTAGAACTTCAAGAAGATAATATAAAAAATACAAAAAAAGAATTAGATCATTTATCAGGAGAAATAATTCCAACTATGATGGCAGAGATGGGTTTATCTCATCTTAAACTTATGGATGGATCTTCAGTAGATGTAAAACCAAATTATAGCGCAAGCATTACAGTTGCAAATAAAGATGCTGCGTTTCAATGGCTTCGGGACAATGGATTAGGAGATATTATTAAGAATGAGATCTCGGTATCTTTTGGTCGTAACGAAGATAACAAGGCAGCAGATTATGCTGTCCTTGCAAAAGAGCGTGGGTATCAACCAACACAAAAGTTGAAGGTTGAGCCCATGACTCTCAAAGCGCTAGTCCGTGAGCGTCTAGAGGCAGGGAAAGAAATGCCAACGGAAATTTTCAACGTATATGTTGGAAATAAAACAACAATAAAAAGGAAACAATAAACATGAATGAAGTAACTACAAAAAAAGAAGGAGCATTAGCAGTCAATTTATTTGAAGCTGATGCTGACAAAGGTTCTCAGAATATATCGCAGGATGATCTTGCTTTACCATTCTTGAAAGTCTTAGGACAATTATCTCCTGAAGTTAATAAAAGAGATGGAAAATATGTTGAAGGTGCAGAGCCTGGCATGATTCTTAACTCAGTCACAAACGAAGTGTTTGATGGCTCTAAAGGGATAAATGTATTGCCAGTATACTATGAAAGAAAATTAGTAGAATGGCAAGACAGAGGTACCAGCAGTGGTGCACCTGTTGCAATTCACAATGCGGAAAGTGATATCATGAGTCAAACTACTCGTGATAAATCCTTTAAAGATAGATTACCTAATGGTAATTATATTGAAAACACTGCAAATCATTTTGTAATTGTTTTAGGGGATAGCCCAACAACAGCTTTGATTTCTATGAAAGCTACTCAATTAAAAATTAGTAGAAAATGGAATTCAGTTATGATGGGTATTAAACTTCAAGGTAAAAACGGATTGTTTACTCCGCCAACATACAGCCACATTTATAATCTAAAGACTGTTCAAATGTCAAATGACAAAGGAACATGGTTTGGTTGGGATGTGTCTAAAGTTGGACCGATTGAAGATAAATCAGTTTACGATATTGCTAAGGGCTTTGCTGATAAAGTAGGCAAAGGTGCTGTGCAAGTTAAACACGGAACTGAAGAATCTAAAACCAATACACCTTACTAATTCCTAGGAGTGGGCGTGAAAGCGAGAGTGGAAGCGCCCATTAAAAAATTATGGTTGATAGATTTATACAAATATTTACAGGATTAGAACGTGCTCATGGTTTCTCTAATATAGCTGAACCTACAAAGAATGGTGTCAAAGTTAAAAGCCAATCATTTGTTAAAAGAGAACCAGTTACACAACAACTTTGGGAAGACCATTTAAATGGCACTCAAAGTTTAGGAATTGTACCTATTAATGATGACAATAAGTGTAGATGGGGTTGTATTGATATTGATTCATACGCAGGATTTGATCACAAAAAATTAATAGAAAAAATTAAGACAGCAAATTTACCACTGGTCACATGTAGATCTAAAAGTGGTGGTGCTCATGTATTTTTATTTGTAGAAACCGAAGTACAAGCAAAAGTTTTAAGAGATAAACTTTTATCTATAAGTGCTTTACTAGGTTATGGTGGTTCGGAGATATTTCCTAAACAAGTAGAATTAAAATCACAAGATGATACAGGAAATTTTCTTAATTTACCATACTTTAATAGTAACAAAACAGTAAGATATGCCTTTAACAATAATGGTGAAGCTGCTACACTAGATGGTTTTTTTGAGTTGTATGAAAGAAATAAAGTTAAAGCAGAAGATGTAGAAGATATAAAAGTTACAAGACCTAAATCTGAATATAATGATGCACCACCATGTATAGAATTAATGTCTATTAATAAAATTACAGAAGGTGGTAGAAACAATGCCATGTTTCATTTTGGTGTATATGCTAAAAAGAAATGGCCAGCTGAGTGGAAAACAAAGATGACTATCTTTAATACTACAGCCACAGCAGAACCTTTAACAGAAGGTGAATTAGATATTATTAAAAAACAACATGATAAAAAAGAATGGGGTTATAAGTGTAATGATGCTCCTATGTGTAGTTTATGTGATAAAAAATTATGTAGAGAAAGAAAGTATGGAATAGGAGAAGAAATAATATTTCCAGCACTGACTGATTTACAAAAAGTAGCATTAGAAAAACCATATTATTATCTTAATGTAGATGGTGAACGACTTCACCTGGAGAATGTAAAGTATTTAAAACAACAAAGTTTATTCCAAGAAGCAGTTATGGAACAGTTAGATTTTAAACCACCAACAGTAAAACCAAAAGACTGGGACATGATAATAAACCCACTGATGAAAAACAAAGAACTAATTAAACCACCTGAAGGTATGAGAACAGAAGATCAATTACAAAATCATTTACAAGAGTTTTGTTTGAACAGGCAAGTTTCTACAGACAAAGATGATTTAAAAAATGGTGGGGTATGGACTAACGAAGGTGAACACTATTTTGTTTTTGATAGATTTTATCAAAACTTTTTAGTTAGACGTAGATGGGACATTGGTTATCAAAGAACAGCACAAATGTTAAAAGAATTTTGTAAATGTAATGATACTCGAATAGGTAAAGAAAGAATATCTGTATTTTATGTTAAACAGTTTGATAAAAAAATAGATAAACACAATCAAAAAGTTTTAAAAAAGGAAACACCATTCTAATGAGAACAATTGTATTAGGTCCACCAGGCACTGGCAAGACTACTACTTTACTTAATAAAGTAGATAAATATTTAAAAGAAACAGATCCTGATAAAATAGGTTATTTTGCATTTACACAGAAAGCTGCTTATGAAGCTAGAGATAGAGCTATGCTTAAATTTAATTTAAGTGAAGATGATCTTCCATATTTTAGAACTCTACATTCACTAGCTTTTAGAAAGCTTGGACTTAAAAAAGAAAATGTAATGCAAGCAAGACATTACAAAGATTTAGGAAGTAAGTTAGGTTTTCCTGTAGCTTATGCTGCTTATCAAAAAGATGATTCTGGTTTATTTTCTACAGACAGTGAGTACTTACATCTTATTAACTTAGCAAGACTTAGAAATATTACACCTGAACAACAATTTGATTTAAACGAACACACACAAGATTTAGAAAGAAATCAATTAAAAATTATAGCAAATGAAATTGAAAGATATAAAAAAGAATATGGTTTAATAGATTATAATGACATGATTACTGACTTTGTAAAGTCGGACAAGTCTCCTAAGTTTGATGTAGTATTTATTGATGAAGCACAAGACTTATCTTTAATGCAATGGGATATGGCTAGATCTATTTGGGACAAGACTGAGACTTCTTTTGTAGCTGGAGATGATGATCAAGCAATATACAAATGGGCCGGTGCTGATGTAGATTCTTTTATAACTTTAGAAGGTCAATACTTACCACTTACACAATCATTTAGAATACCACAAAAAGTTCATGGTCTAGCAATGGGAATTATTAATAGAATTAGAAATAGAATAGATAAAACATGGCAACCTAAAACTCATGAAGGAAGTTTAAGTAGGTATTATGATTTTGAAAACATTGATATGTCTTCTGGTGAATGGTTAGTATTAAGTCGAACTAAGTACATGTTAAATGAATTAGAAGAAGTAATTTATCGTAAGGGTTGGTACTATAAAAATAAATATAAAAAATTTTATGAAGCTGACATACAACAGGCAGCTTTAGATTGGGAGAACCTTAGAAAAGGTGCACCATTAAATCATAAACAACTAACTAATATATTTAATCAAATGGGTCCAGGAAGTGTGGACAAAACAAAAATACAAGGGATGGCTAAGTCTGCGTTTTATACTATAGATCAACTGACCACGGACCACGGATTAGAAACAAACGCTGTGTGGTATGAAGCTTTTAACAATGCAGGTCAAATTAGAATAAATTATTTAAGAAAGATGAGAAAGAATGGAGAGAAATTAAATGAAGCACCACGTATTAATTTATCTACCATACACGGAGCTAAAGGTGGCGAAGCACAAAATGTAGTTTTACTTACAGATTTAAGTGAAACTCCTATGAAAGGATATGAAAAAAATCCAGACGATGAAAATAGGTTGTTTTATGTAGGGGCAACAAGAACTAAAGAACACTTACATATTGTAGAACCCAAACAAGCTAACAAAGGATATAACATATGAAACCATACGACAAACAGATTGGAGGATCACACTATCAAAAATTTAAAATACAACCAAGCAAGTTTGTAATAGAAAACAAAATGCTTTTTCCAGAGGGATGTGCTATAAAGTATTTATGCAGACATCCTCACAAGGGAAAGAAAGAAGATTTATTAAAAGCAATACACTTTATTGAAATGATTATAGAAAGGGACTACAAATGATTCAGAAACCTTTATTTGCACCACAAACAGAATGGTTACCACCAGAAACTTTTCCAGATTTATCTCAGTACGATGAGATTGCAATTGACTTAGAAACAAAAGATCCAGATTTAATTAAAATGGGATCCGGATCAGTAACTGGTAATGGAACTATAACAGGCATAGCTATAGCTGTACACGACTGGTGTGCATACTATCCAATAGCTCATGAAGGGATCCGGATCAGTAACTGGTAATGGAACTATAACAGGCATAGCTATAGCTGTACACGACTGGTGTGCATACTATCCAATAGCTCATGAAGGTGGTGGAAACCTAGATAAATCAAGGGTTTTAGACTACTTTAGAACTGTTTTAAGTTTACCTAATCACAAAATATTTCATAATGCTATGTATGATGTCTGTTGGCTTAGAGCCTTGGGATTAAAAGTTAATGGTATAATTATTGATACAATGATTGCTTCTGCATTAGTAGATGAAAATCAATTGCGATATGATTTAAATCATTGTGCCAAACGTTATACGGGTAAAGGCAAAAATGAATCTGCTTTATACGAAGCTGCAAAGAGTTGGGGTGTAGATCCTAAAGCAGAAATGTATAAACTTCCAGCAATGTATGTTGGTCAATACGCTGAACAAGATGCAGTTATAACTTTAGAGTTATGGCAAGAATTAAAAAAAGAAATTTCTAATCAAGACATTGGTGCAATTATGACTATGGAAACTCAATTGTTTCCATGTTTAGTTGACATGAAATTTTTAGGTGTAAGAGTTGATGAAGACAAAGCACATGACGAAAAGAAAAAGTTAGTAGCTTTAGAAAACGAATGTTTAAAAAAAGTTAAAGATGAGACCGGAATAGATGTACAAATTATGGCAGCTAGATCTATTGCTAAGGTGTTTGATAAATTAAAATTACCTTATGATAGAACTCCTAAATCAAAAGATCCTAGTTTTGTTAAAAACTTTTTACAAAATCATCCACATCCTTTGGTAAAACAAATTGCTAGAGCTAGAGAGATAAATAAAGCTCACACAACTTTTATTGATACTATTTTAAAACATAGTCATAAAGGTAGAATACATGCAGATATCAATCAATTAAGATCGGACAATGGTGGAACTGTAACCGGTAGATTCTCAATGAGTAATCCAAACTTACAGCAGATTCCTTCTCGTGATCCAGTATTAGGACCAATGATTAGATCATTATTTATTCCAGAACATAATCATAGTTGGGGATGTTTTGATTATTCACAACAAGAACCACGTTTAGTTGTACACTATGCAGCATTACAGAATCTCTATGGAGTGGACGAGGTGTTGGAAGCATATCATGAGGGAGATGCTGATTTCCATACTATCGTAGCAGACATGGCGGAGATACCACGGAAACAGGCCAAAACTATCAACCTTGGCCTGTTCTACGGTATGGGTAAAAATAAACTACAAGCGGAACTTGGTATTAGTAAAGATAAGTCTGATGATTTATTTAGACGTTATCATGCTAAAGTTCCATTTGTTAAAATGTTAATGGATAATGTAACTGCGCGTGCTCAGAGTAAAGGAAGAGTGAGAACTTTACTTGGTCGTTTGTGTAGGTTCCATTTATGGGAACCCAATCAATTCGGGATTCATAAAGCATTGAGTCATGAAGATGCATTAGCGGAACACGGACCAGGGATTAAACGTGCTTACACATACAAAGCTTTGAATAAATTAATTCAAGGATCAGCAGCTGATATGACAAAGAAAGCCATGATAGAACTTTATAATCAAGGTATTATACCACATTTGCAAGTTCATGATGAACTTGATATATCAATTCAAGACGAAGAACATGCTAAAAAAATAAAAAATATTATGGAGTCTGCTGTTGATCTTGAAGTTCCAAACAAAGTAGACTATGAATCTGGACCCAATTGGGGTACAATAAAATGAGGTTAAAATATGGCTTACTTAAATGCAAATATTCCTGTACAATACGCACAAATAAAAAAGGAGTATTTATATGACCTTAAAAAACATCATGGAGAAGTCGAAGACTGTATTATCTTCGGGCTTACAGCTATTACGGGAAAAGCTATCTTGTGGCATGCCATCATGGAAAACGGTGCGATCTTTTATCGTTTACCCATATCGGCTTTTATTCAACGTGGTTATGAACCCCAGTCTGTTCCAAATAAAAGACTTGATGAATTGGAATTGTGGAATTGTTTTTCTTATTACCCTGCTGTTACTAATTATGATATTTTAGCCGGACAACACGGTAAATATATAGGCAAGGATAAGAAGTGGCATCACGGATCCTATTTATTCACAGTTGACTTTGCTCATCCAGAGCCTAATATACTAGATACTGATCATTCAGAGATCCCACACGAACATAAGTGTGCACACATACTTGCGTTGGAAGACGGCAACTATGCGGCTCAGCCAAACAATAGATTAATTTGGGACATACCATCATTCACAGTTAAGGATCAAACTCCAGACTGGAAGGTTCAAACAAGTGACTGGAATGTGGAAGACTCAGGTAAATGGAAAACAGAAGACACCGACAATTTCTTTTATGAGATTGAAGAAAAAAAATGAGGAATATAAATTATGAACATTGCAGAGTTATTCAAAAAGAATTTTGTATTAGTACCGGTTATAGCATCTGTGTTGTTCGGGACGTTTACTGGCGTTAAGTACGTAGTTAATCTAACAGACACAATTAATGCAAATCAATCAGAAATTATAGATCTTAAACGAGATTTAAAAGTTGCTGAAAATAAAATTACAGATCAAAACACAAGACTAACTTCAGCAGAATCTACGTGGCAGATGGCAGAGAATCTTTATCGACAGCTCGCCGACCAGGTACGAGAACACGACTACGATATTAAGGATTTAAACAGGTAATGTATGGAGGTTCTCAGGATGAATTATTATTTTACAGGAATATTAATTGTTTTAATGACACTTCTTGCTTTATTTGGTGGACCTGCACATAGCAGAAACGAATATCTTAATGAGTATGGTGTAAGATGTGGTGAAATAGATTTTCGTGTTGAACAAAGAGATACAGATTATAATTATAGTACCAGCAGCACTAACGAACAATCTAATTTTAGTGTTACTTACAGAAAATATTTAGGCACAGATTGTAAAACGTCAAAAGAAAACGTAGCAATCAAACAACAGTTAGAGTTAATGAAAATGTGTGGTCGAGTTAACAGTAATCCCAGTCTTGCGCAAAACGAAAACTTTAGACTATTAGTTACAAAATGTAGAGGTGTAACTCCTGCAAGAAATAACACTAGACCTGACGATGGTAAAAGTCTTTGGGATGATATGAAAGATGATTACAAAAAAGAAAACCCAGATATCAAATTAATGGGAGATAAGTTCATAAAACCTAATAAAAGCACATTGAAAATGCCTCCAAAAGACTTTATACTGCCGTTACCAAAACCTAAAAATGAGTAAGAAACCTTTAAATATATCTGAAGAAGCAGCTGTACAGATGCCGATGAAGACCGTAGCCTCTCTGATAATTTTAGTTGCTATGGGTGTGTTTGCATACACAGAGCTGACGGCAAGGTTGGTATCGTTAGAGACATCACGTGAGTTGTTTGAAAATGATTTACTTAAAAAATCTGAACAAGTCCCCGTCGACCAGGAACAACTATTTTTATTAGAAGATCTTTATCAAACAGTAGAGAAAATAGAAGTGCGTATTGAAGACATGATGCACAACAAAGTCAACATACAATTTATACAAAAACAAACTGAAAAACTTTTAGAAGATGTTGAACATTTAAAAGATAAAGTAAGAGCAAATGGGAGTCATGAATGACAGAGTTAATAGTAGCTTTACTTATGATTGTACAGGGAGAGATTAAGGAAGCACGTATACAACCATCAATGTCAGAGTGTTTAAAAGGTAAGAGGGTTGCAAAACGTCAGTTAAAACCTGAAGGACATGTCAAGTACCAATGCATAAAATCTATGGCAGAATTAGAGGAAAATATTGATGGCTCAAAATCGATTAAAAAACTCATCATCGAATAAAATTGCTAAAAAATTAAAAGATAGACGTTATCATCAACGTGTGATAAAAAATAAGAAAGCATATGACAGAAAAAACTACAATAAAAGTGCACGCAGAAATAGTTAATGGTGAGTGTCCTACATGTAAAGAGATTACAATGTTAGTAGGTGTTACTGTTGATTTTTTTAGATGCATGAATTGTGGATCAGATTTAAAACAACATGTTAATGGTAAAATTAGTTATCTACCTATACTTACTTCTCGACAAGATGGTGGTAAACACTATGTTAAAGACTGGATATAATGGCTAAAAAAAGTAAAGGCCTGTATGGAGTTAGTGTATACGTTAGAGATAAACCTAAGAAACGGCCTGGACGTCATAAAAAAAATAGAAATAAACAAGAGAAACGTCAACAAAAAAAACAAAGAAAAGGTTGACAGCTATCCCAAAATATCCTAGTTTCTAGGTATGAAAGAAAAAAAACTAACAATAACAAGTAAAGATATAACACAAAAACAATGGTCTAATTTAATTTTAGAATTAAACCTAATCAGAAAAGCATGGGCGCCGTATGCAACTTTAAGCTTATCGACTCCTGGCATTAAGAAAGTGATAGCACATGGAACTAAAACATATGATAAAGAAGATTGATAAGGATAATTATGGAACTAATAATACTCAACGATGGGATGTATCAATTAATTCCGTTGTCAAAGCAAATGACGGAACATATGTCTTTGTTGGGCGACGTCAATTGCATGGAACTGTGCGAGATACTAAGACTAAAACTAACAGGCTACGTTGACACGTTAAACCTGCACATCATGAATGATGGTAGTGGTAGTTTAGTTGGATGTATGTGTAAATGACCTATAATTTTATCGAGACTTACAAAGTAGATAAAGTTTTGTGTGATAATCTAATTAAATACCACAAAAAAAATAAAGAATATAAAACTATTGGTATTGTAGGTGGTGGAAAAATTGATAAAAAAATAAAAGATTCTACAGATAGTTTCTTTTATAATAACTCTACTAATCCACATATACAAAGTTTCTTTACTGAATTAACTAACAAATTAACTCTTTATGCAGCAAAGTATGGCATGAAAGAAAGTATTAATACTGCTCTGTGTAATAACATTCAACACTATAAACCAAATTGCGGTTACCCTATCTTACATTATGAAAGAGGAGGCACTAAAAATGCGATGAAAGAGGAGGCACTAAAAATGCGATGTCAAGACAACTGGTTTACATGTTATATTTAAATACTGTCACCGATAAAGGTGGAACTAGATTTCCATATCAAAAAGTAACGACTCCAGCTATTAAAGGAAATTTAATTTTATGGCCTGCTGAATTTACACACCCACATCATGGTATTATATCTCCTACTCAAGAAAAATATATTGCAACAGGGTGGTTTAACATTGTATGAACCTATCCTAAAGAGGGAAAACAAGGATAGGTTATTGTGGTGAGATAAAAGTCCTATACCACAATTAGATGTATAATACAAGCTGTAATGACTTCAGTCACTAACATCATATAATTTCTTTAGGTTCACACATAAATCTAAAATGAGCACCCATACTGTTTACCCATTCTCTATCAAAACTTGATAACATTTTATAAGAGTAGTCATAGCCATATTTTGTACAATCATACATATCATTAAACATCATAACCGGTGTAGGCACTACTTTACAGTCAGTCCCAGCTATGCTGCTACATAAATACATAAATAAAAATATTTTTACCATTGACAAATCTCCTTAATATCCTATATATTGCTCACAATTAAATGAAAGGAAGTCATATGACTGATATAACTAAATATAGAAATGTTTCGTTAACACATGAAACATACAAGACATTGATAAATTTGTCTAAGGTATTATTGCCCGATGCACAATTATCAATTAGTAAAACCATTGAATCAATTGCAAATGAGAAAGCGAAGAAACTAAATGGAAAATTCAAAAAAGCATAAACACTCTGCCATATGTCCAGACTGTAACGGGAATGGATATGTGCAGTGTCATATAGAAGAAGGAAGAGAACACATCGTACTGCAGTGTCAGACATGTGATTCGGAAGGGGAGATATATGTGGATGAGTCCGAAGTTGTGGAGTTTTATCTTGATGATGATCTTGTTACAGGTGATGCTCGTAAGTTGCACTAAAGATTATGATCTTAACCCTTATACGACTGTGTTAAAACACATGATGAAAGGAAACAAATGAGTAGAAAAACTGTAAAAGGAAGTGTTGGTGAACATAAAGCAATAATTCAATTATTAGAAGATGGTTGGCATGTAGCGCAAGCCGTAGATCCACAGTGTCCTTACGATCTCGTAGCTGTAAGTGACGATGGAGATGTTAAACTTATAGATGTAAAGTCTGTTAGCTATCGTAGAAATGGTAAACCTAACTGGACTGAAAAGTCTTTAAGAATTAATAGAGTGCCTACTGCAAGACAAAAAAAAATGAACATAGAAATATTAATGGTAGATTGATGTATAAACCTTTACCAGACGGATTATATATTGGTTCTTCAATGATAGAAGGTCAAGGAGTTTATACTTCTCGAGCTTTGTCTAAGAGTTGTCAGTTAGGTGATTCTCATTACCGAATCGCAACTAACGACATACCAAGTCTTATCGATGAAGAAAATAAAACTATTATGATAAGAACACCTTTAGGTGGATTTATTAATCATAGTGATAAACCTAATTGTCACCGGTCGCAGGTTAGACTTAAACCTGGACTTGATAAGTGGATTATAACTGTGATCGATGATATAAACCCAGGTGATGAATTAACTTTAAAGTATACGATGTATGACCCAGGAAAAATTTAATAAATTTCAACAGGAACAACGTGACTTAGATGAGAGTTACAAGCAGTCATTAAGAAATAAGAAAGACCGTCAAGATGTAGGTCAAGACGTAATTAATACTATTCTATCTAATGAAAAAAAAACTGATTTAGTTAGTACTATCTTGGAACGTAAACGTAGAGAGATAATGATTCAAAAAGAAAACGAAGAGTATTTAAGAGAGATTAAGGATAAATTATAATATTAACCATGAACCAAAAATTAGAAATATTTTTTCCAAAATTATTAAAGGATACTTATGTTATTCATTCAACTGGGGGCTTTCATCCTTTTAAAGATGTAGAAGATGCGGCACCTATTTTTAAAGAGGATTGTTGGCCTTACATTCAACGGATTCATTGGCCGGTCACTAAGGATAAAGCAAATAAATGGAGACAAGAACAATGGAGACCAAGTCAGATAAATTTAAATATATCTTTTAGACATATATATCCTTATCATAGTTTGTCTGGTTGGGGTAAGAGAGTCGTGCGTCCAAAGAGTGGTAGAATAATTAACACTCATACATCTAATTATATAAAAATGCATAGTGCTGTAGCGAAAGCTTTTATTCCTAACCCTGAGAATAAAGCTCAAGTTTGTCATATTAATGATGATCCTTTAGACTATCGTCTTAAAAATCTTAAGTGGGGAACGAATCGAGAAAATCATACCGGTAGAGGTGGAGACAAGCAAAGTAAAAAAGATTATAATATGATTCATAGTATTTTTAAAATGCAGGGTTGGGCTGAAGGAAAGAGATGATAAATAAAAGTAATAAATACAATTATATACAAGGAAAACAGCTCACGGATCCTGGATCAGGGACCAGGGTTTATGACATAGTTGGTACTAGACTTCCTAGTGTGACTACGATATTAGGCGCTACAAAAAATACTGAATTTTTAAAAAAATGGAAGGCCAAAGTCGGTGAAGAAAACGCAGAACGAATCAAAAACCATAGTAGTAGTCGGGGGACAGCTATGCACAAATTCTTGGAGCACTATATACTCGGAACTGGCTGTGTTGATCTTACAACAATCGGACAAGAGGCGCGTCCCATGGCCGACAAAGTTATTGAGATGGGTCTTGCACCTGTGGAAGAATATTATGGTTCGGAAGTTATGTTACATTATCCAGGGCTGTACGCAGGCAGTACAGATTTGGTTTGCTTACATAATGGCATGGAAACTATTGTTGACTTCAAGCAAAGTAACCGTCCGAAAAAAGAGGAATGGATCGAAGATTATTATTTGCAAATCGCAATGTATGCGATGGCCCACGACTACGTCTACGGCAGTGAGATCGAGCAAGGAGTTATCATGGTATGCACGCCTGACTTATATTATCAAGAGTTCAAAGCAGAAGGAGCAAGCCTTAGAGCTTGGAAACACAAGGCACTAAAAAGAATCAACATGTATTATGAGTTGATGCACGACGAGAAAGAAAATATAATCAAACAAAGCGATCTACCAGGATTGTTAAAAGAAATGACGAAAGGTAAAAAATGACAGATGATGTAGTATTGTTGTATGGAGAAACTAAATTACCAGCAGATGATTGTAAGGTAATTTTTAAAGATAAACATGGGAAAGAACACGAGGTTGAAATATCTAGACTTATTCGTGTATTTAATAATAACATTTGGCAGCACAAAAGGAGTGTAAAATGAATGATCAGTTGTTTAGAACTCTTCTAAAGAGATATGAAGCTGTTATTGAAGATGCTACGTATAAAATACAATCTTTTAATGAAAATAACATAATCATACCAGAACACATTGACATAACAGGAGAAGTTGACAAACTGTTACAAATTATTGCTGAAGCTGAAGATAAGTTGTCCATAATGAGGAAATATTATGGCAGGAATAAGGCAGATAAAGCTGTATTGTGACATTATTGCCACAATGTGTGATATATTTATCACATTTAGACACAAAAGACATTTTATATTAGTGTTCTAAAAACATTTAAAAACTTTTTGAAAAAACTTTAGAAATAATCTGTCAATCTGTCACTTTAGGCTACTAGTGTTGGTATACAACAATAATAGTTGCCAAATTATGGTTTTAAAATCTGTCATGTGACAGAATAATCTGTCACCTTATCAAAAAATGGCATAAAACAGCTTCAGATGCGTAACGCGCGCGCGGATTCTTTCTTTTGATTAATTTGATTTTTTTTAGAACACTAATAGAAAATATGATAAACAATAAATATGAAATCCAAAAACAAATCTAGACGAATTAATAGTTATGTAAAACCAAAGACTGTAAAAGAAAATGTAGTCTTCCCTTATAAACGTGTACGAATCGATTGGATTGATATCATTACCGAGGGTGGTTGGGGTAGTGAACGTGAGTTTAAGTCTATGAAGTTAGCAACACCGGTGAGTGAGGGTTGGTTGTTCAGTAAGGATGCCGACACTGTTAGAATATTTGCCGGTTATGATGTTGAAGAAGATGGTTCTATTCACTTTTCGGAACGATCGGTTTTTCCAACTTCTTGTGTGAAGAAGATAACGAAGATTCATTAGATGTCAGCTTTGGAGCCTCTTCTTCGATCTGACCTTCAACAACGTCAGCATTTAAAAGAGGTGCGTAATCTTCTAGTATTTGTTTCATTTTGTCTTCTAGCTGGCCCTCTGATAGTTCTTCTAATTTGCCATGCTTTATTATTTTTCTGTCTATATATAACCCTGCTGCTTTGCCTCGGTTCGTTTCAGCATTTACAGCACTTGAAAAACTACCTTTCTTCAAAGCCATCTGTTTAATTCTATCTAGTTCTGCTATATGGGTTTCGTAAGTGACTTCAAATTTTTTAAGTCTTTCTTCTTTTAAGGAACCTACATATTGTACTACTAGTGGAGATAGTTTTGGATTTAATAGTTCCGAACCTTCTTGTCTACATCTTTTCCTGCTGTAGCCAGCCAGTTCAGCTGCTTCTGATTGAGATACAGGACCTTCCGGGCCGCCAAATACTATAAATTCGGCAAATCTCTTTTGCATTTCAGTTAATCTTTTAGGAACACCCATGTTGACAATTTAAGGTAACTGTCCTATAAAGTCAATATGAAAGATGAAGACAAGACATTTGAAAACGAAGTAAAACCTAAATATGATGACAGAGGTTCTAATGATTTAGATGTTGTAATTGGTAATTACAAGAAAGAATTATATGCAATGCAAAAATATAAATCTGAATCTATCATGTTACAGAACCAACTCAAAGGCACTAAAGCAATCATAGAAGACTTTGCTAAAGCAATCAAAAAATTAAGAGAACAAAATCTTACTCAAGCTAAAGAAATTGATAGACTTAATGAATATGTTCAGATATTAGAAATGGAAAAACAAACTAATTAAATGTTAGTCCACGACTTACAAACTTTCTTGTCTAAGTTTACTGAAGGATCTAAACAAGGATCTAATGGTAATGCCTTATCTCATGCAAAACTGTATGTTGAAAGAGACGGATATTTGGAAGAGATAAAAAGAATGGAAGTACACGAGAGTAATATTATAGGACAGCCTGGTCACAGACTAGTTCTAAAAACTCAAAAAGAAAAGGTATTTAAGCTCGAAGATAGTCTCAAAAAAGACTACTAATGCGTGGCTTGGTTACTCTGAAAAACCTATGGGTCCAGAGGCAAAATTATATAAAAAAATTAAGTCTGCGTGGCCTCAATTTTCGTTCAATAGACTTGAAAATTCCAGCTTACTTGGCACTCCTGATTTATTGGTCTGTAATAATTCTGGGCACTTTTTCACTATAGAATTAAAAGTTACAAAGGGTAAAAAAATCCGATTCTCACCACACCAAATTGCTTGGCATTACAAGCATCCACACAATACATTTATCCTAGCCCAGGCCCTTGGTCCTAGGGCTTTGAATACTTATTCAATGTACAAGGGATCACAGATCATGGAGCTTGACGCCTGTGGCTTAGAGCTTGATGCCTGGTGCCTGGGGCTTAATGCTTGTTGCCTGGCGCTTGAAAAGCTTGGCGCCTGAAGCTTGGAGCTTTAAGCTTAAGGCCCGGACCAGGTGCACGCCTTCCAGCCGCCGTCGCGTCTCCTCGGCTAATGACCTGATCCAGTATTCCACGCGGGAATTTTTTAGTGTTCACCGTAACAAATATTTTGAATTGACTTGTCCCAGCAGGCCCTGCAGTCTTTGCATTTGTTGCCTTGAGTAGGAGCTGGACAAGTTCGTTGTCCAGGCTTCGTTGTTACAGTTGATGTATGAGGCCAGCTGTCACCTGCTGCCTGGTCCACCATTGGTATGGAGAACCGGACAACAAGATTGTCAGGAGCTTCAACAATATAGTCCTTGGTCCATGCTTCACGGGTTGGCATCCAGTGCTTAACTGAAGGCGTCAACCAACTGAAGGCGTCAACCTGCATACAGCATAAATTCGTCTCAGGTGGTCCAGGTTCTGGACGTCGCCTGAATCATGCCAGCGGAAGTACTTGACCTTTTTAGAATTAATTTGTGCAGCCATTGCTTCAACCCATTTAGGATTAGTTAATGACCTGAAGCGCTTATATTGCGCATCGATAACATTTTGAAATCTGTAACGGCCGCGCTTGTAGGCGTAACAGTTAGCGCAGACGCTGCCAGCTACAGCTCGTAACTTGGTGCCAGTCTTGCATTCGTGAGCTGGTGTACTATAAGCAAATCCAGGCATTTTGCCAGGCTTGCTTAGTGTGTGAGTTATAGCCTCCGCTTCTTTAATTTTCATTGTTTACTTTCTCCTTTAAATTATAGGATACTATATCTCTATAATGCTGTCTTGTCAACTTTAAAGCTTGGCGCCTGCAGCTTGCCGCTTCCTTTTTATATCCGTTGGCTGCGAGCCAGTGCCAGTGGTTAACTAGCACTTTAATACTTTCGGATCCTTGTCTTCTACTCATCTTTTTTTATTTCTTTTAAATCGTTAAAATCTATTCCATCACAAAATAAAGAGTGATCTCCATCATATTCATAGACTTTGCCGTTGTCATTTCCTTCTTCATCGACCAAAGTATAATGCAGCGTATGCACCTGCAAATATTTATATTTTGTCATTCTCCCTCTCTTCCATATATTTTTTAGTTCTCTCCTGATCTTCTTTAACTAAACGAAGCACTTCTTCCAGCGCGTTAGCTATTCTATTTAATACATGTCTACCGTATAATAAGTGACCATTTGTTTCTTTGTCTATCATAGTTTATTCCTTTCTAAATACATCCTACATGATCCCTGAACCATTGTCAAGCCCAGCTTGAAGCTTGGCGCTTTTAGCTTTCTTTTTCTTTTTTTATTAGCAGGCTGCCGAGGACCTTATGTCAATTCATACATCCCTCGTCTTTATAGGTCCGGGCTATAGCAAGGACCTAAAGGCTCAGCCAGCAAATAATGATCAGTCTCTTCACAAGCCGGTTGCATGTGCCTTAGCTCACTAATAGACTGATCCCAGATCCAATGTCCGATTTACTGCAGTTAGCTTACGGCATATGGATCAGGGATCAGTAGCAAGTTGTCAGTGTATCCTTGCTATTGAACCCGGTCAACCCCGACAATAAAAATTGGTAGGTTGACCAGAGTCGTACTCATTCGGTTAGTCCATAAATATTATGACCATCAAGGTACCTATTCACAGAAGAGATTAAACTCATATCCCAAAAATTCCGACTAATCAAATATAATGCTTGACTATCCTATTGTCAAGTGCTAATTTCAAATCAATGCAAATAAAAATAAAT
>VTLG01008940.1_pt1 | contig 18295 bp, 11 predicted proteins | sample 4694571 | NCBI WGS metagenome assembly VTLG01 (sample SAMN12604809, study PRJNA352737) | marine metagenome | biome: ENVO:00000447; feature: ENVO:00000209|ENVO:00000569|ENVO:01000036; material: ENVO:00002151; isolation source: viral sequences binned using virsorter ... | reverse complement strand
GCTGCTATCGAATTCTCTAACCAGTAAGGAGATATATTATGTCTACTATCCCTGGCGAAAATAGAAAGCGCACTGTAACTGTAGGAATCGGTGGTCTCGATACTATTACCGAGAACCCTCCTACACCCGTTGAATATGGTAGAACTCTTTTAGGAACATCTTCCTTTGGAATCGCTGCTAGTTCAGCAACAGCCACAGGTTCTTGCGATCTAACCGCAACCCCTGGCTGCTAATAAATATACGAGGTAATACTAATGGCAACTGCTGTCGCTAAAGGTAACGCCGGTGTCTGCACAACAGACGCTACGCGTGAAAGCGTATCTCGTACAGATGGAGGTGGTACTGATATCCGCAGCTCTAATGCTGTACTATCTACTACTAAAAACCTAAGAGTCGCTTACGCTACACAAGAATGTAACGTTACCTAAAACTATACACGGGAGGGTTTCACGACCCTCCTTTTTTTTATTCACATAAATTCATATGTCCTATCCTACTTATGCTGTGTCCACAGAACTGGATGCTGTAAATCAAATATTAAGCTCAGTGGGACAGGCTCCTGTCACCACACTCAATCTTCAGAACCCTGAAGTTTCGATTGCTTTAAATACTTTAAGAGAAACTAATAAGAACACACAAGCTGAAGGCTGGACGTTTAACATCGAACGTCACTATAAGTTAACAGCAGACTCTGTTACTTTTAAAATAGAATATCCTTCTAATGCTTTATCTATAGATACTTATAAGTACCAACACTTCGATGACTTCAACCCTGTAAGACGTGGTGGTTTCTTATATGACAGGAATGAACATACATATGAATGGAAAGATGGTACTGACCCACGTGAATTAACTTGTGATGTTATTTGGTATTGGGAATTCGCAGACGTACCTCCTGCTATACAAGCATATATAACTGCTAAAGCAGCTAGATTATGTGCTGTAAGGATGGTAGGTGATCCGAATTTATATCAGTTACTACAACAAAATGAAATGGAAACTAGAGCAGCAGCTTTAGAATACGAAACACAACAAGGTGACTTCTCTATCTTTGGATGGAAAGATACTGAGGATTATCACAACAGCTATCAACCGTTTGCTGCATTACAACGATGAGTACAATTACACAAGACGTACCAAACTTTTTGAATGGTATATCACAACAACCAGATAAAAAAAAGATATCCACTCAAGTAAAAGATGCGATCAATGCATATCCTGACTATGCGTTAGGTATGTTGAAGAGACCAGGTGGTAAGTTTGTAAGTAACTTATATAACGCAGAGAATATAAACACAACACTCACTGCTGGTACACATAATGCTGTCAGTGATAACAGTAGAACTGTAGGTAGATACAACTCTGTAGCTTCCACTGGAGGATCTGGGTCAGGAGCTACATTTAATGTACACGCTCAAGCTGCTGGAGAAGTAGCAACCTTTACACATAATGGTGTTTCTGATGGAAGCAGGACTGCAGGCACATACTATGTAGCGAACGCTGCTGGTAGTGCTTCTGGTACTGGTGCTGACTTTAAAGTTATAGTAGATTCTGAAGGTAAGCCTGATGTATACATAGATAACCGTACAGGTAAGACAGGTGGTGCTGGGTATAATGCAAGTGGAGAAACAATTACTATCGCTGACTCCTCATTAGGAAATGGAGGCGGTGCAGCAGTTGTACTAACTATTACTGCTATCTATACTAAAGGACCTGAAGTTAAAATTTCTTCTGGAGGTAAAGGTTATGTAGTGGGAGATACCTTGAGTATTGCTGACTCTGTAATAGGAAATGGTGGTGGAGCAGCTATTACTGTTACTGTTACTGAGGTAGGTACTTATGGCAAATGGTTCTCCATACTTAGAGATGAGAATGAGAAATATGTAGGACAATATGCAGACGATACTTTTCGTGTATGGAGCCTAACTGATGGTAGTATGCGTAAAGTAGATATGGGAGATGATGCAGGCGTACCATCTGGATGTAATTACACCAATATGCAAACAGATGTAAAAGCTTATAATACTGAGATATCAGATACAGAGGATGCTACAACCGAACTGAATTCTAAACAAGCTATATTTGCTGAAACAAATGATGGACAAACTGCAACTCGTGCAGCACATTGGGAAACACAGTTTGATTATGATCCCCAACAAGGTACTGTTAAAGAAGAGATAAAGTCTGGTGTATATAAATCAGGTGTTAACAATACGTGGACTGTTCTTAAATGGAACTCTGGTACATCAGTTGCTGATATAAAGAGTATGTCTGATGGTGCTATTTCAGGACCAGTTCTTACCTTAGAACGTGTTAGTGGTGGTACAGGTTATAGCGCAGCAACAGCTGCTACAACTTCAAGTGGTGCAGGTACTGGTTTAACAATAACCTATACTGTAACAGGCGGAGTCATTGATCAGCTAGTCACTATCGCAACAGCTGGTGGTACAACTGCTACAACTGGATATAAGATAGATGAAGTGATAACAGTGTCAGGTGGTGGTGGTAATGCTACATTTAAAGTCATAGCTTTAACTTATAAAGCAGGATTAGAAATGACAGATGAGCATCCTACAATTGCATCTACAGGAAAAAGGGTCTATGAATTAATAGAAACTACAGTTGCAGCTAACACAGCAGCTCAGTTAACTACAGCTACTAACAATATGGGCACAGCACAGACAGCATATAACAGTGCTGTGACTGCTGAAGCAACTGCTAAAAGTAACTATGATTCTGAAGTAACAGCTTGTACTATACCAGGGTTACCTAACGATGGTTACCTACGTGGTGCATCTGCTGATGATATAGAACTTTTAACACTGAATGATTATACGTATGTATTAAATAAAAAGAAGACAGTTGCTATGAAAGCTATGACAACTGATTCTTTACCAACAGATGCATTCATTGTTGTCTATGTAGTTGCTTATAATTCTAAGTATGAAGTAACAATAAATAATGTAGCAATTCCCTTTACAACCCCTCAAGATGCTACAGCAGGTGATGCTGACGTACCTACAGTTGTTGCTGGACTTGTAAGTGCTATCAACAGTGCTGGTGGAGCTGCTACAAACTGCGTAGCTACAGCAGTTGGATCAGGTATACATGTAACACTTGTAACATCTATTACCGCTTCTGGTGGACCTCAAGAGAGTGCTATATATGCATTTACAGATAAAGTATCAGACTTAGGTAAGCTACCTGTACAATGTCATGATGGTTATAAGGTAAAAATAGTTAATAGTGAAAGTATATTAGCTGATGATATGTGGGTTAAATTCTCCACATCAGGTACTGCAACAAATGGTGTTGGTGCTTGGGAAGAATCTAATGCACCTGATATTGAATATCAATTTGATCCATTAACAATGCCACATCAATTAGTACGTACAGCAGATGGATCGTTTGCTTATAGTGCTATTGATTGGGTAGCAAGAGATGTAGGTGATGATGTCACTAACCCTCTGCCTACATTTGTAGGAAGTACAATAAGAAACATGTTCTTCTATAGGAACCGTTTTGGTTTCTTAAGTGGTGGTAATGTTGTAATGAGCAAAGCTGCATCATTCTATGATTTCTTTGCTGGTTCTGCACAGGTTGCTGCAGCTGATGATCCTATTGATATCTCAGCGTCATCCACTAAACCTGTATTCTTGAATTATGTTAAGAATGCTAGTGCTGGTTTAGTTCTATTTAGTGACAATGAGCAGTTCTTACTATCAACTGATTCAGACATACTAAGTCCTGAAACAGCTAAAATTAATACGTTATCAGCTTTTGAATGTGATACAGATATAGCAGCTGTAGATCTAGGATCTTCAATAGGGTTTATATCTAAGTCCCCTTTATGGACAAGGTTCTTTGAGATAGCTAATATTAGTACAACAGATCCTCCTAGTACATTTAATACTACAGGTATTGTACCTGAATTAGTACCAGCTTCTATAGATAATGTAGCAGCATCACCTGGTATGAGTATGCTTTCACTTGGTAATACAGGTGATAGTACATTATATCAATACCGTTTCTATCAAACTTCTGAAGGAAGAAAAGCTTCTACATGGTATAAATGGGATCTTACTGGTACATTAGTTGATCAATTCTTTGATACTAGTACATTCTATGCAGTAGTATCTGATGGTACTAATGTATCAGTCAACTCTATTGACCTTAGACAAGCTAGTGATGAGGGCTTTTTAACCTTAGCTACAGGTGAAAAGACTGATGTATGTATGGATATGTATGCAGCTAATCCCTATAGGATATACCCATCAACTGGTAGTTTAGATGTAACTAGAGTTTACTTACCATTCACACACCATGCTGGTAAAAAACTAGCTGTTATAGCGTTAGGTGGTTATATTGGTGGTACTATTGGTGCTACTGAAGCTTCAGTTGGTGCTATACTATACCCCACTGTAGCAGGTTCAGCCCCTTCTCAGTATGTAGATATTGCTGGTGATTATAGAGGTAAGAACCTTATTATAGGTTATGTTTATACGATGACAGTAGATCTTCCTAAACTATACTACTCTGGTGGTGGTGAAGGTCAGACTAAGAATGATTACACATCAGATTTAATTATACATCGGATTAAAGTATCAACAGGACTGAGTGGACCTGTTAAATATAATGTAAATCTAACTGGAATACCAGATAGATCAGAAACAGTAAGTGCTATAATGCCATATACATATACAGCAAATGACGTTGCAATGGCTTCTGAGGGTGTACATGATGTACCCGTCTACCAACGTAATGAAAACATTTCACTTAGTATCGTAGGTGATACTCCTTTACCAGTAAGTCTATTGGGCATGACTTGGGAAGGTAAATACAACAAGAAATTCTACAGTCGTGTATAAAGGAGGTAAACTATGTTTAATGACTTCGGCGTCCCAATGAATGACGTTGAGATGAATATGCTACCACCAGGTCAGAATAAGCCACATCAACAACTGTTGGCTGAGTCTGGTGTAGAGATGAATATAACTTGGATGGGAGCAGGTGCTATTGCTAGTGGTGTCTCTGGTTTCCTGGGAGGTAGGAGTAAAAGGCAAGATGCAAAAAACCAAGCAGCTGCACAATATGTAGCTCAGATGAAAGCTCATGTTGCTTCTGTAAGACAAGCTGCTTATAAAGATCGATATCAAGAATTGATGATCGATGCTAAGAATGAGCGTATTGTAGAAGAATATGATTTCAAACTATCTGATTTCAAACAACAACAAAAGTTTAATGCTGATGCTGCTTCTGCATCTCATGTAGCTGAACAATTTAGATATACTGAACAGTTAGAATCTGCAGCGTTGCAAAGAAATAAAATGGTAAATGAGTTAATGCGTGCTCAAGGTGCAGCAGCTGCCTCAGGAGGAACTGCTAGTCAATCTAGAGCTCGTGCTGTAGCTATCAATACATTAGGTGAGTTTGGACGAGAACAAACTGAATTCAATAAATCTTTATATAGTGCTAGAGCTGCTTACAAACAAAGAATGGGTGCAATTAGTGGAGCACATGCTAATGCTGATTATACAGCTTGGACTAAAGTTGCAGTACCGCCTGCGTTACAAATGCATGGAGCTATTACATTACCTGGACCTACTCCTACTAAAGCGCCATCACCATCTGGAGGATTCTTCAGTGATGTTATGGGAGGAGTTAGTGCTGGTATAAGCACCTTCGCTGGTTTAGGTGGAGCTAAAGGAGGATTCTGGAATAAACCGGGAAAGTAGGAGGCGGTGGTGGATACACTCCCCTACCAGGCTCAGTATCAACCATCGCTTAATAAATAACTATGGCAAACGAAAAAAAATACCAGAGGCAGACTAAGGGATTCCAACAATTCCGTGAATCCCTAGCCTTTACTCCAAAACAAGTTGGCGATGAAATGGCTCGTCAAAGAGCAGCCAACACAGCCACCGAACAGCAGAACTATGAAAACCAAGGTCTTGCCGATCTAGCTAGTTTTCAGTTGCTGAGAAGTCAGCAGAAGATGATAGATGATGCTAATGATACCAGGGCTGCACTAACAGAGCAGTTTAGGTTACAGGACGTCACCGCTTTCTCTAACCTAGCTCAGATGGGTGTCCATCACATGGCAGCTAAGGAACAGCGGGATGATCAAAAAAAAGCTTATTCTGACTTCTTAGAGCTATCAAAAAATCCAGAACTTCTAAAGAAGGTAATGACGCCTTATCGTAATAACGTAAAGTTAAACGATGAGAACGTAAGGAAGATGACACAACTCGCTTTTACACTGGAAAGTGGAGGCGAGGAGTTAGCATTAGTAAAGAGAGTTTTAAATAACGGTGGGCACTATAGTCAGAATATGCTTCGCTTAATGAAAGCAAATATTCTAGAGGATATTCCTACATGGATGCAGCAGGAGCTTAATACTAAAGTAGGTATACCAGATCATGTATTCCCTGGAATCACTGAACCTATAAGTATAGAAGATATAGAAGAAGGTGGTAAATATCATAAGATTCTACAAGAGAGAGATCCAGATGGTAGTGTACAACAATATCTAAACGCTAGAGCTTCGAAAGGAATCACTGATATACTATCAGAATGGTATTCCCCAGAAGCAGTTATGTCTGACTTCCAACCTGCTATTAATAAGCACTTTGGTAAGAGAGATTTAAGTGGCGGGGCTGATGCTAAAGCATTTTGGAATAGTGAAACACAAAGAGAGTTACGTGATGTAACTGTTGCTGAAGCTAAAACTCTAGATCCTGATACTTTTGTCTATGAACTTCTTAAAGATATTGAAGCACAAGCACCTTATATGGGGAGTGTTAAAGAAGCTTTCCAAACAAAACTAAATCAATTATTAGTAGCTTTTGAAAATGGTGAGATAACTTTAGGTACATTAAGAGCTATCGAAACAGCATTAGTAAATTCAAAAGATCATACGAAGATTGGATTCGAAGGAGTTAAAGAGTTCGGAGAGTGGAGAAAGGATAATTTCGGAGCAGTAAATTGGCAAACTAGAATTGATCAACACATCAAAGCACAAGGAGAGAAAGCAAAAGAACTAAGAGAGAGTGCTATCACTAATCTAAAAGGACGTATTTATCAGTATAAATTAGCTGAGAAACAAGCACCATCTAGAGAGATAATTCAAGAATGGGTTAGCTCTATGGATGAGAATGGTTTATTAGGAGGCATGAGTCAATTCGAAGCATTTGACAAAGCAACTGAGAATATGACCACTCAGCAAGGTGATACGATTGAACAGATGAAGATTGACCTAAAAGGATCAGTCGCACAAAGTGGTGGTATTAGTGCTGAAGTAGTAGCTAACTATCCTCCAGAAATTCGTGATTGGTTAGAAGATCAAGGATGGATTTTAGATCCTGCTTTTGAACCAGATGAATCTGCGAAGTCAGACTTTAATACACTTCTAGGTGCTTTAGTAAAACAATCAATGAAGCAGGAAGGTGCTTATGACAGACCTTTAACTGAGAAATTAATACTCAAGAATGGTGGTGATTGGTTAAGAAAAAGATACACTGATCTTAGAAAAGGTGGTACACCAGCGGATAAAGCTCTTAGTACTGCTCTTACTGAACTCCAAAAGAAATTCGATGAGGATATCGAATCATGGATGGTGTTTAAACACAACGATGATCGTGTAGAAGAGTTAACTACAAAGTCTGTCGATGAATGGCAACGGAATGGTTTTAGTTTCGATTCACCTTTAACAGCACTTGAGGATCGACTTGAAGGCTTAGCTGTTCACTTAAGATCAGGTGGTAGGATTCATCAAGATCTAACTTATAAAGCAGATGATGGGAATTACTACTCTGTATTTGATGATACTCTAGCTCAACTAGCTGCTAGAAGTGGTAAAACACAAGCAGCAATATTAAGAGAACAGTTAGAAGGTATGGGGATACAAGTCTCTTTAGACGGTGAATTCAAATATCTAAATGCTGACAGAAGAACTCAGTATATAATGGAAAGAGGCGGTTCAGGACAGATACGTGCTAAAGTTAATGCTTCCATAAAAGATAGTCATCTTGAGAAATTAGAGATCAATCAAGATGGAGGTAAGAATTTCTATGGCATACCAATAGCTAGATTGAATGATACTTATCTAGAAGAAGCAACTGGCATCGATGCTGCATATATAAATAGTGTAGAAGAAGGTGGTTTTAGAAGTATAATGAATAAACTTGGTATAAAACAACATGAATTATTAAACCCTAATCACGTTAAACTTATACAGAAACGAGTCTTATCTGAACACGGTGCAATAGCATTGGGTACGGTAGATACAGAAGAAACAGGACAAGCTTCTTTTACATATAATGCTGAGGAAGTGAATTTAACACCAGGACTTACATCCGCTTTTAAAAATGATTTTAACCAAAGACATTTCGATAAACCTATGAGGATCACATATGCTTCTGCAAGCGAGAGAGGTACGCCTATTGGTGAAACTAAACCAGCTAATTTTGGTGGAGGTACTTTAGTCTTTGGGATAGTCAGTGGTTCTGATACTAGTGTTCATTTAGGATGGAGACATGTAGAAGCAATGAAAAGGTGGCATCCATGGATACTAGAATTAATGAAAACACAAGGTAAATTCTATGAGTGAACGACCTTTTATAGACCATACCCTCGTAGAACAGGGTAATGAGTTAAGAGAACAAAGGCTTAACGAAGAAGCCATTGAAAGAAAAAAATCTGAAGAGGATGCTGCTGCTCAAAAAGCTGCAGAAGCCCAAAGAATAGCAGAACAAAAAGACCCTCATGGAGCCAAAGACCCTAGTAAATTTGGTCTTGGTGAAAACCTTACTGAATTAAAAAATGCAGTACTTGGTGGTACTAGAGATACAGTAAGCTCCTTTGCTACTGCACCTGAACGAGCTTTGGACATGGCCTCTGGGGCTATGGTTAAAGAAGCTCAAGAGACTGGTGATTATGAACCAGACTTTAATCCACTTGGTGGAGATCTAAACCCTATCACTAAAACTTGGTGGGGTAACTTCATTAGAACTGGTGTACACTTTGGTACAATGGCTGTACCTATTGTTGGATGGGGATCAGCTCTTGCTAAAGGTACAGGAACTTTGTCTGCAATTGCAAAGGGAACTGTAATGAGTTCCAATTGGATTGTAAAAGGTGCCAGTATTGGTGCAGTACAAGATATATTCTCAGAGTATTCTCAGGATGCTAATGGATTACAAGTTGTAAGAGATAGATTTGGTTTTATCGACACACCTTGTACTACCAATGATAGTGATCATCCAGCAATGAAAACAGTAAAGTCTGTATGTGAGGGTATAGGTATAGGTATTCCTATTGAGGGAACGCTCAGAGCTGTAGGTAAAGTTAGAAATACTAAAGGAAAAGTAAACAATCCTTCTAAAGATGTACTAACTAACATAGATAGATTAGAATCTGCTGCAATATTTAAAGCTGAACAAACTGCAAAAGCAATAGTATCTCAGAAATTAAGAGCTAAAACTCTTCAAAAACTGTATAATAAAGGTGTTGATTTTAACAAATTAGACCCTGATCAACAGATGTTGGAGATGTTGAAGGTACAAAAAGCAGATAGAGGTCGTCAGTTTAGTACATGGACACCTGATTTTGAAGACAATCTGCAAAGAGCAGAACGTAAAATAACTGAAGCTGCAGATAGTATTCAGAAACAAACTGTTGAGAAAGGGCAAGTTGAATTAAATGAACCTGGATTCCGTGCTCATAAGAATAAACCAATTGCTGAACATTGGCAAGGTGCTCCTAACTCTTTAGGTAGTGCTTGGGATATTGCTAAGACATTGAAGAGGATCACATTAGAATGGGGTTCTGAATTAGGATCTACAGAAAGTTTAATCACACCTGCTGCTGCAGAATCTCTTGCAAATACAGGCTCTAAACTTAAAGGTATCAATAAAATCATTGCTAAAGAACTTAGGAATGATGCAAGATTTGTTGAATTAGAGAAAGATCTTCTAGCTAGAGGTAAGGGTTTACATGATGTTTACTCTGATGCCTTTGAAAGAATGAAGGAAACTATTGGTGGTCGTGATGCTGCACAACTAGAGACTGATGAATTTTGGAGACCTTTCCTTGAAAGTATTGATGATCCAGATCAATGGTCCTTAGAGGAGATACTAGCTGCTGATTTAATCCAACAATCTCTATTTAAACAATTACGTGATAGAGGTATTGCTTCAAGAGAATTAATTAATGTTACAAATATAGATGATGTAGACGGTCCTTTAAAATATCTAAAGGATAATCTTATTATAGGACTAGAACAAATTGAAAGATCTAGATTCTTAATGAGCCAACCATATAGAGATATGATATCTCAACCAGGTGGTAAGAAGTTAGCTGAACAAGTACTCACTGATTTACATGGTCAAGTAAAAGGTCGTGTAAGTATGATGTTTGATGTAGCAAGGGATGCACCTTCTGATGACTTATTAAGAGCTATGCTAGAAGCATTCTCTATGTCCAATAAGATTAATAACTGGCAAGACTTTGACTCTTACATGCGTCATAGGTTAATCGGTCATACATCAGCTGATGGTGTAAGACAGACAGGAGCCATTGTAAAAGAGTTGCAAGGTGTTATGATAAATAGTATGCTGAGTAGCCCTAAGACCCCCATACGGGCGATTCTAGGTACCTCTACAGCTACGTTCCTAAGGCCTATAGCTCAGACACTTGGTGGAGCTGGTAGATATATAACAACTGGATTCACAGATGATTCTGTATTAAGAGAAGGATTAGCAGAATTAAATGCTATGATCCATACAGTACCAGAAGCGTTTGAATACTTTAAGCATCGTCTTAATGGTTACTGGACTGGTGAATTATCTACAGTTAAAAGTAGATATGCTGAATACACCATGGATGATCAGCAATGGGATCTAATGAGATATTGGGCAGAAGAGAGTGGTAGAGCTAGTGATGGAGAAGTTGGAGCATTTCGTGTAACTAATCTTGCACGTAGTTCTAATCATTCTAACTTCTTTAATTATAATATGAAGTTATTAGCTGCTACTGATGATGCCTTTACGATGATTTTAGGTAGAGCTAGAGCTAGATCTAAAGCACTTAGAGGTGCAATGGAGGCAAAAGCCGATGGCCTTATACCTGATATTAGTCATGAACTAATACGAGAGTACGAAACTAGGCTACAGAATGAGATATTTGACCCAAATACTGGTGCTATAAATGACAGTATGTTGTCATATGCTAGAGGAGAAGTAACACTTACTAAGGATTTAACAGGATTTGGTAAGTCTTTAAATGAATTATTCTCAACATATCCTCAAACTAAACCCTTCTATATGTTCGCAAGGACAGGTATTAATGGTTTAGAATTAACTATGAAACATACACCAGGATTCAACTTCTTGGTTAGAGAGTTTAATGATATTGCAAGAGCACAACCTGATAACTTAGAGTCTGTTGTTAAATATGGTATTGAGAATGCACAAGACTTAGCTAATGCAAAAGCTTTACAAAATGGTAGATTAGCTATAGGTGGTTCTATCATGTTCATGGCAGGACAAAAATACTTATCTGGTGAATTAACTGGTAATGGACCTGCTGATATAAGATTACGTAAAGTCTGGGAAGCTGGTGGATGGAAACCACGTTCAATTAAACTTGGTGGTATATGGGTAGGGCATGAGTCCTTAGAACCTTTTACTAGTATTCTATCTGGAGTAGCTGACCTTGGTGATAATATGAATACCATAGGTTCAGATGCTACTGAAAGAGGATTATTAAGTTATACATTAGCACTTTCTAAAGGTATGGTTACTAAGACTTACCTACAAGGACTAACAGGATTAACTGATTTATTTGGTAATAATCCTAAGAAGTTAGAAAGGATAGCTGCTAATATAATGAATAATGTAGTACCTTATGCTGGCTTAAGAAATGAAATAGGTAAGTTTATTAATCCTCATATGAAGGAACTTAACTCTGGATTATGGCAAACTGTCCGTAATAGGAATCAATTCTTAGAAGGAATTGCAGGTCAAGATGGTGAGCTACCAGTTAAATATGATGTTTTAAATGGACAACCTATACGAGACTGGCATCCTATAGTTAGATTTTATAATATGGTTAGCCCTGTTCAACTAAATTTTGAAGAACATGGTTACAGTAAAGATGAGTGGAAAGAATCACAAATCGGACGAGCTACTTTATTTAAGAGTCAGTTTGATTTAAACCTAGCAACCTTAACCGCACCTGATGGTACCTCATTAGCAGAAGTACCTAGAGTTAGATCTAAATTCCAAAGATTAATAGGTGATCAACGATTAGATTTACAACTTGCTAAGCTTTCTAAGAAGAAGAAATTCATTGAATCTATGAATCAGATGGAACAGGATATTAGAGATGGATTACATCGACGACCTCCTGGTATTAATCCAATGGATTATCCTCATAACAAGATGATTAGAAATCTATTTAATACTGCTAAGAGGAAGGCATGGGCTCAACTTCAAACTGAACCTGATGTTTTAAGACTAGTTGATTCTAGGCAGAAAGCTAAAGCGTCTGTATATAATAGAGTTGAAAACCCTGTAAAAAGTAGATCACAATACGAAGAAGCAAACCAATTACTTAAAATGACTAATAGGTAACTATGGCATACACAATTGAAAATAACTATACAGGAAATGGTTCTACTAGAATCTATTCCTTCACATTCCCATATTTAGAAGACACTGATATTAAGGTTTCCCTTAATCAGGTCGCAACAACAAATTTTGAACTTGCCAATGCTACCCAAATAAACTTTACTGCTGATGCAAGTGGTGAAACTAGCACACAAGCAGCTAGTGGAGCACCTAAAAATGCAGTAGCAATTAGAGTTTATCGTGATACAAATATTGATAATCTTCAATCAGAGTTCTTCTCTGGATCTGCTATTAGAGCACAGGATTTAAATAATGACTTTAATCAGACATTATATGTGTCTCAGGAGACAGAGAAATCAGTAGAAGGTAAATGGAATGACTCAACACAAACATTAGATAGTACAGAAGCTTTCGTTGATAGTAATGACTATGTAATGACAGCGGCTGCTATTGATGATAGAATCGTTGCTAATATAGCTGCTCCAGCTTTAACAAATGGAAAGATCTGGGCAGGTAACGGTAGTAATGTTGGTGCTCAAGTTACTCCCTCAGGGGATGTAACCATGGCTAATACAGGTGCATTCACTATAGCTAATGGTGCTGTAGAACATGCAATGCTTGCAAACGATTCTGTAGATGGAGATAATATCCAAGACGATGCAATCGATTCAGAACATATTACTGATGGTTCGGTTGATCTCGCACACTTATCTGCAAACTCTGTAGACTCAACTAAAATAGTAGATGGCTCTATAGCTAATGCTGATATAAATTCAGGTGCAGCAATTGCACATAGTAAACTTGCTAATGTTACAGCTGGTCAAATCATTGTAGGAAATGGTTCTAATATACCTACAGCAGTAGCTGTATCAGGTGATGCAACTCTAGCAAGTTCAGGTGCAGTTACTATAGCCACAGGTGCTGTAGAGCACGCAATGTTAGCAGCTGATTGTATAGATGGTGATAACATACAGGATGATGTTCTAAATTCTGAACATTATGCTGCTGGTAGTATAGATCATGAACATCTAGCAAACGATGTTATAGATGGGGATAATATCCAAGACGATGCAGTAGCAGCTGAACATATAGCTTCTAATGCAGTAGTCAATGATTCTATAGCAGCTGGTGCAGCGATTGCTCATAGTAAACTAGCAAACGTAACTGATGGTCAAATCCTTGTTGGTAATGGTTCTAACGTTCCTACTTCTGTACAAATGTCAGGAGCTGCTACTATTGCTAACACAGGTGCCGTATCGCTTGTAGCTAATGCAGTTGGAATCGCTCATATAGGTTGTGAGCAAACAACTATCTCAGACAGTGACTCACACATTCCTACATCAGGAGCTGTTGTTGATTATGTCGCATCGGTAATAGATCCAATTGGTGGTCTTGAAGTTATAGCAGACGATGAATCATTCCCTAACACAATTCCAGCAGCTGGCGTTGTAATTAGTATAACTGATGCAGCTGGATTATCAGTTAACTCTAGTGGTGTCTCAACTAATGGAGATGCACTTGATAACTCAACTATAACCATTAATGGATTCCCTAGTGAATTAAGAGGTGGTGTAGGTGGTAATGCAGATCCTTATGTATTTGGATCTGGTGCTGGTTTGATGGTTGTATCCACGGGATCGAGTCAGACTTATAATTACCACCAGGCAATGATAAGGGAAGCAGACTTTGTACAGTTAAGTGATGATATAAATGACTTTAATAATAGGTATCGTATAGGTACGAAGACTGCTGATAATGCTTCATCTAATGATGATGGCGACCTCTTCTTCGATACAGGTACCAATAAGATGTATGTGTACGATGGTGCATATAACTCAGGTGGTTCTTGGAAAGAAGTTACATCAGCAGGTGATTTTAAGATATTAACAATAAAAGATCACGATCAAGCAGTCGGTGGTTCTGGACCAACATTTAATGATTCTAATGAAGAATTCGATTTGTTTGATGGAAATTCAGATGCAAGTATTACAAATGCAGCTCAGTTAATAGTTAGTTTAAACGGTGTTATTCAGAAACCTAACACAGGTACCTTCAGTGGGAGTGAAGAAGGTTTCTACTTAAATGATACACATGGTATTAAATTCTGTGATCCTCCTCCAACTGGTTCAGTACTATTTGTAACACAAATTGGTACCGCTACAACCATCAGTACTCCTGGTACTGGTAGTATTAGTAATGCTAATATGTTTGCTGCAGGTGTTATTAATGCCGCAGCTGTTGGTACAGGAGCTATAGAACATGCTAAACTAGGAGCTGATTGCGTAGATGGAGATAATCTTGCTGACGATGCATGTGATTCAGAACACTATACTAATGGAAGTATAGATCACGAACACTTAGCAGGCGACTGCATAGACGGTGATAACTTAGCAGACAACGCTGTTGACTCTGAGCACTACACAGATGGAAGTATAGACAATGAGCACCTAGCTGACAATGCTGTTGATCTAGCTGAAATGGCTCATGGTACTCAAGGTGATGTACTTTATTATGGATCTGGTGGAGCTCCTGCACGTTTAGGTGCTGGTACCAACGGTTATTATCTTAAAACTCAAGGTGGAAGCGCCAACCCAGTATGGGCTGAAGTTTCTGCAGGTGTAACTAGTGACGGACAGGAAAACACTGTAGCTGGTACTAATGCTGGTGATAGCTTCAGCGGTACAAATGCTAATAACAATAGTTTGTATGGATACGATGCTGGTACTGCTTTAACAACTGGAGATGATAATACATTTATAGGTCACTCATCTGGTGAAGCAATTAATATTGGCGGTAAAAATACTTGTGTTGGATTTGAAACATTAAAAGTTAGTACAGATTTAAGTTCTTGTACAATTATCGGTTACAAAGCAGGAGTTGCTCTTGCTGGTGGTAGTAATTGTGTTTATATTGGAGCCGAATGTGCTGCTACACATACAGGAGGAGTTGAAAATACTGCAGTCGGTGTATTAAGTGGAAGTGGTAGTGCTGCTAATGCTGGTACAGGTAGATCTAATGCTTCTTTCGGTTGGAAAGCTGGTGAAAAATTAGAAGGTGGTAGTTACAATACTTTACTTGGTTGTGCATCAGGAAAAGCAATAACAACAGGTGGTTCAAACACAATTGTTGGATACTATGCTGGTAGGTTAATTGATTCAGGGGAGTTCAACGTCTGCGTGGGACCATCATCAGGTTATGATATTACATCTGGAGATGAGAATGTTTGTGTAGGACGTGCAGCTGGTAATAACGTCACGGGAAGCGAGAATACACTTATTGGTGACAAAGCTGGTTACGATCTTGCTGCAGGAGATAATAATGTTTGTCTTGGTCATGAGGCAGGAAAGGGCCAAATAACTAATGATTCTGATTTATTATATATTGCCAGAGGCCCTCATGGTAGTGGTAATGCGGCTTGTTGGATTCATGGAGCTTCTAATGGAGATGTTTCTAATGGTACTAACAGTTCTTCCTGGACAACATATTCTGACCAACGACTGAAGAAAAATATAACAGATAATACTGATGGACTTTCTATCATTGATAATGTAAAAGTCCGTAATTTTAAATATAAACAATATAATGAAACTCCTGAAGTTCTTTACACTTCATCGGATACTATTCCTTCAGGTAAAGTTGTTGGTGATGTAAAAACTGCTAAATCATGGTCTCCTGTTGCTTCAGAAGATACTGTTAATTTAAGTGATTTTACAAATACAGATAATCATGGACAAGTTCTAGTTGGTCAAGGTGATACTACAACTCATGTTGGTATCATAGCTCAAGAATTGGAAGCAGTATGTGCTGATTGTATTAAAGTAGATAATCATGGAGTAAAAAAAGTAAACACTGATGAATTATTTTGGCATATGATCGTTGCAATTAAAGAACTTTCTGCTAAAGTTAAAGCACTGGAGGCAGGCTAAATGGCATTAACACAAGTAAAAACCGCCGGTATAGCAGCTGATGCTGTGACCGGCGCTAAGATCGCAGATGATCAAATAAATTCAGAACATTATGTTGATGGTTCTATAGACAATGCCCATGTTGCTGACGATCAGATAGATTCTGAACATTATGCAGCTGATTCAATAGATACTGAACATTACGCACCTAACTCTGTAGATCTAGCTGCAATGGCAGGTATTGCTAGAGGTAAGCTTATTGTAGGAGACTCTAATGGAGATCCTGCATATTTAAACGCTGGTAGTAATGATCAAGTCCTTACTATGGACGCCAATGGTGATGTTGGTTGGGAAGCTGCAGCAGGTGCAGTTACAGCTCTAAATAATGCTACGGCAAATGAACTTGTAACAGTAGGTTCTACGACAACAGAACTAGATGCAGAAGCTAACCTTACCTTCGATGGTAACCATTTAACACTTGGTGACGGTGACTTAGTTATAGGAACAGCTGGTCACGGTATTGACTTTAGTGCTACTACAAACAGAGGAACCAATGCTTCGCCTTCAGAAATCTTAGATGATTATGAAGAAGGTGAATGGGAGTTGCAATTATATACTGGTTATGATGGATCTATACCTACTAATTTTTCTAATTACAATTGTAGATACACTAAGATTGGAAGATTTGTGCATATTACGGCTAACGTAAGAATTGATGATGCACAAACAAATAATAATTGTAGATTCCTTTTAAGTTCTTTCCCATTTGGATTCCATGAAAATAGTCACGCAGGTATTCCTGTATGTTTCTATTATACAAATAGCCAAACAGTGAATGCTTTTATAGCTTCAAATGGTTATACATATTGGCAGACTACAACTGTCGGCGGTAATAACCTTGGTGAGAACTGTTCATGGATGGACTCGGTTGTTAATATGACCCTTTCTGGTTGTTACATTACTGCCACTGACGGTGGTAGCGTCTAATTTAAATTATTAATAAAACATATGGCACTCACAAAAGAAGTCGTTAACGATAGAATTGAAGTTATCGGTGACGAAAAACATTTACAAATCCGTCAAGCAACTGTAATCAAAGAAGACGGAAAAGAACTAAGTCGATCTTTTAAACGAAGACAATTGTATTGCGGTGATTGGAGTACAGATGATAAATGGACAGATACTGATATAAGTTCAGAGTCTGCAGATATCAAAGGTATAGCTAATTCTGTTTGGGATCAGGCAGCTAAAGATGCTCAAAAGGCAAATGATATTGCCAGACGACTCTAATGTCCATCAATCTCCCCCGACCTAACCTACCTAAGGCACTAGACATCCCTCAGATGTACCTCAGGCAGCCTACAGCAGACGTTCCAGCCTTCCGCCCCATCGTGGTACCTCCAGCTGATTTAGAGCGCCCTGAGGAGACACAGGCGGAGGAGAAAGAAGAAAAGACAGAACAACCGGAACCACCTAAACTTAAGATACCTGTTATCGACATACAGATGCCACTACCTGAAACAGCGGTAGTGGTAACTGCAGTAACAACAGCTGTCATAGCTGTAACAACAACTACTGTTACTCAGTCCTTATTTGAACCTATTAAAAAGAAAGTTCAAAAACAACTACAAGCCAAAGTCAATAAATGGAAGGAAAACCGGAAGAAAAAAAAGGACTCCTCGGAAAGCTGAAAGATGCTGCAGAGGATCAAGAACACCAAATCCAGATCCTTGGAACATTCGTCAGACTTGGCGTGGTTGT
>VTLG01007161.1_pt1 | contig 18296 bp, 18 predicted proteins | sample 4694571 | NCBI WGS metagenome assembly VTLG01 (sample SAMN12604809, study PRJNA352737) | marine metagenome | biome: ENVO:00000447; feature: ENVO:00000209|ENVO:00000569|ENVO:01000036; material: ENVO:00002151; isolation source: viral sequences binned using virsorter ... | reverse complement strand
ACAGCACCATCTGCTGCACCAGAAACTGATACATTATCGTATTTTGCTCAACTAGCACAAGACGACTAATAGCAAAGGGGTCATACGACCCCTTTTTTAATCCATTGTTATATCTGCTGCTGACGTTACCGATCTTTCGTTCTTACCTTTATTTGCTATATTATAATACACTGATACAAAGTCTTCAATTAGTTCTGGTTTAACTACTTGTATATTTTGTTTCTTTGAATTTAAGTCTGCTTCATATGCTGCATTAGTCACTGACGCTACAGGTGTTGCTGTGATAGTTGTAGACCCATTGTAATATGCAATCTGAAAATTAGAAGGAACAACTTTTCCTGCAGGAACAATAATATTATTGTTGGCATCTTTAACCTCTGTAGTTATATGATGTTTTGTCGCCATTGGATTATCATATTTTTGATTAGTAAAGTCTTGCAATTGAGTTTGTGACCTAGGCCATTGAGAATATACGTCTGTAATATCATTAATAACAAGTATAACCCAGTTATAGAAAGGATTTTTATACAATCTAGTCGCAACGTCCTCTGGTCTTTCACCATCTTTTACATTCTCTTCTGTAAACAAAGTAACTTGTGTTTTATATTCTACAAGAATCTGTGCACGTCTCCATATATTTTTGACAAGCAAATAATCTGAGTCAAGAGGTCTTGACGAAAAGTTGTAGAATATGTCGGGAAGTCTTTTTAACATTAGTAAGTCACCACTCCTGTAAAGTTATTGTCTGGATCTTTTTTGAAACCACCTTCTGATGTTCTGATACCCACAACTCTTGATGCTTTTTCGTCTGTATATGAAGAACCCTCCATATCTGCACGTGTAAGTTTTGTTGTTTCCATGAACATCAACTCCATGGTTACTAGTGGAATAGATCCATCAAATATTGTTTGTAATTGACCAAATGGTGTAGTGTTTATAGTTAATCCAGTCAATGCAGTTATCTTTGTCTTTGGCATCATAGGATGTTGTATTGGATCTCCTACAGGATTACCTTCCTCATCACACTGTACAAATTTTGGACATAATACAAATACATCTGGGAATGTAAGTAGCACTGCACTACCTCTACCTTGTTTTGAGCCAGGATGCATACCACGTTTAAACCACTCAATTATTTCAATTATCGTTTTACTTTCTTTTTTATTTCTTGCTGCTAATTCAAATCTAAAACTAAATTGTCTACTCTGCATTCTTTGGAAGAATTGTATTGAGTTCTCGTTAGGTGCTAGTCCTGCTAATCCTGCAAGATTGGTAGGGTTAAGTTGACTATTAACACCATATAGATTAGCAGCTTTTGCTGCACCTCCTGCAGCACCTTGTACAATTTTGGTAGGATCAATTCCTGCTGCTTTTAATACTTTACTAGAATTACCTGATACTGGATTGCTAAGATATTGTGCAAGTGCATTACTTCCCCCACCAATCACAGCACCAGCTCCAGTTGTTGCAAGAAATCTTCCTGCATCGTCTGCTGCAAGTGCTAAAGTTCCTAACTTAAATTCGTTATTCCAATCTGCACCATACTTATATTGAAACTCATTAGGTAAAGGTAACATACATTTCTTAGACATTAGACCTTTACTTTGTCTATCTTTCATCTCCTGCTTTTTCTGCAGCAGTTGACCCACAGTTATATCTTCACCATTTACTACTACAATTAAATTCTTATCTACATTAGGATCGTATATATTTACCTGTCCACCAGAGAATAAATCAGTTTGTGATCTGTCTTTTGCTGTATATAACTCATTAAATCTTTCATTTTGTCCTTCAGAAAAATCTCCAGATGCGTATGCACCTTCTTGTGCTTTACCTATAAGATCAATCGCATTACCTAACTGACTCCTCTGTAACGAACCAAGAGCATCATTCTGCTCTTTGGCAACAGTTTTCATAGCTTCATCATAACTATACTTCTCTATCTGTAAGAAAGAAGCAAATGGTATCTCGGAGAGACCTACTGGATATTCAATAACTGTGTTTTGCGATTCAGCCATTATCTGTTACGATGAAATTCTTCGATGGGTAGTGTACTTAACAATTGCACTTCATCCTCTTTTATTTCAAAAAAGATGCTATCTGCATTCTTTGGTATGTATTGACGTAAAGTTCGTTTAGGAAACCTTTTATTATTTAGTGCCTTTAATCGGGAGTTTGTACCACGTATATAGTGTATATTTGCACCAATTAAATTATTTTTCTTATATTCCATAGCATATACAAGTGGATATTGATCCCATTCTTTCAATTTATCTGCAAATTTAGGATCATATTCAAACGTATAATACTTACCTGTGCTTGGTGATTCAGTAGCATCGTCTAATAATATATTGAATACTTCTTGTCTAAGTTGTGAGTTTGATATTTTATTACCTTTGAGTTTTTCCATTAACTCACTAAACCTTGAGTTCTCGTTCTGTGACGATTTTGAATTCCCAGAGTCTGTCTCTGCAATAGTCATTTGCTGCTTCCCATTTTGCTGTGTTTGTGGCAAAAGTTTTCACCTCAGTAACATATGCCTTGGTCTTTTTCTTTTGTATTGTAGGACCTTCGACTTGTCTTTTGGGTTTAACCTCTATGAGATATGACTTTACTTTACCATCTTTTTCTCTCACCTTTGTCCAGAAATCTGGAAAATAACGACGCCACTTACCTGTAACTGGATCTTTGTATGGTATGGCAAGTTCTTCTGACCACCACTCCAACACATTTGGGTTTTTGTCACACCATTTCATGAACTTTCTTTCCCACAAAGAACGGTATACAACGCCTGTAGGATCACCTTTATACTTCTTGTAATTGATTACTCGGTATTTGCCCTTGTATGTCACTATAAATACATATATCTAACCATATGTATATTTATGGCATCGGCAAGAGGAGTACAGAATTTCATGCAGGCTATTGGAAAGTCTGGTGGTATTTCTGCATCCAATTTATACCAATTCTCATTTGCTAAGAAACCAAAGTTGGCAAAGTTCTTTGAAGACAATCTTGGACAAGACTTTTTAAAGCTGACTGATAATGGTGATGAGTTAAATCTACAGTTGTTATGTAATGAGATACAGTTGCCAGGCGTAACTTATTCTGCATTTGATGTTAAGTCAGTTCACAAAGGCATTACACAGAAAATGGCAACTGCCAAAGTATATAACGAACTGGATCTAAGTTTCTTTATGGACGGAACATCACTACCATTGAAATTTTTTAGAGCATGGCAAGACTTTACACAGAATGGTGTAGCTGGTAATCCTGACTTATTTTATGATGATCAACCATACAAAAGAGCATTTGCATCTAACTACTATGAGGACTATGCATGTGACATGTTCATAAGCAAGTTAGAGAAGTTCAAAGGATCAGCAGAGGAAGAACGGGACGAAAATGGGAACGTGAAGAAACAAGACTACTATAATCCATGGAACGCAAGACTTGTACATGCATATCCATACACTGTAGCATCAATACCATACTCAGCTGGAGCAGCTCAACTTGTTAAGGTGACGGTGGGATTTTACTATGAGTATAGTCACTTAATGCACTCTATGTGACCTACTATATAATATACTGAAATTATAAATTATGGCATTACCTGAGATTGCAACGCCAACCTATACATTAACAATTCCTTCTACAAAGAAGAAAGTAAAGTATAGACCATTTCTTGTCAAAGAGCAAAAGATATTGATCTTGGCAATGGAGAATGAAGATCAAGAGCAAATATTAGACGCTATCACAAATACTATAAAATCATGTCTTATTACAAAGGTGGACATGACAACTCTCGCTTTGTTTGACATTGAGTATTTGTTTTTGCAAATACGTGCTAGATCAATTAGTGAAGAAATTGAGATGAGAGTCACATGTGCTGATGATGGAGAAACAACTGTAGATGTAAAATTTATGGTAGATGATGTTAAAGTTAATTATCCTAAAGGTCATACTAATATTATAGAGTTGAGTGATAATCTTACTATTGAAATGCAATACCCTGATTTAGATTATTTTGCTAAAATTAATTTCATGGATGAAAAGGTTGATGAATACGAACTTGTGGCTAAATGCATCAAAAGAGTTTATGTTGGTGAGGATGATTTTACTTCTGACTCTCTCGATGAGTCAAAAGCATGGGTTGAAGGACTAACCAACAATCAATTTGAAAAAATACAATCATTTTTTGAGACAATGCCAACTCTTAGACATGTATTAAAGGTAAAAAATCCTAAGACTAAGGTTGTTAATGAGGTTGTATTAGAAGGATTATCTGATTTTTTCGTATAGCCCTCTTTCACGAGGGCATCATGACCTTCTATCAAACTAATTTTTCTCTGGTACAACACCATAAATATAGCTTGACAGATATTGAAAATATGATGCCTTGGGAACGTGAGGTATATGTAAATATGCTTGCACAACACCTACAAAAGGAACGAGACCGTATCGCTGAGGAAAACCGACGCTAATGGAAACAGGAGCAATCACTAATTTTTTAAAGAATTCCATGCAAGAATTGTTTGCAGGGGTTCGTGGTGCTGTTGGAGCACCTAAAGATTATGTACCTGCTATTGTACCAGTTCCTGTCAGTGATGTTAATAATCAGTTTGCAAGTGGCACAGAAACATATAAGGCAGCAGATGATATAAAGAAGAAGGAGACAAAAGAAACTGTAGTAGAAGAAAAAACTATAGAGAAAGTAATACCAGAAGTAGCACAGCAAAAGAATTTACCATATAAAGTAGAAGTAGAACTAGCAGAAGGTGGTCTAGTAAAACGCCCAACTATTGCAAAGGTTGGTGAGAAAGAACCTGAGATAGTAACTCCTGTTAAAAATTATGGAGAAGCAGTAAATGAAATATACAAAGAGGGTGCATCAGTTCTTATTAGTTCTTCTATAGGATTTCTAAAACAGTTGCCCGCATCCCCTGCCAGAGGCAGTGTCATGGCAGAGGCACAGAAGTTAAAAGCAGTATTTGGTATATCAGGTTCAGCAAAACCCGCTAAGAAGATTGGATTAAAAGCAACACTAGACTGGTGGGGTGGACAGAAAATGTCGGGTTCTGCACCAATGTCACCTAAAGAGGAGAAGAAGGCACAACAAGATCCAACAAAAGGATCAGGCAACCCACTTAATTTCTTGCAGAAACTAAGCAAACTTAAAAATCTTAAACTAGGTAAGAGATTAAAGTTCCTAAAGAAAACAAAAGTAGGAAAGAAAATTAGAAACGTTCTTGCTGTTGGTAAGAAAGGAATGAAGAGTGCGGGTAAGGTTGCTAAGTCTGGAACAAAATTAGTTAAGGGTGCAAGTAAGGCAGGAACAGCGTTGTTAAAGAAAGGTGCTAAAAAAGTTGCAGCAAAAGTAGGTGGTAAAGCAATAGCAAAGGTAGGTGCAAAGGCACTGGGTAAAGGATTGTTGAAGAAAATACCATTTGTCGGTTTAGGTGCAGGACTATTATTTGCAGGACAACGATTGATGTCAGGTGATTTTAAAGGTGCAATGCTAGAAGCAGCATCTGGTATTGCAGGTACGATACCTGGCGTCGGAACTGCTATATCTGTAGGTCTAGATGCTACACTCGCAGCAAAAGACATGGGCGTATTGCCAGGTCAAAAAGAAGCAGAGCAACAACAAAGTGGTGTAGAAGCACCTGATCCTACCAAAGACATGTATGGTAGACCAATCATATTAAACCCATCTACTGAAAAAGCATGGAACAAAGCAGTCAACGCTGCTGCTAAAGATGGCATCAACCTACCTATGAGTGTGACATCATCATATAGAAGTCCAGAACAACAACAAGCATTAATAGACGCGGCTGACGCGGGCGATGAGAACGCCATAAATCCTGCACCTGTAGGACAGTCACCACATGGACAAGGTTGGGCAATTGATATTGATTACTACTCAAAAGCAAACCAGTGGATGAGAGACAATGGTAAGAAGTATGGTTTCCAATGGCAAGGTGAAGGAGATCCAGTTCACTTTGATTACTATAACAACGAACCTAACGATAAATGGTTACAACCTGGCAAAAATAAGTGGATTCCTAATCTTGACGATCCAGTAGGAAAACCATCATCAGGTTCTACCTCTCCTGCACAAGGTGGTGGAGGTGGATCCTCTATTACTGCACCTGGCACAGGTGTTGCAAAAGAAACATTAAATAGTGAACCAGTAACACAAGGATTAGGTGATGGTCAAGTATCTCCTGATGTAATTCCTATACCTGGCGAACCTAAAGTTGTATATGTACCATCACCGCAAAATCCTGCATTGGTGGCAAAAGCAACTAAAAAGGTTGACTTAAGAACAGTCATTGACCCTATGGGCAAAGGAGTAGTAAGAAGTTAAATGAAATTACCTGGCGATTCTGACAATATGGACAAGGGTGTATCACATGAGATGATGCAGAGATCTCTGCAGTCACAACGTCGTGTGGTAAAACGTGTTGGGTTATTAGAAGATAAAGTTGAACAATTAGAGAGTGTAGAAGATAGAGTTGATGATATCGAGTCAGCTGAAATTGAGCCTGGCACAAAACTAGGTGATTTAGCAGATGGTGCTAAGAAAGTTGCTAAGGGTATAGGCAAGTCCATAGGCAAGAACGCATCATTACTTGCTGATAAAGCAGGAAAGGGTTTAGCGAAGGCTGGGAAAAGTGCTGCAACTGCAGCGGGTAAAGGTATAAAATCAGCAGCAGATGCTACTGGTAAAGGTATTAAGAAAGGTGTAAAAGGTGCAGCAGATGCAACTGGTAAAGGCATTAAGGATGCTGCGAAGAAAACAGGCAAAGGTATAAAGAATGTAGGTAAAGGTATAAGCGATTTTATAAAAGATAAGACAAAACTTAAAAAGTCTGTTGGAAAGGATAAACCCAAATCAAAGGGTGATAAAGACAAACCAGACAAAGATCAAACAACTAGTGGTTCAGATAATGTAAAACCACCTACACCTTCACCACAACCACTAGACCCATTAATTCCAGATCCAATTGCAGCACAGAGTAAGGATAAGGATGGTAATACAATATATGATAAGAACGAGAGAGTAAGACAATTCTTTGAATCACAAGGTAAACCTGTACCTGCAAAGTATGCTAAACCCGAAGACTCACCAAAAGTAGAATCACTAGAGAACGTAGGAGCAAGTGAAGAAGATGCAGTAGATAAGGTGAAGAAAGATCTTAGTGATGAATTTGAAGTAGATGAGAAAATGAAAAAAGCATTTAGTGATGCATTGGCACTGCCCGCTAAATCTGCTGCTGTCGCAATGACAGATTTATTAGAGAAGATTCCTGCACCAAGTAAGGAAGCATCTAAGATATTGAATAGAAATATTAGTAAATTAGCAGCTGCGTTTAATTTAGGTGCTGCTAGTGCTGAGGTTGCAAACGATGAAGAAGATAATGACAGTGAGGAGAGTGGAGAAAAGAGACCAAGATGGCAAGTAATGCTAGGTAATTTAATAGGAAAAGCATTTAAGAGTAACAATACAGCAGAAGAGGGTGGTGGCGGTGGTCAACTTTCACTACCACCTGGTCAAGCAGGGGATCCTGAGTATGGAAGACGTGCACCATTTACAGGAACTGCTGATGGTATAGGACTTGGTGATCCTAAAACAGGTGAGAGATCAATGCAACCTATTAAGAAACGTAAATCTCTTGCTAAAAAATTATTTGGTATGACACCAATGGGTATGGCATTTAATGCAGGTACCAAGATATTCCAAGGTGCAAAAGGATTAGCGGGTAAAGCATCTGGTTTAGGTAAGGGTTTGAAAGGTATAGCTGGTAAAGCATTTGGTATGACGCCTATGGGTATGGGTTTGAAACTTGGTATGAAAGCATTTGGTGGTATTAAAAATATATTTGCACCAAAAGGTGAACAGACAGTTAACCTAACAGAACTAACTGATAAGACTATACAAGAAAATAGAGAGGCAGCAGACTCTAAGACAGAAAAACAAGTTGCACTTGCAGCAGGAGTAACAGCAGGAGAGAATACTCCTCCTCCTGCTCCTTCTCCACAAGAGGGTAGTGAACTTGCACAACCTGAGATTTTTGATTCTCCCTACCTTGACGTATACAACACCACATCACAATTCTAATGTCAGTAAATCAGAAGTCAAATTTTAATATAGTTGGATTCTTTATTGCTGACTACCCTCCTGTAAGTACTAATCAGGTGTTGTATGTTAATTATATTGAGGACATAAGATCTGCTACCATGCTTATGGATGTGCAGATTACAGACACTGAAAGTGGTTTCTTATCAAAATTAACTGGTATGGAAAATGTTTTCTTAGTAGTTGATGACAGTGAAGGAAAGACGCAGTTAGGTGGAGATTTTGTCATCTATGACATACAAGACAGAAAAAATATAAGTGGAAAGTCATCAGCAGTCATAAGATTATGTAAGACAGATTTTTTAAACAACGCTGCTAATAAAATATCACGTAGATTTGGTAAAGGTGGTGGTGTAAAAATAGATAGAATTGTTAAAAAGGAGATCTTACAAGATCTCATGGGTATTGATAAAGCTAGACTTGTAGATTTTGAACCAACCTTAAATAAGTTTTCATTCGTATCACCATACTGGAATCCATTTACTGCTATTAGATGGTTAGCAGCAAGAGCGATACCCGCAAAAGGTAGTGGATTTAATGCTACTGCAGGATATTGTTTTTATGAGACAAGATCAGGATATCATTTTGTATCATATGACTCTTTTTCAAAGAAAACACCTGTTACTAGAATTGTTGCAGGACATGAGGGTGGAGAGTTAGAAGAGGAAGAGGATAAAGGTATTATATCTGTATCAAAAGTAAATGTAGAATCGTCATGTGATTTATTGGCGGGTATGAACATGGGTTCTTATCTAAGCAACACCATGACATTAGATTTGAGAGATATGAAATATCAAGAATATCCTTTTAACATCAATAAATATTACAGAAGTGTTCCATTGATGAACTCTCGCAAAACACCAGAATTCTACGAAGGATTTGATAAGAGTAACACATATACAAGGATCATGTCTAAAATATCTGACTCTGCATTGTTTACCAGAGGAATATACTCAAGAGATTTTACAAAACAACTTTCACAATCCTCGTTGAGGGAAAAATTATTTTACAACAAAAAATGCACTGTAGAATTAGTATCAGATTATTCACTAGAAATTGGTGAAGTTGTGCAATTAGACATATACAAAGGTGGTAGAGATAGAGAGCAAGACTATGCTAACTCTGGTAAATGGGTTATTGGTAGAGTTGAACGAACATATAAAAACAGTGAAGATAAGATGACCACTAAACTCACATTGTTTACTGACTCAGACGGTGAAGAATCATGATGAACGAAAATATTGCTAATTTTATAGGTAGAGAAGGGTTCAACTGGTGGATTGGACAGGTAGAGAATGATGGTAGAAGACATTGGAATGCATCACTACGCTTTGGACTAGGTGGTTGGGATTACTCTGACTGGGATTGGACTAACAAAGTAAAGGTTAGAATCGTAGGATATCATAATCCAAATAGAAAAGAACTACCTACAACAGATCTACCATGGGCACAAGTATTGATGCCACCAATATATTCCATGAGATCTGGTATGGGATCCATACATCAATTGCAGATTAACAGTTGGGTTATTGGATTCTTTATGGATGGTACATCTGCACAGATCCCTGTTGTTATGGGAACTCTTGCTGATGAGAATCCTGGCGGAGGTTATGGTGTAGAGGGTGGTAAAGAAGAAGGATTTGCACAGTTAGTATCACCTGATTACGAGTATCCAGATCATAGTGAGGATGGTAGTAGTGCACCAAATACAGGTAGCACAATCGAGACTAATGAAGAAACTGGTTTAGATGAAGCACCAAAAAATAATGATGGACATACACACAATTCTACTGATGATAAGAATGAACGTGGTCCTGCAAAAATGGAGAGTGAGAAACAGGCAATAGCAACTGAGAAACAAAAAGTTACGGTTCAAGTTGGTAATGGTAAATGTGGATCTGAGACTGCTACAAAACTTGAAGGTCCTATGGCAGAGTTTATGAAGTTTGCTCGTAGTGTAGAAAAAAATGATATAGATCAATTTATTAATAAACTAGATGGTTCTGTTGTTGACATGGACTATGAAATAAACATCATGTCACAACGTATACAAAAGAAACTTACAGGACTGACTGCCAATATCAAAGGCGTCGTTATGGAAGATGTCAATAAACTTGTGCAGGATGGTTTAGATGAACTAAGTATTCCAAATCCAGAGTTAGACACTGCAGTCAGAAAGCAATTAAAAGATGTTGGTGATCTTGTATCATGTCTATTCAAACAGTTATTAGGAGAGCTTGGTGACTTTATAAAAGGCATGCTTAGTGATCTAGTTGAGAATGTGTTAGACACCGCTTTATGTCTAGTTCAGAACTTCCTCGGTGAGATTATGAAGAAGTTGATGGATAGTATACAAGGTGCATTAGGTATATTGAAAGGTGTTACTGGTTCTATTAAGGGTGCAGCACAAAAAATACAGAATTTACTTAACAAGGTAGGAGATTTTATAGATCTATTTTGTGATGGTGCTTTATCATGTGCTATTGGTGCATCTGTATTTGAGACTGGCGTTGGTGCAAAAGCAAAAGGAAATGATGCAACACAAAAACAAATAGATCAATATAAAGTTAAACCTCCTAATTCTGTATCAGTTGTCGGTAATGGTAAACCTAAGAATGGATTTGTTCCAGTGGTTGATCGCAATGGAATCAAAAAGGTATTTGATACAAAGAGTGGATCTTTGTCAGATTTAGGTAGTGTAACTGGTATAGCATCTGGATTGTCAGAAAAATCATTTGATACACGAGGACCTCTTGAGAAATTTGAAGGTATTAACTTCTATGACTCAAGTGGTAATATAGCAAGTTCAGCAGTTAATTGTTCTAGTGCTAATCTTAACAAGAAACCATGCTTCCCAGAAATGGTATGGGATAACTTGAAGTCAACAAGTCCAGTTAAAGCATTGCCTATTATAGATGATATTGGACAAATACTCGGTGTATTCATGCAAAAGAAAGGATCTGGTGTTGGATTAGAAGCACAGGTCAGAGCACAGTTTACATGTAATGACCCAGAGGGCGGTGGTGCTAAATTTAAACCAAATATTGTAGATGGTAAAGTTGAGTCTGTTGATGTAATTAGTTCTGGTATAGGATATGGATTTGATCCTGCTGATACATTCTGTCCTAAAGAACAATATGCAGTTACAGTGCCAAAGGTAGGACTACAACAATTTGTTAATGATGGAGAATATTTAGAACAAGTTATTGAGGGAAATCCTGATGTATTACAGGTAGTTGATACGGATTATTCTGAGGAAGACATGCTGATAGCAACCATAGATCCATCATTCAATCCAAATTTTGTTGTAGGGATGCAATTAAAAACTAAATCTGGTCATGAATTTACGTTGAATTTTAATAAAAAGTTTCCAACTTTAATCATACCTCAAGATGCAAAGGCATTGTATGCAAATTGCAGTGATATTATACCTAAGTTAGATAATGTAAATATTACAAACGTGGGAACTAATTATAAAGATCCAATTATTACTATTGGTGTTGGTGATAAACAGCAACAAATTGGAACAGCAACTACAGATAAAGATGGAAGATTGATTAATGTGAATATAGATACACCAGTATTAGGTTTTGTAAGACCAGTTATAGAGGATAGAGGCACATCAATAACTGGAGGAACTGGAACTGGTGCAAGATTAAGCACATCTTACATTTACACAAGTCCTAGAGAAATCAAAGAGACTAACGTGTTACCATTAACACAATACATTGACTGTGTGGGTCATCCTATGATAAAATATAAGGAAGACGATGAAGATACATCATTGCAAGATAGTGGATTTAATTTAGTAGATGGTCAAGACACCACTACAACAACTGATGGAGATACAACTACTGTATCTACACCAACTGTTGCTGATCCAGTAACAACCCCAGTAAATCCAGATACAGGATCACAACAGACACAGCAAACTACACAACAAACACAACAGAATACTAATAATCAACAGCAACAACAAAATAATAACAATCAACAACAGAACCAAGGTGGTTACGGAGGTTACTAATGGCACTTAATCCATTTGCGGGTGGGACTATTATTAATAATCTCCTACCTAAGTTAAGAATAAGATATCCTAAGAACTGGGTACAGTCTACATCTATAGGTCATATGTTCGAGATGAACAGCACCAGAGATGGAGAATACATACGTTTGCTCAATGCAAATGGTAATTTTTTGAACCTAGATCAGGATCAAAACAACAATCTAGTTTCTTATAATGATACATATATTCTATCAGACCATAATCTTGTCATAAAAATTGGTAAAGATGTGGAAACTGACAGAATGGCACTGCATGTTATTGGCGACGTCAACATATATGTTGAGGGTAATATGCACAGCGAAGTTGAAGGTGATAGATTTGACAGAGTAAATGGCAACTACCAAATACAAGTCGGTGGTGTGTGTACTATTCAGTCAGATGAAAACTTAGCAATACAAGCTAAGAATGAGATGAAATTAGAATCCAATGCCTACACAAACAAGACAACGTTCTTGGAAAATGACTTGAGTGAAGGCGGTTCTGTAAAAGAGAACGTAAAGGGTAATTATGAAGTTAAGATACTAAAAGAAACATCTACATTCTCTGTCAATAGTGATGGAGACGTTCGCACCAGAGCAGCAGGATGCAGGTACGAAAAGGTAGACGGAAACTTACTAACACAAGTTGGTGGTAAAGTCTTTACTAAGATAGATGGTGGATCTAAATCATGCATAAGTGGAGGTGCATTCGACGGAATGATTTCCTCACCTGATAGTAATGCATATAAATTAGATGTTACAGGTAATATCAAGGGAGACGCCACAGGCAATGTCGATGTTGACGCGGGTGGTAATATTGATCTTGATGCTTCTGCAATATACTTGAATTGATCGTAGATTTCAATTAGAACACATGACACAACACCACATGTCAGTAACCAAGCAAGAAGCACAATTCTTAAAGAGCATTCTTGCTGCACATTTAGACGATTTCGTCGAAGAACTGGTAAGAGAAGATAAAACAGACAATGCTATGAAGCATATGCAGGAGAATAGACAGGCAGGACTAGACCTTATAAGTAAGGTAGAAGAAACAATTAGACGAGCAGCAAGGGCGGGTAACGAGACCTACTTTACAAAGTCTGATTGATATGCTATCATTGTACAATATTCTATCCTTTTCATTAATGTTTTACGACGAACAAGAAACACTAGAGAAAGTCATAGTTGACATTCCATCAAGAACATTTACAATAGTAGGCAGTAGCGGTGATACTAAGCAAATTTCATGCAACTCTGATCAGTTCATGAGAGTGCTTGAAATCGTTCGTGAAATGGTTCCAGTTACTGATGTGAGTTACGTCTAATGTCTTATAATCACACATATGCACAGATAAAAGATATCCTTAAATCTAATCCTAAGATTACTAAGGATGTTATGCTTAAAGTTGCTCAGTTAGCAATTATTGAAACAATGGGTTCTGAATTGCCAGAGGGCACAGAAATTAAATGGGATAGTAAATTAAGTGATGACTTAATGCTAGACAGTTTATCAATGGTAGAACTTGTTATGTTCTTAGAAGAGTGTTTTAGTATTGAGATTCCTGACGAAGAAGCAGGAAGCATAGTTACCGTTGGTGATGCCTGTGCAGTAATTAAAAAGTGCAAAGCAAACAAAGGCAAGATAAAGAAAATAAATGTAGACAAGTATAAGAACAAACAAACTCCTGTTCCTCATCCCGATAGTCCATTGATGTCTAAAAAACCTTTAGAAGGTATGAATAAAACACTTCCTAGCGATGCAGACTTATCAGACCTTGATTGATAAATTTTGTGATTGGTTTGAGGGTGAGTTTGATAACTGGACACAGGCAGCATCTAATCCTACGAAATGGGCACATATAGTAGTAAAGCACGAGAAGATTGATGATTACAAATATCATACGTCTTCTCGTTACAGTTACATGCAAAAACCATACAGAGAACAGACTGTAGAGATAGAATATGTGTCACCAGAATTGATAATAGTTCATAACCCTGCATGTGATATATGTTTCAGATGGACTGGTATATATTTTGAGGGAGAATCAGAACCAGACTGTCAATGGAACGGTGAACCTTTAGAAAGTAAAGCAAGATTATATGAGAATGAATACCATACATGGGACGTAGGATACTGGGAAGGTAGTGAAGGATTTTTTCACTTCAAAAAGAATGTATAAATATACTTGATAGTATTATTGTGGGTATGTAGTGGCAACTCGTAAGATATCCGATTTGACATTATTAGGTGCAGACCAAGTATCATCATCTGATACTCTTCTATTACTTGATAACTCAGATCCAACCGACCAAAATAAAAGATCCGCAGTAGGAAGTATTTTTACTGCAGTTCCCTCTGGGACATATTCAGCACCTGGCGTTCGTTTTGAAAGCAAAACTAAGACTGGTGTATTTTCTGAAACTCAGGGACAGGTTGGTCTTGCGTTGGGTGATTCAAGATTGAATTTGCAAAAAGTTGGAACTACTCTTAATATGGAGGCAAAAGATGATGCCGACCAGAATTTAGACTTTAAACTATCTGCACAGGGAACTGGAAAGATACGTTTGGGGTCTGTTTTAGCAATTAGTGACCTAAACTTTATCGTACCTAACTCAGTTGATGAAACAAAGGTAGCAAGGTTTAGTTCAACAAACTTAACAGCGGGTTTGACAAACACATATGTTTTCCCTTCATTAGAAGGACAAACCAATACAACTGATGAGTTAGTCACATTAAAAACTACACAGACTCTTGAGAACAAAACTCTTGTAGCTCCTGTATTTACAGGATCATTATCAATAGAAAGTTTTACATCTTCTGGTAGTGCAACTATTGGAGACTCTTCTGCTGATTCTTTGACTATTAATGCTGCTGCTACATTTGCTGCATCAACGACATTCTCTAACTCATTGATTATCAATCAAGGTGCAACTGTTACTGGTGATCTCACCATTAGTGGTGTTAATAGTGATATCCTTATGGGTGATAGTAGTGAAATTAAAATGGGAGGTAGTGAAGAATTTCGTATTAGGCACCTTAACACTGGAGGTTTAACTGGTTCTTACATAACAGTAACGAGTCAAATGGGGTTGACCCACTATGTTGATAAATTTAGGGTTGGTAATCTAGCAGATCCAACTTCAGATGCCTACATTATTGCTAATACCACAGATACTACAATATATCATGTGGGCAGTGAACGTATTAGAACAACCGCAACAGGAATTACAATTGGAGGTGCTATAGATGCTGTCACATCTATCACAGGCAGTGGCGACATCACTATTGCTACTGATAAGTTTACTTTGGATAGTGCTAATGGCAATGCAGTATTCGGGGGGAACATTACAGGTGGTGGCGACATCACCGCATCAAGTGGAACTACGTTCCAACTTGGTTCATCCTCATCTGCCAAACTCGGTATTGGTAGAGCAGCATCCACGTATAATCTAGAAGTTGAGGGGTCTATATATTCTACAGGCTCAACAATCATTGCAGGAAATGGATCTGCGGGTAAGTTCATCCTACAAAAGGGTGCTGTTGCTATCGGAACACATTTTACTAACAATGTTGGAACTGATGAAATGATACTAGATGCTAATGCTAATCTCGGTATTGGTAAAGCACCTGGTCAAAGACTTGATGTATCTGGTAATGCTAATATTGATGGTGATTTAGTAATTGTAACTACTAATGCATCAAACAATACTGGTGGTAAAATCAGTGCTAGAGAAGTGGTTCTTACGGATCCTATCACTGGCAGTCAAGCTACCCTAAACTATGCTACTTCTGGAGGAGTTTCCAGAGCAAGAGTATTCTTTACTAACATGTAACTAATTTAAAACAATGGCGACCAAACAAAATGGAGTCTTAGCAACTTTTACTCCGACAGTCTCAAAATATACGAACCAAATTCTCCCTGCGAATAGTAATACTGTTGCAGCTACTGGATATAACATTTACACATGTCCTGGTGCTACGTTAATGAGTGGAAAATTATATGTCACAAACAATACAGGTGGTTCATTAGATATAGATGTCGGTATAGTAGAGCAATCAGATGTAATACAATTAGATGCTGCTTCAGCACAACCTGGTGCTCCTTCAAACTATACTGGTTTTGTTCTTGGCAATGGACAACAGACTGGTTATACATCCTCAATCGTTATAGACTATGGTTCTTTAAGTGGAACTTTTGTGGTAGGAGAAGTAATATCTTGGACAAACAGTAATAGAAGTCCTTCAGCACAAACCGCTATATTACAATATCATGATACATCTAATGGAAGACTGTGGTTAAGAAATATGTCTCATCCATTAGGATTAGATTTACCAGGCGATACAACCTTTACTGGTGCGGGTGGTGCAACATGTGCTGTAGGTCCTTCACACGCAGGAACTGGTGGAACTCGTGGATGGTCTGGTTTAGTGAGATATTTTGATCCTCTAAATGGAACAATATATTTCTTAAATAGTGAATTTAGAAACAATTTAGATTATGCCAACATATATGATACTGCTACTGAAAACCGTGAATTAGGAAACAATAACGTTGAAAGATCATTGAGTAGATTCTGGAGACCTGTTGAAACAACACAACTTAGATTTGCTGCAGCAGGACAGACAACACCAGCTACAGAATTTATTGATAATAATGGTGTTGAACTGTTAGTATCTTCTGTAACACAGGCAGGATCTGAACAACTTATTCTTAATGGATTCCCACTTGCGGACAATACAACCAAAGAGATAGGTGGAATCCTTTTAGGTACTTATCAATCATTATATGTAAAATCCACTGGAGCAGTTACCTTCACCCTAGTCGGACTAGAAGAACAGGCTGAAATTCCTTCATAACAGAGCATTAAAAGATGGCACTTACTAGACTAAAAAACGTCTTTACATCAAAAACTGGACGTTGCTTATACGTCAACTCTGATGATTTCGATGCATCAGATAGTTTTGACAATAGAGGTAACTCTCCAAACCGTCCTTTCAAGAGTATACAAAGGGCGTTAATTGAGGCAGCAAGATTTTCATATAAGAGTGGACAGTTTAACGATACATTCGAGTCTTTTAGTATAGTATTATATCCTGGCGACTATGTTATTGACAACAGACCAGGCACAAACACATCTGGACAGGCATTCATCCCTGCTGACATCACTGAATTAAGTGCATCTAGTGATGTTGATCTAGTGGATGAGAGTGGTAATATAAATCCAAATAATATTTTATATAGATTTAACTCAACAGAGGGTGGTGTAATAGTTCCTAGAGGTACATCTATCGTAGGTATGGACTTACGTAAGACAAAACTACGTCCTTTATATGTTCCCGATCCTACATCTGGATCAATACCTGGCAGTGCTATCTTCCGTGTTACTGGTGGATGTTACTTCTGGCAGTTTTCATTCTTTGATGGTATAACATCTGGTGTATATACAGACCCTGCACAACCCACAGCATCTACACCTCCAACATATTCTCACCATAAACTTACTTGTTTTGAGTATGCTGATGGTAAAAATATATTAAGTAGCACAAATGGTACAGATGGTAACGCACTAACAGTCAGTGACTTACAATTATATTACCAAAAAGTAGCAAAAGCATGGGAAGATATTCCTGATAGCACAAGTGTTATATCTGCTGATGAATTACAGGCAAGAGTAGAAGAAAATAGAATTGTAGGTCCTAACACTGCAGGTCCTAAAACAATCACTAATGTTGTTACTGACTTTGTTGCAACAAATGTGTTTACAACCACAGCAGAGGTAACAACATCTGATGCTCATGGATTCTCTGTTGGAACTCCTGTATTACTAGAAGGTATTACAGGAACCGACGCATCAAGATTTAACGGATCATTCTTTATTAGTGCGATACCAACACCAACAACATTTAGATATATTATTAAAAATCCTTCTACAGGTGCACCATCTGGTAACCCAACTGCGGGTGGAGCAACGGTAAAGGTAGAAGTTGATAACGTTGATAGTTCATCACCATATATCTTTAACATATCTCTACGTTCTACATGGGGTATGCAAGGTATGCATGCTGATGGTAGTAAAGCAACTGGATTCAAATCCATGGTTGTTG
>VTLG01004557.1_pt1 | contig 18299 bp, 19 predicted proteins | sample 4694571 | NCBI WGS metagenome assembly VTLG01 (sample SAMN12604809, study PRJNA352737) | marine metagenome | biome: ENVO:00000447; feature: ENVO:00000209|ENVO:00000569|ENVO:01000036; material: ENVO:00002151; isolation source: viral sequences binned using virsorter ... | reverse complement strand
CGATACCATTTTGTTCTACATCATCCAATGCTCTTGAATTTATTTTATCTTTATTTTTAAATTGTTTTACTAACCATTTATGATAATCATCTTCTAGTTCCCACATAGACATTATTTCTTGTAGTTCAAATTTTAATGCTCTTATAGGATTTATATCTTTTCTATATTTTATTAATATTGAAGGAATTTTGTATTCTGAATCATTAGTTTCTAAGTTTTGTAACAATTCAAAGTATTCATCTTCAAGCTGGAATCTAATATTCATATTATCATCACTGGTCATTTGTTTTACAGCTTCTTTAATGTCAGTTAAAATTTTATAAAAACGTTTACGATCGCGGTCTGAGTATTCATTTAAAACATCGTCAATATCACTTTGAAAATGAAAATGAGGGTTTATATTTTCAAGAATGTTATCAGTAATAACTCCATCTTTTGAAAATTGTTCAAATACGTGGGCAATTTTTGCCTGTTCAAAATTAATAATACGTGACAATGTTTTTATCCTATAATTTTTGTTAGTAATTACTAGTCAATAGTATTTACTATTAACTTTAGTTTTTTAACATTGTTTTTATCTAATAAAGTTTTACGTGCACCTTGATGTAAAGGTCTAGGAAAGCGATTTATTTTTGTCCAACAGTAATCTTGTGATTCGTGGTTTAATTCAGGTTTAAATTCAGTTGGTGTAACAATAACAAAAGTGTGATACATAAAATGACCATCTGAACTATGATAGATATCAAGTGGATGTATTTTTATAATTTTAGGAACAAAGCCAACTTCTTCTTTGATTTCTCTTTTTAAGGCTCCTATAACTGTTTCTCCACGTTCAACTTTTCCACCCCAGAAACTCCAAGTACCTGAATTGCTTACACGTTTTGATCTTTTATTAAGACAAAACTTTTTAGTATCTTGTGATAAGAATGTGGCGCCTACTGCATCATACATAATTTTTTATTTTAGCACAATACTAAGGATTAGTCAATTAAGTTCCTGATAAATTTAATATCCAATAACCTGGTTTGTATGTACCTTGATATGTGTCGATCCATTCAGTGCCGGTCCATTTGTATTGATAATTTGTTGCAGTATTAGTAACATATTGTACAGTTGAACCATTTACACTTGCATCAAAAGAAACTTCCCACTGTGTGCCATTAAATTGAATAATGTCATTAGCTGAAGCACTTACGGTACCCCAATTCTGTGTTCCTCCAGAAATATCATTAATAATTAAATATCTTTGTCCTGTTGCCGCCGCGGCAAGTGTACCATCTCCTGGATAATTTTTTTGAGGATCAATAATTTTTAACACTGCTGTTTGTGTGTTGGTTGGTAATGTTGCTGAATCAATCGTAAAAATTAACTGATTATCATTTGTTGGATTGTATGCAATAGTACCAACAATGTCTTCAGTTGAATCTTCAATATCAGATGATCTTCTTAATTTTAATTTTGATGTTGAAGCCTGGAATTCTCCATATTGTTCAAAAAATTCTTTCCAAGAATAATTTTCATTTACACCATGAGCATTTAATAAGCTAACAGTATTACCAGTTACATTAATTTGAGCATCTTGAGGAGTAACTACAATTTCTTCAAGATTACTAAACTGAGCAAAAAAATCTGCCATGTTTTTATCATATTCAAGATCAGTTAGGTTATCATCTAAATGTATTCTATTGATAATAGAATGTATGATTGATTGTTTTTTAACTTTTGCTGGAGGATTAATCCAAATTGGCACTTGAAATATTAAAGTTGAAATATCAAGTTGTGAGTCAACACCTTGTGGAACAGATCTTGATGACCATTGTATATCAATAAGTTCAACAACTGTAATGTTTGTCCAATCTAGTGGATTTGTGTTTGCTTGTATTTCTACTGTTGGATTAAACAACGTTAATATTTGTTCTAATATTTGTAATTTTTGTTCAGTATTACTTGACCATATATCGACATTAATAGTTAAATCATAAGGAACAGGCATATATCTATCAACAGTATAAGTGTTACCAAGTTCTGCTGTGTACTGATCATTTAATGCATCATATTTTCTTTCTTGTATTTGCTGTGATGAAATTAATTTTGGATCGTGTCTACGTTCTCTTGCAACATTTAAATTTGCAACATGGCAAGTCATAAATGGCGTAGAGTTTAATGCATTTTCTGTATTGCCACGTAATACGTGTGCAACCATTCTTGACATATCTGCATAACGCATTGGTACGGTTCTATAAACTTGTGATGAAGTACCACCTGCATTTTTTTGACCACTTTGAATTTGGAAGCCGTTAAAGATACGTACAAACTGTAACAAGTATCTTCTTATTTGTTGATCATACCAAAATTGTGCCATTATACGTCCGTCCTAGGTTTAACTGCTTTACTTAATCCTTGTTGCTCTCTGCCATCTGCATTATCTGTATTAGTGTTTGTGTTTTCAATAAATGTATTTAATATTCTATTAGCCGCAGAGTAAGTACCTCTATGGTCATCTGATATTCTAATAAATCTATTGCCAACTTTCTTAAATAATCTGTTTGGTTCATAATCTGTACGCAATATGTAATCGCCATCGTTTAATGAACTTGGGAAACTTGATCCTGTGTGTGCTATTGCAATACCATTTGGTGGTGTTGCCGATCCGGCATGTACACCAACTTTATTACTAAATCCAAATGCATCGTTGGCTGAGTCTTGACTTGAGTGAAGTGCAATATCTTGTGTAACCCAACTGTCTGTTGTTGAAGAATATTTCTTAAATGAAACTTTTAAACCATTTGTTGATTCAGTTCTCCACCAAATTTTACCATTTGCGTTAGTTGAAGGAGCAGTTGTACCAATAGCAACATCAACACCAAGTAAACCTACTGTAGTTGAATCAGTTGCAATTTTTACCCACGAACCATTTGCAACTTTTTTGAAATACGTTGCACCAACGTTTCTATCTGAAACTACTACAGCATAATCACTTGAAGGTACATATGATGATATTGGTGTTTTAGTACTGCCATCAATGTTTGCTGAGTCAACTACTGATACAGCTTGGCTGTTCCACACAGTACCATTACCAACATAAAGTCCCCAGTTGGTGTTTGCTGTGTCTAACCAATAGTCACCGTTTTTATAATTAGCAGTTGGTGCCGTTGAACTTACAAAGTAATCAAATGTCTGCCAATTTGTTTCTGTTGATTCGTAAAGTTTAAATGACGCTGTGTTTGTTTGCCAGTGTCCATAAACGTTACCAGGAATATATTGGTCAGCTTTGTTTACATATAGATGTGCAGTTTCATATCCTTTTTTAGGAACTTCTGTTTGTGCTTGATTAACAATTGCATCACCTATATCAATATCTGATTGATATGTAGAAATTAAATTTCGTAAATCATCTTTTTGTTCACCAGTGCCAAGTATATCTGAAAACTCTGGACTGTCTACTAACGGAGTACATTTAACTCTCCAAATATGTGGATACCAAGTTGGAGAATAGCCTTCGCTACCTCTTGCGGCATCTTCAATAACATAATATCTATTAATTGCTTGTGGTCCTTCTGGATAGTAAGCTGAAACTTCACCAACGGCTGTACTTGATGTACCAGTAATAGTTTCACCAACTGTAAAGTCACCGTCAGTAACCATTCTTAAAACTTTTGCATTGTGATTATAATTTACCACGGTAGCAGTCGTACCACTTGTTGCACCAGTGACAGTTTCACCTTTTCTAAATTTTTTTGCTGGCTTTGTGGTAAACTCTAAACGTGCCATGTCTAACATAGTGTCATCACGTTGATGTGGTAATTCTAAAACATCACCACTCATTAATTTTCTACCTAGTGTGTCAATCATTTCATTTAAATGAAAAGTCATATAGATAGTGTCATTAGATAAAAACGCACCAAATTGTGTTAGATCAAAATCTGAATCTTGTACCTGATATACACCACGCATATCATAAACGTCAGCATCATACTTACGATCTCTATTTTCTAAGAATAGCAAGTCTTGTATGTTGTTAGGACGTACCACAGAATTGTCAGGTTGTGTACTATCTGTGCTGTTTGCTTGAGCATGTGGACCAAGGTATTTGTGTATGAATACACCAGTGCCGCCAACATTAAAATGTTCGCGGATCACACGATCTATCATTTTGTAATCATTACCTTTTTGTGGTTTCCATAAGCTGAGTCGTGGCATATCTAAATCCTTTTATGTAAGTATTTATTCAATCAAAGATTGACAAAACTCGTGAATTATGTATAATGATGTATATATAGCAGTATGGATGAGAAAAAATTGAAACATGATAAATTGCTGGATATTCCAGATTTCTTAAGGCGTTTAGATGAAAATCGCACTGAAACAGTGCCACAAGTAGCTGAACAACCTGTAGAAGAAAAGCCGATTGTAGAAGAATCTACTGAACCAGAGCCAGTTGAAGAAAAGCCCAAAAAACCTTCAATACAAGATCGTATGCGTAGACGAATGATGTACATCATAGGCGATATTGATGATGCTTTTGAAAATGTATGGGCAAGAAATGAAGATCCTAAAAAGTTTAAAGCATATCATTATTTTCTTGCTAATGATATACCTGGTGCATTTATGAAAATGATTAAACCACATATAGATACGTACATTGATGAGCAATCAAAGGGTTTAAAATACAGAGATATTAAACCAAAAGATCGTACAGATGAACAGCAAGACTATGTGGAAAGTTTTGATTCATATTCAAAAGTTGAAATGAAACAGCATATTGCATGGTGGGAACGTGTATATAAAGATTGTGAATTATGGGAAGCAAACAAAAAGAAACAACGTAAGCCACGTAAGTATAAGCCACCTTCAAAAGAAAAAATGGCGGCCAAAGTCAAATATAAAGCAGAAGATAAAGATCTAAAATTAGTATCTGAACTACCTATTAATTTGCCAGGATGTACAGCAGTGGTAGTATTCAATACTAAAAATAGGAAATTAGGTATATATGAAGCTACTCATAAACATCATGGATTAACACTCAAAGGCACAACCCTGTTAAATTACGATTTAAACACTGGTTTACAGAAAACAGTACGTAAACCCCAAGAAGTACTGGAAAAGCTAAATACGGGGGGTTTACAAGCGATTAAGAACACCTTTAACGCACTATCTACAACCGAAACTAAACTTAACGGAAGATTAAACAAGGAAACTATACTACTCCGTATTTTTCAATAATAAAATAAATACAAGTATAGGATATTAAAATGGCCAAAGAGAAATCAAATAGAGACAAAATTATTGAAGATATACGTAACCTACTAGGTGATGGTATGGTTGATGTTGAGCTTGATCCAAAACATTATAATCAAGGTTTGGACATGTCTTTTGATAGATTTAGACAAAGATCATCAAATGCTAATGAAGAAGCAACTTTATTTTTGCAAATACAAAAAGACATAAATGAATATACATTACCAAATGAAGTTATTGAAGTACGTGAAACATTTAGACGTGCTTTAGGATCTGATCAACAGTCAGGTATTGATGTTGACCCATTTGAAATTGCTTACACTAACTTGTACTTTTTACAAGCAGGTAGAATTGGTGGCCTAACTACTTGGGAAGCATTCAGTCAATATCAAGAAACAGTTGGTAGATTGTTTGGTAACAAAATTAATTTTACTTGGGACACAGTAACTAAAAAATTAACAATTATCAGAAGACCAAGAAATGCAGAAACATTATTATTGCAAGTTTACATGAAACGTACAGATGAAACATTATTAGATGATCCATACGCAAAGTCATGGATAAGAGAATATGCACTTGCACAATGTAAAATGATGTTAGGTGAAGCAAGATCTAAATTTGGCCAATTGCCAGGAGCTCAAGGCGGAGTAACATTAAATGGTGCTGATTTAAAAGCAGAAGCTCAAGCGGCAATGGATAGATTAGAAGAAGAAATTAGGAATTACACAGATGGTGGTGATCCACTTGGTGTAATAATTGGATAATTTCATTTGACAAGATATCAATAATGTTATACTATAGTAACTATGATTGAAGTTACTTTAGACATAGATAAAATTTCCAAAAGAGATGAATACATAGGACAGTCAACAGGCACTAGTGTTGAAGGCGGTGCTCTAAATGCCAATTATAGAGAAGTTGATGCAGTTGCCAGAGTAGCAAATTACATGGGTATGCTTGGATACAAATATGAAAAAGACTGGCATTGGGAAGATGCTGGTTGTGATGAATTAACTGTAAAAGTTGATAGTGAAGATATTGCAACACAATTAAAATTGAGGTGGTAAATTGATTATTGGATTAGTAGGCTGGATTGGCAGTGGCAAAAATACTGTTGCAGACATATTAGCAACACAACACGAATATAAAAGAGATTCATTTGCGGCACCATTAAAAGATGCTGTATCAAACATATTTAATTGGCCCAGACAAACACTTGAAGGTGATACTGATCGCAGTAGGCACTTTAGAGAATGTGTTGATCCTTATTGGGCAAACAAATTACAAATTAAAAATTTTACTCCAAGATTAGCATTACAGTTAATTGGCACAGAAATAATGAGGGAGTCTTTTCATCACAAAATTTGGTTAGATAGTTTAGAACACAGATACATTGCTGGCGGTCAAAAACCAACAATTGTTACAGATTGTCGTTTTAGAAATGAACTTGCATTTGTAAAACAAATGGGTGGATTTACAATTAGAGTAAAACGTGGTGATGATCCACATTGGACAGGCTTGGCTAAAGAAGCACAAGATGGTGATGCGTTTGCTGGACAACAATTAGCTGATATTGGTATACATGCAAGTGAATGGGATCATACTGGTGTGCTAGTGGACTTTATAATTGAAAATAACGGTACATTAGAACAGTTAACTGATAAAGTAAGTAGTGTAGCAAAAGTTTTAAGTAACGTGTCTAAAGCTAAAAAAGAAACACAAACATTTTAAACATCAGGCATTAAGTCACCTTGACGCCACTTAAATTCTTCCATAGTCATAATTCTCTGACAGTTAGCACATATAGTTTTTAAATTGTTAATAGCACTGTTTCGTAAATCACCATCAATATGATATACATCTAATTGTGCATGATGCTTGGCTTTAAAGCCACACTTTTCACATATGGCTTTCTTTTTATAACCATGTTGTTGCCATGTAGCTGTAGAACTAACACCTTTACCTTTGCTTAAACGTATACATTTATCGCACATTTTACGATAATAGGTCTTATTACCTTTTTTGTAATTAAAGGCACTTGGTCTTGACTTACATTTACTACATAATGGTCTATTATCTGTCATACTTGTATTTACTGCCCTTTTAAAGGGGAAAATATAGGTGCTTAAACCACCCTCTTTTACCCAACATTGAATAAATAATGTATATTGGCAACAACATAGTTGCCAGGTTATTATGAAGGAGAGATTACAATGCCAGATTTAGTTTCACCGGGTGTTTCAGTTACAGTAACTGATGAATCGTTTTACGCCGGCGCGGCACAAGGTACAGTACCATTATTTGTAGTGGCTTCAGCACAAGACAAAGCTGATCCAAGTTCTACAGGTTCAACAGCGGTAGGTACTACAAGTGCTAACGTTGGAAAAGCGTATTTGATTGGTTCACAAAGAGAACTGTTATCAACATTCGGTACACCAACATTTTATTCAGCTGGTTCAACAATGATACCAGGTGATGAAAGAAATGAATACGGTTTATTAGCCGCATATTCATATTTAGGAATTTCGAATAGAGCATACGTAGTTCGTGCTAATGTAGATTTAGCAGATCTTACAGGCTCAGCAAGTGTTCCAGCGGGTACGCCAGCAAACGGTACGTACTGGTTAGACACAACAGCAACTGACTGGGGAGTTTACCAAGCAAGTGCAGGCGCATGGAGCAAAGTTACACCAGCAGTATTAACAGATACACCAAGTGCGGCGGCAACATCAAATGTTAACGCCTCAGGCGCACCAAAAAACACTTACGGTCAAAATGATACTTTTGCCGTAGTAGCATCTACAACACCAGCAAGACTTTTTGAAAAAGTTTCAGGCAGTTGGCACCAAGTAGGTTCAACAGGCGGTGGTGAATGGCAAGCATCTAAAACAGGTACACCAGTTGTTTATATGCAACCAGGTACTGGTTCAGCACCAAGTGCCGCTACAGCAGGTTCAATTTGGGTTAAAACAACAGCAGTTGGCGGTGGTGCTAACGTAGTAGTAAAATACTATTCAACAAGCACTAACCAATGGTCAACAATTTCAGCACCTTTATATGCTGATGATGACAATGCTATCACAGCCTTAACACCGGCGGCAAATGCATTATACACAATATTTGATGATGATGACGATGCAAACTGGGATAAGACAGACATTGACAATGCAACATACAAGCAATCAGCAAACAATTCTGATCCAGAAGTAGAATATCAAGTTAGACTTAGAGGTACAGCAACTACAACAACAGCTACTGGGACTAAAGACTTCGAAGGTACAACTAATGATTATACACTAGCTGGTACAGACACACACGTTAAAGTAAAAATTTGTAACGTTGAAGTTGAAATTGCAACGGCTGGTTCGGCAGGTACAAGAGTTACTCTTGCAGAAATAGTTGCAGGTATTAACAACAATGCGGCATTAACAGCTAAAAAAGTTGTAGCATCAATTGAAGCAGGTTCAGGTACAAAACAATTTTTGAAACTTGAAAGAACAAATGGTAAAAACATTTGGGTTGAAGATTCAAGTGCGGCAGGTTCAAACAAAGCGGCAACAACTACTGCTAACTTAGGCTTTACAGATAATAAAGCAAGTGGCGCCGCGGCATGGTTTGAAGCGTCAATTTGGAGCAACTTAACTTATGAAGCTTCAGCTAACGCACCAACTTCAAGTCCAGTAGATGGCACTTTATGGTATGACACTAACTTATCAGCAGATATATATGTTGCTGAAAATGATGGTGGTACTATGAAATGGTTTGCTTATGCTAACTCTAAAGACTTGTTTGCAACAAGTAATGTTAACACAGGTAAAAATGGCATCGCTTCAGGTATAAGAGACTTACAAATGGTATCATCAGAACCAACTAAACAAAGCGATGGTACATCACTAGAAAATGGTGACATTTGGATTGACTCAAACGAATTAGAAGCATATCCAAAAATTTACAGATATAATACAGGTACAAGTGCATGGGTATTAATAGACAACACTGATCAATCATCAGCTTCAGGCATTGTGTTTGGTGACGCAGTAGGTAACCCAGCAGGTACAACTGACTCAGCAGTAGGTTGGGGTTCAGCATATTCTTCATTTGATGCAGATGTTCCTAGTCCGGCTAATTATGCAGAAGGTACATTATTGTTTAATACAAGAATATCTGGCTACAATGTTAAAGAGTACAAAACAACATACGTAGTAAATGGTACTGATATTGGTCCAAAATGGGTCAATGCGGCTGGTAACAAACCAGATGGTTCTCCATACATGGGTAGAAAATCACAGAGACAAGTTGTTGTTACAGCACTTCAATCAGTGTTTACATCAAATGATGAAATTAGAGCAGAATCAAGATTCTTTAACTTGATGGCTTGCCCTGGTTACTCAGAAACATATGATGAAATGATTGCACTTAACACTGCGAAAAAAGAAACTGCATTTATTATTGTTGATGCACCATTTAGATTAAAAACTCCTTCAGAAGTATCTAACTGGATGTCAAACTCAGCAAATGCAACAACTAACGGTGAAGACGGATTAGTATCAAGCCACACATATTCAGCTGTTTACTATCCACACGCACTAACAACTGATTTAAGTGGTAACAACGTTGTTGTTCCTGCTTCACACGTAGCACTAAGAACTATTGCTTCAAGCGATAATGCGGCATTCCAATGGTTTGCTCCAGCAGGATTCCAAAGAGGCTTGGTATCAAATGCTTCATCAGTTGGTTATATTGACCCAACAACAGGTGAATATAATTCAGTTGTATTAAGTGAAGGTTCAAGAGACACACTATACACTAAAAAAGTTAATCCAATTGCTTTTATGCCAAATAGAGGATTAGTAGTGTTTGGTCAAAAAACATTACACTCAACAGCATCAGCACTTGATAGAATCAACGTAGCAAGATTGATTAATTACTTAAGATATCAATTTGATCAACTTGCAAAACCGTTCTTGTTTGAACTAAATGATAGAATGACAAGAGATCAAGTAACTGATACTTTTGAAAGATTCCTTTCAGACTTGGCTTCAAAAAGAGCATTATTTGACTTCCTAGTTGTTTGTGATGATTCAAACAATACACCAACTAGAATTGACGCTAACCAGATGTACATCGATGTAGCTATACAGCCAGCAAAAGCGGCTGAATTTATATACATTCCGATCAGAATAAAGAACACTGGTGAGAATATGAGTTATAGTTAATAGATAAAATACACCAAAAAGGGCTACTGTAGAGATACAGTAGCCTTTTTTTTACCCTTTAAGTTCAAAAATTTTTTCAAATTTTCCTATATTTTGCTAAATACTACTGTAATACAAATTAATTTGTAAGGAGAGATTACAATGGCTACATTAAACAAATTCGGCGTACCAATAGACGGTGCTACAGGTAGAGGTGGTATTTTACAACCAAAACTTAAATATCGTTTTAGAGTACGTTTTACAGGCTTTGGTAATTTAGGTGCTAACCCAGTTGATTTAACTCAACAGGTTATGAACATAACAAGACCAAAAGTAACACACGAAGAAGTTCCTGTACACGTTTACAACTCAGTAGCATATTTGATGGGTAAACACACGTGGGAGCCAATTACATTGACTCTACGTGATGACATCAATAACAGTATTTCAAGATTAACAGGTCAGCAAGTTCAGAAGCAGATGAACCACTTTGAACAAACTGGTCCAATCAGTGGTGGTCAGTACAAATTCACTACAAAGGTTGAAATCTTAGACGGTACTAACGATGCTGAATTGGAACAATGGAACCTAGAAGGTTGTTTCTTGCAGAATGTTGATTATTCAGATGGTGATTACGCTGTCTCTGAACCAGTACAAGTTATCATGACAATGAGATATGATAATGCTACACACTTTGGTCCAGGTGGCGGTGAAATATTCCCTCAGTTCCCATTAACATTTGGTGGAACAACAGGCGTGAACTAATAATTAGTGAAGGGTAACCTATGAGCAAAGTGAATGCCAGCAAAATTACCCCAGAACAGAAGAAGTTCCTAGACTCAGCGACAGGAACTTCTTCTATAACTACGGAACAAGATATTAGAGCCGTAGGCAATGCACAATTAGAAAATCTTTTAAGACAACAAAACCAGGAAGTATTAGATACAACATCAGGGCAAATAGCACAAGATCAAATTGCCGCTGATGCATTTGATAGACCATCCTCTGATAGTACAGATCCAAATTTACAAGGACCAACTAGAGCACAGGATACTTATTCATTAAGGCAATCACCAACAGCATTGATGTCTGGTGTGCCAAGAATGAAATTTGAATACTTGGCTGTATTTAGATTTGCAGGAGGTGAAAGTCAATTTGAAGATATATTTGCACCTGGTAATGCTGAAGTAGAATCATTAGATCGAGAACTACAAAACCAAACATTACGAGATGTACAAAACGGTGATGCCAGTTATGCAGAATTTGTTGCAAAAAGAAATGATTTAAAAGGAAAAAAGCAAGGAGTACTAGAATCCATTAGACGTGAACTAGCTTTTAATGTTAGACAAGTTGATGGACCAAAAGTTAATTTTCAATACGACACATTAAACCAATACAACAGAAAAAGAAATGTGTATAGACGTGTTGATTATGATCCAATTAATATTAGATTCCTTGATACATTCAACAACAATGCAATTAAACTTTTTCAATACTTGTATGAATTAAATGTTCATGACGGACAAAACGGTCATCCAGATTATAGAGGTGAATCAAACCGTTTAAAAAATAGAGGATTGTATCATGCTAATCCTATGATATCTGATGATACATTTACGTCACAACACAATTTTGGATTAAAATCTTTTGATGGTGGAAGCACGTACCCAATTAAAAGTTTAGACTTGTTTATAGTGCATGGATCAAGATACAATCTAATAAGATTTGTACATCCTAAAATTATTGCAATGGATCATGATGTGTTTACGTATGAAGCAAGTCAACCAGTTGAAATTGGTATGCAGTTTGCTTATGAAACAGTAATTTATGAAACATTAAATTATGAAATGGGAAATGCAAAAGATGTTGTTGTTGATTTTGATCAAATATTTCAAAATACTTTAACAATGCCAACAACTGATTATTCAGCAACTGGCGAAGTTGAAGGTGAGTCAGGTACCAGAGAAACAGGTTATGATTGGACAAGAATGACAACAGCTATTCCAGATGAGTATCCACCAGGAACAGTTGGCACAGGATCAAACATAATGAAGCCAGAAGGTTTTATAAATGACGGTGAACCAAAAGATGCGGCTTTTGGAGGAAGATCTGAATTTATTAATAAGTTTCAACAAGACTTGGCCCAAATGCAAGGAGACCTAAGTAAGATAAGTGCAACTCCATTTAGCGATAAAATAAATGAAATATCTAGTGAAGTATATTCTGCAACAAGATCAGCAGTGTCTGGGTTTGGAGCAGGTGGTAAATCAGGTGGCGGCGGAGCTGACGGAAACTTTTGGCAAGGTATGGGAGATAAGTTTTCATCACTTAAAGGTCCTGGCGATGGAAGATATAATACAGATAGCAAAAATTTTAGAGAACCAGTTGGTAAAGGTTATGTTAAAGATTCAAAAGGCAACTTGGTAAAAGATGGAAATGGAAATCCTGTAAGAGGTGGTAACGTATATAATCCACGTGACTTGAATCCAGGAAGAAGTTATTAATTATGTCAAATCAAAGTACAAACATAACAGCAAGACTAGGCGGTGAATCTCAAATAGTTTCATTGTTTGGAAACGTTTTTAATTCAATACAAAATGCACAACCAAATGCATCAACACAAGATGTTACAACACTAATATTAAATCAATATGGTGGAATTCAATCTCAAATATCTCCTGCAAAATATGATTACATAGTTGGTTTATTTGAAGCATCAGGAATGAATAAACAAGTATCAAAAGCATACGCATTGCTTTGTATTGATTCTGTAAAAACACTTGGTATTACTTTTGATAAATTATTTGAATCAATGAGTGATCCAATTAGCTTTTCAAATTTAGGACTAACACTTATTAATCACTATCGTCCAATAACAAGCCAAATTGGAAAAACAATTACTGTATCACAAACACCTAATCACATTAAAAGAATGATTGCTTATTAATAGTGGTTAAATACTACTGATGGCTTATTTTAAACAAGGACAATTTGAACCAAAGAACCCACGAAAGTACGTAGGGCAACGTGTACCAATATATAGATCAAGTTGGGAAGCGGCGTTCATGCAATTTTGTGATACTAGTCCAAACATCATTGCTTGGTCAAGTGAACCTGTTAAAATACCTTATCGTAATCCATTCACCGGCAAATACACAGTGTATGTTCCAGATTTTTTAATTCAATACTTAACTAAAAATGGCAAGCCACGTGCTGAAATGATTGAAGTGAAACCAAGGGCACAAACAATTCAAGAAGCGGCTAAGACTGCAAAAGACAGAGCCACTATTGCACTTAACAGAGCAAAATGGAAAGCGGCTGGAGAATGGTGCAAAAGAAAAGGCATCATGTTTAGAATACTTAATGAAGATTCAATATATAAATTAAAGAGATAAATAATTATATACGTAGTTAATAGGTACTAGTTATGACAGAAGAAAAGAAAACATCAATGGAAGACATGATAAGTCAAGCCAAGGAGGGTTTAGATGAGCAAGAGAATGTCGGGCAAACAGAAGATCCGAAACATCAAGACAGCAAAGAAGAAGTTCAAGAGGAAAATAGTGAGCCAACTGAAAAAGAAAGCGTCAAGAACACCGATACAACACCAATCTTAAGAGCAATTTCAACTGCTGAAAAGATTGATCGTGCATTACCACAAGTAACAGGACTTGATGCTGAAGACAGAGATATGGATACATACGCCACAGAAGCAATGAAATCCTATCAAGATTTAATGAATTTAGGAATGAATGTTGAAGTAAGACATTCAGGAAAGCTATTTGAAGTAGCGTCTACTATGCTTAAAAACGCAGTTGAGGCCAAAAATGCAAAATTAGAAAAGAAATTACGCATGGTTGAATTGCAATTAAAAAAGCAAAGAGTTGATCAAATGAATAAAACAAGTGATAATTCAGCTGATATTGTTGAAGGTGAAGGATATGTTGTAGGTGATCGTAATGAGTTACTAAAACAGATCTTAGACAGAGTAGATAACGATAAAAAAGATAAATAAAAATATAGGAAACTAACGATGAAAACATTTAAAGAATATCTAGCAGAAGCAGTAAAAGAGTACACGTTTAAAGTAAAAATTGCTGGTGTACTTGAAGATTCACATTTAAATGCTATGGAATTAGCATTAGCACCGTACAGTGTAGTAAAAATAGGTAGTCCTAAAAAAACTATTATGCAAGAACATCCTTTGGATTTTCCAGCAAACGTTACTAACACAGAAGTAACAATCATTGAAGTTACAACTGCAATGCCAATATCATATCAAACATTATCAAGACATTTATCAGATCATATGGGACTACCATTTGAGTCAGTTGTTGTTTGTCATGATGGTGATCCTTTACAAGCTGAGCAAGATAAATTAAATGCTGAAAAGTCAGATGACGCATATGATCCAATATTGGGACAACCATACGATAAAAAAGAAGAAGCAGATGCTTCAGGTGTTGTACATAGTGAAGAATCAAAACAAGGTTTTCTAAAAGGACTTGCTAAAGCCCAAACAAAAGAAGGCGGCAATGTCGAAGTAGTAACTGGTTTACAAGAATCAAAAGTTACAAGTTATATTGCGAAAGGGAAAAAGTAATGTCAGACAAAATTAATGAAAATGATGCATTGTCAAGATTACTTTCACTTGCCGGTATTCAGCCAACTGTTCTTGTTGTAACACCAAAAGATGATGTTGCAGAAGAAGAAGTTGAAGTTGCTGGTACTAACGAACCAGATGAGCAAGAGATTGACATTGATGCATTAACACCATCCAAAAAAGCACAACGTAAGTTAAAATTTGTTCCAGCTAGACACGGTGACAATCCAATTGCAACTGCTGAGTCTTTAGAAGAAAAAGAATCACGTTTAGCACAAGAATATCAAAATTTTAAACTTGAAGAATAATTAAAGTGTCTACTGTCGCTGTAAGTAGTTTATTTTTTTTAATACTACTGAAGCATTGTATTGTTGATTTATGGATGCAAAGTCTTTTGACTTATCAGCAAAAAAAATTTGTATACGCATCTTTATCTACACAAATTCACTACCTACAACATGGAATAGGTACTCTATTAGTTTTATTATTTTTTATTCCTTGGCCTTTAGCAATACTTTTTGGTATATTTGATCATCTAGCACATTGGCACATTGATTTTTTAAAAAGTTCAACGCAAAGAAAATTTAATATAGCACAACATTCAAAAGGTTATTGGTTTTTATCATCAATTGATCAAGGATTACATTACCTAACATATTATATCATAATATTACTTGTATCCTAGTACGCAATAAATAATTGTATGCGTATCAGAGATCAAATAATCAAAGATACAAGAATAACAACAATAAAGGTATACTATTGGATGCCGGATTATGAAAGCATTCTACAATTATTCATGTGGCAGTTTGATGATATTCCTCCACAGTTTCCAAAAGCACATAAATTTTTAAATCATTGGAATAATAATGTTGAAGCACGTATTAAAGACATATATCTATCGTATGCTGGACATTTAAAACAAGTAGAATTCAATCCTATTAATGATATATTCAATATTCATTAAGTACGCATTTAATTAACATAAATACAAGTATGGCACGTAGTAAAGTTTTAGAAGGCAATCTAGTTAAGAAAGCATATTCAAAATCTAAATACACAGAAGATCAATTACAAGATTTAAAAAAGTGTGCAGATTTAGAAACTGGATATCTACATTTTATGAAAACACACATGTGGATCCAACATCCTACCAAAGGTAGAATGAAGTTTGATCCATATCCATTTCAAGAAGAATTGTTAGAAACATATAATGGTTATAGATTTGCTATTGCCATGTGTGCAAGACAAACAGGTAAAACAACTTGTGCGGCAGGATATCTATTATGGTATGCTATGTTTCATCCAGACGTACTAATATTAATTGCGGCACACAAATATCAAGGTGCACAAGATATTATGCAACGTGTAAGATTTGCATATGAAGAATGTCCAGACTATATACGTTGTGGAGTAACATCATATAACAAAGGGTCAATGGACTTTGACAATGGTTCAAGAATAATGGCACAAACAACCACAGAAACAACAGGACGTGGTATGTCCATATCAATGATATACATGGATGAGTTTGCATTCGTTGAACCACAAAACAAAGCAAGAGAGTTTTGGACTTCACTATCTCCAACACTATCAACAGGTGGTAAGTGTATTATTACATCTACACCAAACAATGATGATGATTTATTTGCACAAATATGGAGAGGTGCTAACAAATTACAAGATGAATACGGAAATCCAGCAGAAGTAGGATTAAATGGTTTCAGACCAAAGTTCGTACACTGGAGTCAACATCCAGATAGAGATGAAATATGGGCAAAAGAAGAAAGACAACGTATTGGTGAAGAAAGATTTAGAAGAGAACACGAGTGTGAATTTATTGCATTTGACGAAACATTGATCGATGGTATAAAATTAATTACATTACAAGGTACACAACCTTTGGTCAAACATGGGCAAGTACGTTGGTATCAAAAAGTACAAAAAGGTAATACATACATGGTATCATTAGATCCTTGTTTAGGTACAGGTGGAGATTTTGCGGCCATACAAGTGTTTAGTTTACCAGATTTTAAACAAGTTGCTGAATGGCAACACAACAAAACTCCTATACAAGGGCAAGTTAGAGTTATGCACAGCATACTTAAAGAGTTAGATCAACAATTAAGAGCAAGTGGCACACTAAATCCAGAAATATATTGGACAATTGAAAACAATACACTAGGCGAAGCCGCAATTGTAACTGTTGATGAAATGGGAGAAGATAAATTTCCAGGATATTTCTTGCATGAACCAAGAAAAGGTGGGCAACAACGTAGAGTTGTACGTAAAGGTTATAATACAACAAATAAATCAAAGGTTACTGCTTGTTCAAAATTAAAAGCATGGATTGAGTCTGATAAAATTACACTATTTTCAAAACCACTTATTAGAGAACTTAAAGTTTTTGTTGCAAAAGGAAATTCATTTGAAGCTAAATCAGGAGAAAATGATGATTTAGTGTCAGCTTTGTTATTAGTAGTACGTATGACAGACTTTTTAACTAAATATGACGCTACAATGGAAGAATCTTTAGGAGCAAGGTTAGATGACGATGATGATCATCAAGAGCCAATGCCAATAATTATATAGGAAAGCATAAATACTAGTATGGCAGTAAATATTGAAACAGTAGCAAACAAGATATTCAAAGTTATCAAAGGATCTGGGCATGAAGTTAAGATGTATGACTCTGCTACAGGCAATGAAACTGTGGATCCAAACACATCACGTTATTTTTACGTAAAAATGCCCAATTATATGGTGCATTTAGATCCAGATAATAGTGAAATTAAGCTACATCAAGGTGCTGAAAAAACAGACGAAAAAGTTAAAGGAATCATAAATAACATTAAGCATATTGCAAAGAGCTATATGTTTGATTTTGATCATAGAATATTTGGCAAAGAGTTAAAGCCAAAAAACTATGCATTTAAAATTGATCAAAATAGGAATGAGAAAGACATGAGCGAGTTACAAACAGAAGGTTATACACCATTACAAGGTTCAACAAAAACAAGTGAACAAAAACTTGAAGGTGTCAAAGTGATCGTAAGACACAACAAAGCAGTTGATGAAACTAGCAGAGGTGCAAGATCAAGAAATATTCAAGGTATTTTTGTAGAAACATCAGAAGGTGAAAGATTTAAATATCCACACATTCATTTAAATGGTGCTAGAGCGATGGCAAGACACGTACACGCAGGTGGTAAACCACATGACGAAGTAGGTGAAGCAATTGTTAACCTATCAGATCAATTAGC
>VTLG01016758.1_pt1 | contig 18303 bp, 19 predicted proteins | sample 4694571 | NCBI WGS metagenome assembly VTLG01 (sample SAMN12604809, study PRJNA352737) | marine metagenome | biome: ENVO:00000447; feature: ENVO:00000209|ENVO:00000569|ENVO:01000036; material: ENVO:00002151; isolation source: viral sequences binned using virsorter ... | reverse complement strand
AATACATTATGGTATGATTGCTTTATATATTAATGAACTAGAAAGTGAAAAAAATGAAACTTAGTAATGAAACGGTATCTGTATTGAAGAATTTTTCTACAATAAATCAGAACCTTGTGATAAAATCAGGAAGTACTATAACTACTATGTCTGCAATGAAAAACATTGTGGCGAAAGCAGATGTAAAAGAAAATTTTCCTCAAGACTTTGCAATATATGATTTGAATGAATTTCTTTCTGTTATAACTTTTTTTGAAAATCCAGAGTTGGAATTTAAAGATAATTTTGTGATTGTTACAGAGGAAGGTATTAGCGAAAGAGCTAGATACTTTTTCTCTGACCCTTCAGTGGTTACAACACCAACAAAACCTATAACAATGCCCGAATGTGAAGTTAAGTTAAATCTATCAAGTGATATACTTGATAGGATTACTAGAGGTGCATCAATTATTGGGGCTCCTGATCTTGCATTGGAATCTGGAACGCTAAAGGCAACAGATAAGAAAAATGAAACAGCAAATGATTTTCAAATGGATATAGAAGTTGAATCTGATAGCAATGATTATAAGTTTTGGTTTAAGGTTGAAAATTTAAAACTTATTCCTGATTCATATGATGTACAGATATCCTCAAAAAGTATTAGTCATTTTAAGAACTCAAAGGGTGATGTTGAATATTTTATTGCTCTTGAACCAGAGTCAACATACAATGCCTAATTTGAGGAATTTATATTATGGAAACATTTTTATGGGTGGAGAAATATCGCCCAAAGGATATAGAGTCGTGTATTCTACCTAAGAATCTAAAAGATTCATTACGTGATTTTGTAAATCAAAAACAACTTGCAAATCTAATTCTATCAGGCCCGCCAGGAGTTGGTAAGACTTCTGCTGCAAAAGCAATGCTTGATGAAATTGGTGCTACTAATATGCTGATTAACGGTTCAGAAGAATCGGGAATTGATGTTCTTAGAACCAAGATTAAAAACTTTGCATCTACTGTTTCTCTTGAAGGTGGACGCAAATACATTATACTTGATGAAGCAGATTATTTAAATGCACAATCAACTCAACCAGCCTTGCGTGGGTTTATGGAAGAGTTTCATAAGAATTGTGGATTTATTCTTACATGTAATTATAAGAATCGTTTGATACCACCACTACATTCTCGGTGTAGTGGAATAGATTTTTCTATTCCAAAATCAGAAAAACAAACACTGGCCTCAGAGTTTTTCAAAAGAGTTATTGAAATACTTGATGAAGAAAGTATTACTTACAACAAGAAAGTTGTTGCAGAACTTATTAATAAATACTTTCCAGATTGGCGTAGAATATTAAATGAACTTCAAAGATACTCTGTATCTGGTACAATTGATGCTGGATTACTTGTAAATATTGCAGAAATAAATATTCGTGAATTGATGGAATCTATGAAGAGAAAGGAATTTACGAATGTTCGTAAATGGGTTGTTGATAATCTGGACAATGATCCTAGCCGTATGTTCCGTAGGATTTATGATAATCTTTACGATTATGTGGATGATAGCAGTATACCCCATATTGTTATTATATTGGGTGAATACCAATATAAAGCAGCTTTTGTTGCAGATCAAGAAATCAACTTAATGTCTTGTCTTACAGAAATAATGGCAAGAGGTAAATTTAAATGATTGATGTATATGATAATGTATTAGAGGATCATGTTGCAGAATTAATTGATATGGAAATGAAAAAACTCTCATGGAAATATGATTACAATTCTCAGATAGGACAACCAAATAAACATTGGCACATTCTTGCTGGACATAATGAAACTGAAATTAAAGAAAATAACCTAGAGTGGTTGCTACCTATTTGGGAAACAGCCTTGCACAAATATGATTTTGAGAATAAGTATAATGTTACGAATTATATACGTATGTACATGAACGCTCATACACATGGTATTGAACCGCATCTTCATGTTGATGATGGTGATTTTACTATGATTTATTATCCCCGATTGGATTGGAAATTAGAGTATGGTGGTGGTACATTAGTTGATGGACAACTACTGCACAACTTTGGTAATAGATTAATTGTATTTGATGCATACCTTCCTCACATGGCCATGCCTGTTTCTCGCCAGTGTTATCAGTTGCGTACTTGTGTTGTTTTCAAGTGTAATGCGAGTTAATAATTAACATATGTACGAATTAAAAGATTACCTAAAAGCCATAAATCAAACAAAAGAAAAACTTCTTGATACTGAAGATGAGGAGTGGGTTAAAAAATATCCACCTTTTATCGTAAATAAGTGTCTTGCACCGTTTCCTGACACCTGTATGTTGGTGAATGAGATAAACCAACTACCACATATAGACAAAAAACTACAATTTGATTTTTTGATAAATAGTCTTAGACCAAGAAAACGATACACTCCTTGGATGAAGGCGAAGAAATTGGAAAATCTAGAGTATGTTAAAGAGTTTTATGGATATAATAATGAAAAAGCAAGGGCGGCTCTTGATATACTAAATGATGAACAAATTTCTGCCATAAAAACAAAATTATATAAAGGTGGGAAACATGGAAGAAATTAGTTGGACACAGGAGCATATGTTAGAAGTTGGGTTAAACGAGCCTGATGATTTTCTAAAAGTGCGAGAAACTTTATCGCGTATTGGTGTTGCTTCCAGAAAAGAAAGAAAGTTATATCAGTCTTGCCATATATTGCATAAGCAAGGACGGTATTATATTGTGCATTTTAAAGAGTTATTTGCACTTGATGGAAAGGATACAAATCTATCTGAAAATGATATTGCTCGTAGAAACACAATTGCAAATCTATTAAAAGATTGGGGTTTGATTAGTGTTATTGGTGAAGTAACAGCTATCGCACCGTTAAGTCAAATTAAAGTATTGTCTTATCGTGAAAAAAATGAATGGACATTAGAAACAAAATATAACATTGGTAAAAAGAAAGAGGTCTGATGAAAAGGTTTATTCGGCACTTTAATGAACAAAAAGACATAGACTCTTTAAAGTATGATAAAGTGAAAGAGAAACCAACTCCTCTTCTCAAAGGTGAAGATTGGAAAAACATTAATGTGCCTGAACCACCAAGAAATAGTAGTCCAGAAGCTAAATCAGAATTATCAACGATAAAAGAGTTGGGTTCTAATAGAACACAAAAAGACATTAATAGTATTAGAGAACATGATATGGTTGCAACCTATGCTATTAGAGATTATCTTGAAGAAAATGATTTACTTTATAATACTGAAGATATAACAAAAATAGTTGAAACAGGTGCAGGCATTAGTAGATTTTACAAAAACAAATTTCAAAGAATAAGGCCTTGGCAGTTAGCAAAAGAATTAGGAATGGAAATCAATCATATGGATTTTCCATCCGATAGTATGCAAACACCATCTTACCCAAGTGGGCATAGTTTGCAGTCTCGTTTAGTTGCTGAGTATTATATTAAAAAATATCCAGAACATAGAAAAGGATTGATTGCTGCAGCCGAAGAATGTGGTCAGGGGAGAGTAAAAGCTGGTTGGCATTTTCCTTCTGATCATGATGTTGGAGTTTTGATAGCAACAGAAATTGCCCCAATGGTGAAACTATAATGGAAAAGTTCAAGTCATTCATCACTGAACAAAAAGAAGAAAAGTATCGTATTCTCGTAATTTCCTCGGACTCGAACAACGATAAACTGTTTCATACAGCTCAAAGGGTAACAGATGAAGCAAAGAAATCTGGCCATGAGGTTTATGTTGTGAAAGTTGAAGGTGCTATTATTTCATATGACGATGGTTACAAGATTTATAACTCTAATGATAAAGATGGATTTACAATTAATAGAGACACAGTTGCGATTGTTCGTGGTTCTGTTCGACTAAAAAAGAGTTATCTGGATTTGCTTAGTCAATTAGAAAAAATTGGTGTTTGCATGGTGAACAGTCGAGAAACGGTTGAAATATCATCAGACAAATACAGGACATATATTAAATTGCAAGACTTTGGATTGACACAACCTAAAACAGTTCTTATTCCTAATGATGATACATGGAAACAAGCTCTTGAAACATTAGATAATAAATTTCCTATTATTATGAAAACTTTGGAAGGTTCTAAGGGTGTTGGTGTTTTGTTTATTGAGTCAGAACGTCAAATTGAATCTTTGGTTCAATTACTATACAGTCAAAACGAAAATATAGATTTATTAATTCAAGAATATATTAAAACTGATGGAGACATACGAGTTATCGTTTTGGGAGGAAAAATTATTGCTTCCATGAAACGAGATATTGTCGAGGGCGATTTTAGATCAAATGTTTCTCAGGGTGCAAATGTTAGAGAATATAAGTTAACAGAGTTAGAAGTGGAACAATGTTTATTAGCTGCAAAAGCAATTAATGGATCTTGGGCTGCTGTAGATTTTATTGCCTCAGAGAAACCTAAAACAGAACCACCATATATTCTAGAGGTAAACCATTCGCCAGGAACGGAAGGGATTGAAAAAGCAACTAAGAAAAATATTGTTAAACAAGTTATTGATTTTTACTCTAATCCAGATAATAGATATTCTGTACCCACTCAATGCGGTTGGGAAGAAATTGTTGAAATAAAACCTTTCGGGGATTTGATTGCAAAATTTGATACAGGTAATGCTAGATATCCTGTTATTCATGCTGAAAATATTGAAGTAAAAGGTAAGAAAATTACATTTACTCATGGTGAAAAAACTATAACCACTAAGTTAGTTGGAGACTATGTTTCTATAACAGGCGGTGGAAAAGATGAAAGATATTTAGTTGATTTGGAATTTAAATTTGCTGGTTCTTCTTATGGAAAAATTACTTTTGGTTTAGATAATAGAGATGAATTTAATACAGACGTTTTGCTTAACAGAAAAACTATGCGAATGTTAAATGTCATGGTGAATCCACAGAGAAAATTTGTTGTTACTACTCAATATACCCTTGACAAATAATTATAATTATGGTATTATCCTTATATGAATTTTTATACAAATGTATTGCAGTATGGCAATAATCTTCTCATACGTGAAGTTAAGAATGGTGTACGAACTGAAAGAAGAGTTCGTTATCAGCCTACTCTTTTTGATTACGTAAAACCTCAAAAACCTACAGGATACAAAACTCTTGATGGTTTGCATGTATTACCACACAAGTTTAATTGTATCAAAGATGCAAAAGAATGGATTGAGAATAGATCAAATCAATCAGATATAGTATACGGTAATACTCAATATCCATATTGTTACATTGCTGATGAATATCCAAAACAAATTAATTGGGATTTGGATAAGATGTTGATGATTACAATTGACATTGAAGTTGCATGTGAAAATGGTTTTCCAAAACCAGAGGATGCAATAGAACCATTACTTTCAATCACAATGAAAAATCATCAATCCAAACGTATCGTTGTGTGGGGTACTGATGAATTTCAAAATGATCGTAAAGATTTGACATACATTCAATGTGAAAGTGAAATACATTTATTGAAAGAGTTTCTTGCATTTTGGGAAACACACTGCCCTGATATTATTACTGGCTGGAATATAGAGTTTTTTGATATTCCTTACATCTGCAATCGTATTCGCAATGTTTTTGATGAAGAAGAAGTAAAGCGGTTGTCACCTTGGAAGAATGTATTTTCTCGTAATGTATATCAAATGGGTAGAACACATCAGATATATAATATTGATGGTATTGCAACTCTTGATTATTTTGACCTGTATCGTAAATTTACATATACTCGACAAGAATCGTATCGGTTGGATTATATTGCTCAAGTGGAATTGGGTGAGAAGAAAGATGGCAATCCCTATGAGACTTTTCGTGAATGGTATACTAAGGATTATCAATCCTTTATAGAATACAACATCAATGATGTTGAACTTGTTGACAAGCTAGAAGATAAAATGAAGTTGATTGAACTTTGTCTCACTATGGCCTATGATGCAAAGGTTAACTTTACAGATGTACTTGGTACAGTCCGATATTGGGATATACTGATTTACAATCATTTGAGAGAGAAAAACCTAGTTATTCCTCAAAAGAGAGAACACAAGAAGGTTGATAAGTTTGAAGGCGCATATGTAAAAGATCCAATTGTTGGTATGCATAATTGGGTAATGTCTTTTGATTTAAACTCGTTGTATCCTCATTTGATTATGCAATACAATATCTCACCAGAAACGCTGGTAAATGGTGAAGATAAAGTTAAAGAAGGTATGGTAGATAAAATACTTAACGACGAACATGAAAGAAATAATGAATATTGTATGACACCAAACGGTGCATTTTTTCGTAAAGATAAGCGTGGTTTTCTACCAGAACTTATGGAGACTATGTACAATGATCGTACAAAATATAAAAGACTTATGCTGGAGGCTAAGCAAGAATATGAGAATACCAAAGACCCCAAATTGGTCAAGGATATCTCTCGTTACAACAACATTCAAATGGCGAAAAAGATTTCTCTTAATTCCGCTTATGGTGCCATTGGTAATACTTGGTTTAGGTATTTCGATCTTATGGTTGCTACAGCAATTACAACTTCTGGTCAGTTATCTATTCGTTGGATTGAAAAGTCTCTTAACATTTATCTTAATAAATTGTTGGAGACAAAGGGTGAAGATTATGTTATCGCATCTGATACTGATTCCGTTTATATCACTTTTGATGCATTTGTTAGCAAAGTGTTTGCAGAAGGAACTGAAACTGAAAAAATTGTCTCCTTCTTGGACAAGATTGCTAGTGAGAAGCTGGAACCTTTTATTGATAAAAGTTATGCGGCTCTTGCTAAAACTGTAAATGCATATGACCAAAAGATGGAAATGTCAAGAGAAGTTATCGCTGACAAGGGTATCTGGACTGCGAAGAAAAGATATATTTTAAATTGTTGGGATGTTGAGGGTGTTCGATATAAGAAACCTCAACTCAAGATTATGGGAATTGAAGCAGTCAAATCATCAACTCCACATGTTTGCAGAGAGAAAATTAAAGGTGCTCTGGACATTATCATGACAGGAAATGAAAAAGAACTGAATACATTTATACAAGATTTTCGGAATGAATTTATGAAGTTGTCACCAGAAGATATTGCATATCCACGCTCGGTAAATGGACTTGAGAAGTTTTCATCTTCAAATGGAATGTTTGCAAAAGGCGCTCCCATCCATTGCAAGGGGGCCATTCTTTATAACCATTTATTGAAAAAGAAAAAACTATCTCACAAATATCCTATAATACAAGAGGGTGACAAGATACGGTTTTTACATTTAAAACAACCAAATGTCTATACAGCAAGTGCATTTTCGTTCATAACTTTCTTTCCAAAGGAACTTGACTTATTCGATAAAATAGACTATGATGTACAATTCACGAAGAGTTTTGTTGATCCGCTAAGATTTATTACTGACAAGATTAACTGGCTCGTTGATAGCAGTTATGGAACACAAGGTACACTAGAGGATTTTTTTTAATGCGGGCATGGTATAATAGAATTACATCAGTTTACCAAACTGAAAATGAGGGTGCAATTCCTTCTGCCCGCTCCAAAGGTTTTATATGATACTTGATAAACAAGATGCGATATATGTTGCTATAAAGTTGATGGACTATTTTCGTGATTTTAATCGTATAGATGATTATTTTCGTGCAAGAAAGATTGAACGTGTAAGAAATTTACCAACTCCATTGCCAGGCATGAGTTTAGAAGATGATATGTTTCAAGACTTTGATATGCATCCAGAAGATATGGATTTTAAGATAACAACTATACCGAATAAAACATATGATGCAATGATAGAAAAGGTTGCTTCCTTTTCACCAGATGAAAATCCTGGCAAGACATTGAAACTTGTGATACAGGAAACTAATACAAATACCATAGTTGGATTTATTCGTTTTGGTAGTCCACTTATCAATAGTAAACCGCGTAATGATTGGCTTGGTGGAGTTCCAGATTTAGAGATATTCAATAAACGTGCTATAATGGGGTTTCATATCGTGGCGGTGCAACCATTTGGATTTAATTGCTTAGGTTTAAAACTTCTTGCTGCAATTTGTTGTTCGTCTGATATTCGTAGAAAATTGAATAAGAAATACGATACAGAGTTTTGTTTATTTGAGACTACATCACTTTACGGTAATATTAAAGGTGCTTCGGCCTATGATGGGATGCGCCCACTGCTACGTTATAAAGGTGATACACAATCCAAGTTTTTATTGACTTTGGGTGAGGATATATATTTTGAGATGCGAGATTGGTTTACAGAAAGAAATGATGGAGAACCTATTATTAGAGAAGGTGTATCTAGTCGTAAATTAAAAATGCAAACCAAGATGGTTGGTATCATAAAACAAAGTTTGGCAAAACATGATATGAAAGCATATGAATTGTTTTCAAAAGAGATTGCAAAAGCAAGTGATGTTACAACACAGAAAAGATTTTATAGCTCTACATATGGCTATGAAAATGCAAGAGAAGTCTTACTTGGGAATACAGATAAATTGGAGAAAGCAAAAAATTTTGACAGATTTGAATTGCCTGCTATAATAGAATGGTGGAAGAAAAAGGCAACCAAAAGATATAATAATATAGTTGAAGATGGAAGAGTTCGTAAGGAACTAGAAGTCTGGAGCAAAGATACTATGAATAAGATAGATATAATTAGATGAAAATTACTATTGCAAGATTACGTTCAAACGTAAAATATAATGGGCCGTTAGAAACGGTATTAGATAGTTTTTTTGAGAACTATGTAAAGTGGATGAAGGCAAATCCTCATCACGAATATGATACTTACAATGTATCATTTGGTAAGGATAGACCTAAACGAACACCAGAAACTATTGAGTGGGCAGATGTAATCGTTATTCCTAGTGATTCAGAATTTAGATATCATGGGGAATTGCAAATGAATCCAAAAGACCTTGCAAAATCAGAAAGTCATATTGAAAAGATTGCACCATACTTTGAGGGTAAAACTGTAATCATGTGGAGAAGTGATAGAGGTGATACCGAAGAATTGTATCGTAGTTTTCTGCCTGGCATTAGAAATTTTACTACCATAGATGAGGTAGATTTTTCAGGCAACATTCATGGCATGAAATATCACTTTATTCAGACACTAAAAAATCCTCTTGCAGAGATGGTGGGTAATGAAAAAACTATAGACTTTGCCTACTGGGGCAGAATGAAACATGGCCATGACAGAGAGAAAACCATTCGACAAATTTATAGAGATAAAGATATATCTACAGTGCTTGTTGGTGGATTTCCTTCTGGTGTAAAACGTCAAGCTGCATGGATCAAAGATTGGAAACAATTATATCCACTATTAGAACCAGCAAGATGTACACTTTGTTTCAATTGGTTAGACCCAACTGCTACAACGTCACGATATCCAGAAGCACTTTCTATTGGTATAATTCCGTTTGTGTGGAGAGACTATGACAAAAATAACACATATAACATTGACCCATTTCAACGAGTAAATTCTTTTGAAGAATTTAAAGAAAAGGTATTGACATTAAGCAAAAACTATGGTAAGCTTATAGAACAATACAGAGATAATTACAAAAAGGTACTGCTATCAGAAGAAAAATATTTTGAATTATTTTCAGAAAAAATGCATTTGGGTATTGACAAAACATAATTGTTATACTATAATGTAATTAACAATCAAGGTATATCTGATTTTAACAAGGATTTACTTTGATACTTTTAACTTAACAAGTCCAATAGGACGATAACTAAAGGAAAAAAATGTCTAAAGTATATAGCACAGTTGTGTATGACAAAAACCGACAATCAATGTCAATCGCAAGTTACCTTAAATGGGCAAGTACGGTTGCAAATGAATTAGCTTCATCTAAAATTAAAATTACAAAAAAAGAAAAGAAACTTTTGAAGAAATATTTCTTTATTGATATTGACCTTGCGTTTCAATCAAGAGCAAGATGGTCAATGACACAAAAAGAAAACTTTATTAACTCTTGTCTTATTGATATGAACATTAGTAAGTTTGTTTTAGTAGATGTCGAAAGATGTAGAGATGCTTCACATAAAGGTTCTGATGACTACAAATATTATGACTCTTGGTTAAGAAAAGGTGTGCATTATCTTAACGTAGATTCCAACAACAGAACTACAACTTTTAGAGAATTTGAAAAGGGTGAAGTTGCAATACCTATTGGTGATTACTTTGTAGATGGAACTACATATTCAGTAACAAAAGATACAAATCTATATTCAACAATGAATGAGGATTTAAAGCAAGACTTTCTTGCAAACAAAGCCTCTGTTCATATTGTTGTAGATGCTACAAGACAACAACTATCAGACCTTTTCATGAGAATGAATAGTGGTGAGTCTTTAAATTTTGAAGAACAAATTAATTGTTCATATAGTGTTACTTGTGATGTAATTAGAGAGTTAGTAGACACTCAAGTAAAATCTCTTAGTGATGCAAAACTGTTTTCAGAAAAAGAAATCAATAGACGAAAAATTGATGGTTGGTTTGCTCATATTTTCTATATCTGGAGTCAAAACTTTTCATCAAGTTTTACAAACACCGTACATACAAAATGGTATAGTTCAGACTCAGTTTCAAATAAATCTGTAAGCACCTTTGTTAAAGATTGGAACTCATTTATGGAATTGATTGGTGGAAAAGTAAAAAACTTTCATCATAAATGGGTGTTATTCGATTTGTTTTATCAAATCGTTAAACAACAGAAATTGCATAAAGAACTTGTAAATGAAAATGTCGTTATGGATTTTATCGAAATGTATACTAAGTTAGCAGATGATAAAACGCCTAGATATTCATATGACAAAAAAATTACTGAAGAGTCTGTGTTGTTTCCATTCAAACAGTTTACTAGAGGTGGAGATGTAAATAACTTCAATGCAAGAAATCGAGTGTATAAGTCAAAAGGTTGGGACATATCAAAGTACTTTAGTAGTCCAAACCCCAAAGACCCAACTAGAAATTTCACAAGGATTCAAAAACAAGCAATCGCAGTTAGAGATAATTGGACAGATAGTGATGGAGATGTATTTGAACCAGAATCTTTGTTTGATGGAGATTTAGATGCTGGACACATTATCGCACACAATAAAAAAGGAAAAACAGTACCATCTAATGGTGTGATTGAAAAGATGCCAAAAAATCGTGGTAAAGGTGACAAGGAAACAGTAGTAACTAGATGAAAATTCTTCTTCCTTATCAAGACCCCTACAACAGGCCCCTCACTCACTCTATCGTGAGTGGGGGTACTGAAATGTTCTGTAAATCAATAAATGATAATTTTGATGTAGAAGTTTTACAGTTTGAATCTAAAGACACTTTAGAAAAAAAAGAACTATACACTCGTAAATATATACAAGAACAACAAAAAAATATTATAAAAAAAGCAGAGGAATGTAACGCAGATGTTATAATTAATAACTTTGCTTGGTCTGGATTTTGTGGTTCAATAATATCTAAATCATATATTCCAGTAATGAATGTTGAACATTGTTTCTATCCATTTTTATCCATCATAAATAAATGGAATAATTTAATTAAAAATGGACACTCCGTATTTATTGTATCTAACTTTCAAAAAAAGTTCTACGATAAAATGACAAAAAGAGCTAACTTTAAACCACTTCCCCTTAACATTATTAGTCCATCATATTGTAAAACAAAACCAGATATTTTAGATAACGAATATGATTGTGGCACTATTGGTAGATGTGACAAAGAAAAGAATCCTTTTAAATTAAAGCATATGACTAAACACACAGATTTAAGTACATTGGTTATAACATCAAAATCCTCACATGAAAAAAATTTAAAATATTATGAAACCAATAAGAATTGGAATGATGTTCTTTGGGATAAACCACATGATGAGGTTGTAGAGAATATTTCAAAATGTAAAACATTCTTTTCTACTTGGAATAAAGAAACATGGGGAATAACTGCACTAGAAGCTTTATCTTGTGGTGTGCCAGTAATACTAAATTGTGATAATGATGGTGACCATGCATCTGAAATAATTCCAGCACATAAAAGTCATTATAAGATGATTCCTAACAATGACAAAGATGCACTGTACGATGCGATAAAGAGTTTTGACGTAGATAGAAAAGAAGTTCAAGAGATGACTTGGGAAAAACACAATAAGAAAAAATGGAAAAGTGATTTTGAAAATGCGATTGATAAAACGATAGATAATTTTAAAAAAAAGAGGAATGTGATAGGATGAATGAAATAATTGAAAATTGCTGCTCTAAGTCATATCTTGATATGATAGCTTATGCGGCAAAGGAAAGTAGTAATTGGAATCTTAAACATCCTATAGGACATCCACTAGAAAACAAACATTTAAAACTTACTGTCATAGAAAATGAACCAGTTCATGAGCTTCTTGCTGGAATGGCAATGGGATTACTAATACAAATCTACGAAAAATCGAGTAGTAAATTTTATCCAGAAGTTTCCTATTGTGGTATTAGTATAAAAGATAAGTATAGAAAAGATAATAGACATACTGACCATGAAAAAGATTTTAATTATATAAAAATATTTGGAGTGTTAAATACAAACTGGAATAAAAAAGATGGTGGATTTTTTATTCATGGTGATGATGAAATCATTATGAAGCCAACAGATTTTGTAGTTTTTGATCCTAGAGTACCACATTCTGCTTCTGAGATTTTTACAAATGAAAAAAGATTGGGTATTGATTTTACCGTAAGAAAAAAATAATGAATAATTTTATCAGAACATATCATGGTGTTATAGATGATAACAAATGTGCAGAACTTATTGAGAAGTTTGAACAGGATGTAGAAAATCATGAAGTTCAAAATAACAGTAGAGGGGCTACGCTTACACAAATAAATTTGTTACATTCGCCAGACACATTATGGAAAGATGATGCTAAATTTTTAATAGATAAAATTATGGCACAAGTAGAGAAATATAAAAACGATATAAATATTGAACCATACCAATGGCCTCAAAAGTTTTCTATTGAGCCACCAAAAATGAAAAGATATTTACCAAATACGGCAGATGAGTTTCCAAGTCATGTAGATGTTTTAGATTATGAAACTGCGAGAAGATTTCTTGTTGCGTTTTTATATCTTGATGATAATGTAAGAGGAGAGACACGTTTTCCTTTACAGGATACAGAAGTATCGTGTGTTAAAAATTCTTTGGTGCTTTTTCCACCGTTATGGCCGTGGATACATTCTGGTGCAAAACCTGTAGATAAACCAAAATACATTATAGGAACTTATTTACACTATGTCTAATATAAAAGATAAATATATGTTTGTATCTAAAAAAGGTGACGAATGGGCATCTATCTGTATTAAAGGTGGTAAGTTTGACGGTGTAATTTATAACTATGGAAAAGTTTCTGTTGCAGAAAAAGAAAATGACGATGGTAACTTGCCTTTTCGTTTTCAATATACTATAATAGATAATGTGGATATTCCAAAGAAACAATTTAATGATGAATTTTTTACATTGATTGGTGATATTCTTGTCGATATTATAGACGAGCAACTAAAGGAGAATAATTTAGAATATGTCTCAGACGATTGAACGAACATCTCTAACACAACTTGTTACGAATGAGCAATATGCTCGTAAAGTTTTGCCTTTTATGAAGGCAGATTATTTTTCTGATAAAACAGAAAGAACAGTATTTGAAGAAATTACAAAGTTTGTAGATAAGTATAATAAGATACCTACACAAACATCTTTAGAAATAGAGGTACAAAGTCGTAAAGATTTAAATGAAGAAGAATACAAAAAAGTAGTTGCGGTGATACAGACACTAAGCTCTACTGATGTAGACTTTGATTGGTTAGTAGATACAACTGAAAAGTTCTGTAAGGATAGAGCAGTATATAATGCGATTGTTGAAGGAATCTCCATCATTGATGGAAAAGATAAAGATAGAGGTGCAGATGCAATACCGAGCATTCTCACGGATGCCTTGGCTGTGGGTTTTGATAACGCTGTGGGCCATGACTATTTGCTTGATTCAGAATCTAGGTTCGATTACTATCACACCGTAGAGGAAAAGATACCTTTTGACTTAGAATTTTTCAATAAAATTACAAAGGGTGGACTTCCACCAAAAACACTTAATATTGCTCTTGCCGGCACAGGAGTCGGCAAAAGTTTGTTCATGTGTCATGTTGCAGCAAACTGTTTGTCTCAGGGTAAGAATGTTTTATATATAACCTTGGAGATGGCAGAGGAACGTATTGCAGAAAGAATAGATGCAAATCTAATGAACATCTCAATGGAAGATTTGCATGATTTACCAAAGCAGATGTTTGACAATAAGATTGCAAAAATTATTAAGTCAACATCAGGAACACTTATTGTAAAAGAATATCCTACTGCTTCAGCACATTCTGGACACTTTAGAGGTTTAATCAAAGAACTTGCAATTAAGAAGTCATTTAAGCCTGATATTATTTTTATTGACTATTTGAATATTTGTGCATCTAGCAGATTTAAAGGAGCAACCAATGTCAACTCTTATATGTATATTAAATCAATTGCAGAAGAACTTAGGGGATTGGCAGTTGAGACAAATGTTCCAATTATGTCGGCAACACAAACCACTCGATCAGGATTTGTCTCTACGGACATTGGGCTCGAAGATACATCTGAAAGTTTTGGTTTACCAGCTACGGCTGACTTCATGTTTGCGCTTATTTCTAATGAAGAACTTGACGACCTTAACCAAATTGCAGTCAAACAACTCAAAAATAGATATAACGATCCAACAATGAATAAACGATTTGTAATCGGTATAGATCGTGCAAAAATGAGATTGTTTGATATTGATAATAAAGAACAAGAAAATATTGTAGACAGTGGCCAAGACGAATTTTCTGAACCAGTATTCGATAAAACTGATTTTGGGGGATTTAAGATTTAACTTGACATTCATCAACTCTTATGTTATATAAATAGTATAAATATTTGTATAAATGGAGAAATTGAATGGGTTTACAACCATATGTAAAGCAATTACGGCCACGTAATGAGTCCTATGTTCCTCATGTTGATAAGGTTCAAACAACCATTAAAGAAGTAAAAAATTCAGAGGTTGAAGCCGTTATTAAAGCAGTTGGCGGTGGTAAACTAAGTGAAGCAGTATTTGAAACTTGGGTTTATATTGTTGCCCGTCTTTCTGGAAATAAAACAACTCCTACATCAGCTGATATAGATAAAATTTTATCAGAAAAAGAAATTGTTTCTACTGGTAAGAAGTGGATGGATGATTTTAGAAAAAAAATAGAAAATGATAATTTTCTGATAAAAGCAATTGAACTTATTGGTGCAGACATTAAAGATATTCCTAATATACCTTGGGGTTCTTCATTGGACATTGTTCATAAAAGTATAGATGATTTCTATAAACTAATTCCTGATAATTATAAAGAAAAAGGAAGTAAAGCAAATACCGCTGACATGGTGTTTGTCACAAAAGGTTCAGTAGCAGATTTATTAAAAGCAATTCCTAATTCTAATATGAGATGGACAGATAATGGTAGAATTGCTATCGAAGGAACTAATGTAGAATTTATTCAAGTGTCTCTTAAAAAAGGACAAGAAAATGCACGAATAGGAAAACTAAACACTCTCATAAACACTATCTATGGTCAACAAGCAAATATGCCTAGTAAACTTACAGCAGAAGAAGAGGGCGATTTGTCTAAGTTTATGGAAGAGGGATTTTTTGATGATGCGTGGAAAAAGGTAAAGGGCAATTTTTCTAAGCTTCTTGATTTTGTAAAGGGGATATTGACTAAGGTTAGGAACTCTATTCTCAAGGCAGGAATACGAGCGATAAAATCTATTCAACGTGATAAAGCACACACCGCAGCAACCAAGTTATTAAAAGAAACTGGATTTACTATTTCAGAAGCAGCAGGGGATGATGTAGAAATTAACAAATCAATGTTAAAAGAAATGAGTGTCCTTAAAAATGAAATAATCAAAAAAGATTTAGCAAATAAAGAATATCTAAAAATTATCCAAAATGTTAATAAAGTAAATTCTGTTAAGGCAGGAGCTATTATAATTGAAAATAGTGGTACAGACCCAATATTAGAAATGAAAAACTTTCAAAGAGCAGCAGATATTGTTCTGACTAGAAAACTAGGTGGACGAATAACTAGAGAAGAATTGTTTCCAGCATTGAAATTGTGTGTAAATTATGCGTCTTATAAAACCTTTAATACAATATTAGAGGATATGCAGAAGAGAATACCAGAATATAAAAAGGCAAGTGATGCTTTAGTTCAGTTAAATGCAAAATTGAAAGCAGAGGCAATGTTTGGTAATACCTTGTTGCCTTTATGGATTGTTTATGGTATGGGTGGTGGAGCTCACTATAAAAGTACTAGAAATGAGTTTGCAGATAAGAGTGGAGCAGAAATTGCAAAGTTAGGTGAATCTATGGATGTTCCTTATATGGTTATTCAAATTGGACGCTCTGGTGGTAAAAAGAATTATAACTCAATATATCTTCTTATGCTATCTGGTTCTGTTAAAATGGGTGATGAGATTAAACCAGAATATATTAAGATACAATTTATCAATAGAAGTGGGAGTGGATTTAGTTATAAGATAGATGCTATGTCAACACAGGTTGGATATAAATGATAAACTTTAACGAAATGCTCTTAGAAGATAAAGGTGGTAAGAACCTTCATCTAGAACATCTGGAAGATGAGATCATCAACTATGGTGTAGATGGTGGACGAGCTGCTATTAACTTTTTGCGTTCTCTCCGAGACATGATGGCTGGTTCAAGTAGATCATCTGTAAATATGACTGTCAAATGGGATGGTGCGCCTGCAATTTTTGCTGGTGTTGATCCCGAAGATGGAAAATTCTTTGTTGCAAAGAAATCTGTATTTAATGTTAATCCTAAGTTATATAAGACAAACAAGGAAATAGATGATGATTTATCTGGAGCACTTAATTCCAAATTTAAAGTTGCACTTGCAGAGTTTTCCAAGTTGGGTATTAAAGGAGTTCTTCAAGGTGATCTCATGTTTACGGATGATGTTTCCAAAGAAAAAATTGATGGAACTTCTTATCTCACCTTTCAGCCTAATACCATTGTATATGCTGTTCCTGTTGATAGCAAACTTGGTGCTATCATAAACAAATCAAAAATAGGAATAGTCTGGCACACAACATATACAGGAGATACATTACAAGATATGACTGCATCATTTGGTGCAAATATATCCTCACTCAAAAAACCTTCATCTATATGGATGGATGATGCAACTTATAAAGATACTTCTGGTAGAGCAACATTTACGGCAACTGAAACTGCAAATATTACAAATATTCTATCACAAACTGGTAAAACCTTTCAGAAAATTAATGCAAATGGTTTAAGAAAGTTTCTTATAGTTCAAAATGGTATGACAGGTGCAATTGCTGGTGCATCTTTAAAAACTTACAATAACTCAAAAGTTCGTGCTGGAGAGAAGATTAAAAATCCAGCTGTTCATGCTGCTGGATATGAGAAATGGGTATTTGATTCTATTCAGAAACAGATTGATAAAGTAAAATCCCCTGCTGGTAAAAAGAAATATGAATCCATGCAGAAGGAATATGTACGTGAAGTTAAGAAACATACACGAAATTTGGTACAGGTTATAACTTTTCAAAACCTATTGGTTGATGCGAAGATGCAGATTGTTAAAAAACTAAATAGTGTAAAGGGATTAACTGATACATTCATTAAAACCGCAAATGGATTTAAAGTAACGAATCCAGAAGGATTTGTTGCTATTGACAGAGTAAGTGGTGGTGCTGTTAAACTTGTAGACCGTATGGAGTTTTCGTTTAACAACTTTACTGCAATAAAGGCATGGGACAAATGAAGAACTTCTCTGATATATATGAGAAAAAGGTTGATGTAGTTCAACGTAGAAAGATGGCTCGCCGTATGTCCAAGATGGCGAAATCTAAGTCATTTCAATTCAAGAAAAAGAAAGCTGCTCTGAAAATGCGTAATCCTGCTAAACTACAGGTTGTCGCAAGAAAGAAAGTTGTTCAAACATTTAGAGATAAGTTTTATCCTAGTTATAAAGATATGCCTTTGCAACAAAGAGTTACGGTTGATCAAAAAATTCAACAGAAGTATGGTGCAAAAATAGATAAAATTACAAATAAGATGGTAAAGAAATTAAGAAAAGATGAAGTAGAACGAGTCAAAAAAGC